>Ga0255341_1006772_pt1 | contig 10570 bp, 10 predicted proteins | sample wastewater_treat_8_FD_192418 | JGI IMG/M metagenome (GOLD analysis project Ga0255341, IMG submission 192418) | Wastewater microbial communities from Lulu Island WWTP, Vancouver, Canada - plant12 | ecosystem: Engineered > WWTP > Wastewater > Unclassified | place: Canada: Vancouver, British... | reverse complement strand
TAGGGGATGTATGTCTCTTGCATAGAAGAAATAGCCTACCGAAACAAATGGCTTTCAAAAGATGCTTTACTGAAACTTGCAGATGCGTATAAAACCGAATACGGCGAGTATTTGCGCTTTATAGCAGAAACTTTTTAATTGAATACAGGTAAAACAATGAAAAATAATTACTCTACATTCCAAAACCTACTCATCACCGGTGGTGCCGGCTTTATCGGCTCAAATATGATTCGCTACCTACTCGGCCCCGAATCTGGCTTTACTGGACGGATTATAAATGTCGACTCCCTCACCTATGCAGGAAATCCAGAAAGCCTTTCTGACATTGCCAAGATTCATAGCGAGAATAGTACAGGGCGCTATATTTTTAGCAAAACTGATATTTGTGACCGTCCTTCTATAGAAGCGCTTTTTAAAACATACGATATTGATTCCGTTTGCCACCTTGCAGCAGAAAGCCATGTTGACCGCTCTATACTGGGGCCAGAAACCTTTATTACTACAAATATTATGGGAACTTTTACCCTTCTCGATGTAGCAAAGCAATTTTGGACAGAAAAAGATGGTCGCCTCCGAGAGGACGTCCTTTTTCATCACGTGAGTACTGACGAAGTTTTTGGTTCTCTTGGCGAAACGGGCTTTTTTACCGAAACCACTTCCTATGACCCACGCTCTCCCTACTCTGCGAGCAAGGCAGGAAGCGACCACCTGGTAAAAGCCTATTTTCACACCTATGGCATGCCTATTACCATGTCCAACTGCTCAAATAATTATGGTCCTTATCAGTTTCCAGAAAAACTCATACCCGTTATGATTCTAAACATGCTAGAAAACAAAGCCCTCCCCGTCTATGGCGATGGCAAATATATTCGCGACTGGCTCTATGTCGAAGACCATAACTCTGCGGTTTGGACTATTATGCAAAAAGGAACACGAGGTGAAACCTACAACATAGGTGGAGAGAATGAATGGGAAAATATAAAGCTCCTCAACCGACTCATAGAAATTGTAGCAGAAGAGGCAGGGAAAGATGCTGATGAGTTGCGCTCTCTTATAAGATACGTAAAAGACCGACCTGGTCATGATAGACGTTATGCTATCGATTGTGAGAAACTCAAAAGAGAACTGGGCTGGAAACAGTCCTACAACTTCGATAAAGGCCTACGAGAAACGGTGCGCTGGTATTTGAACAATACTGAATGGATAGACAATGTGCGCAGCGGCGAATACCAAAACTGGATAAAGAAAAACTACGGAGAAAGGTAGAAAAGGAGTTATAAATGTATTACGTAAACCCAACAATTAAAGATTTTATTCGAATAAATCAACCTGAGGGGCGTTTACCCTATATTCGATTGGATCAAAATGAAAATCCAGATGGAGTTCCCCAATGGTTATTCGATGAAGCAATGAAAAAGGTTACGCCAGAATATCTATCTTTATACCCCGAAGAAATTGCCTTTACAGAAAAATATGCAAACCACTTGGGGGTAAACCCGGGAAATGTAACTTTTACCGTTGGAAGTGTTGTTGCCATGGGCTACGCCATTAAGGTTTTTGGAGAACCTGGAAAAAACTTAATAAGTGTTACTCCTACCTTTGGTATGTATAAGGTCTATGCTGATATGGAACATGTAAACACAAAATTTATTCCGTATGAAAAAGATTTTACCTTTGATATAAATAAAATGCTAAATGCGATTGATGAACAAACAACAATCGTTTCTATAGTAAATCCTACTATGCCTATTGGGAACGTTTTTACCCAAGAGGAAATTGAAAAAGTAGTATTGAAAGCACAAAAGCACCAAGCAATGGTAATAATCGATGAAGCTTATTATTATTTTTATAAAGAGACTTCCCTTGAACTCATAAAAAAATACGATAACGTTATAATTTTAAGAACATTTTCTAAAATGTTTTCAATTCCGGCATTACGCATGGGTGTTGTTATTTCTAATGAAAAAAATGTCCAGTACATAAAAAATTATAAACCACACTACACCGTTAATGGTGTTGCACTTGCTTTTGCAGAAACAATGCTAGATAACTTTGATAGGTTGATTTTAGAACTTGATAAAAAATTTACTACAGGACGTGATTATTTATTACAAGAATTAAAAAAACGGGCCTATCATTACATTCCCTCTCATGGCTGTTTTATTTGTATTACACCTAAACATAAAACAGCAGAATATATTACAGAGGAACTCAAAAAAAGAAATATTTTAATTTTTTGTGGCAAGGGTGATTCTGCTGGATTCTTACGTGTAACAATATGGGATAAAAAATATATGGAAGCATTTATGCATGCACTGGAGGAAATCGATACATGAAAAATTACGCAATTATACTCGCAGGTGGAGCTGGAACTCGCCTTGGCGGACCAATGCCAAAACAATTTATTTCATTAAACGATAAACCAGTCATCGTTCATACTTTAGAAAACTTTGAAAAAAATAAAGACATAGAAGCTGTACTTATTGTTTGTATAAAAGATTTTATTCAACTTTTAGAAGAAATTATTGTAGAATACGAACTAAAAAAGGTAAAATGGATTGTTCCTGGCGGAGATACGTCCCATGATTCAACTCGAAACGGTATTTTTCATTTAAAGGATAAAATTAAAAGCGATGACTTTGTTATAATTCACGATGCAGCTCGCCCTATTCTACCACAAGTTGCTATGCAAAATATGATTGGTGTTGCACATGAAAAAGGAAATGCTTCCTTGGCAATCCCCTGTTACGAAACCGTTTTATTTACTGAAGACCAAAAGTCCGGAATAAAAGATTTGGATCGGAATACCATAATGCGTGTGCAGACACCACAAATGTATCGCTATGATTTGATTCTGTCATCGTATGAAAAAGCTGAAGCTGATAATTTACACGATTTTGTGTATGCCGACCTCGTAGTACTTCATTATGGAGAGCGTATCTATTTTTCAAAAGGTTTTACCAACAATATAAAAATAACAAGAAAAGAAGATGTGCCGCTTTGCAAGGCTCTTATGACCTTTCCTGAAGAAGATTTATTTAATTTATAAACATAGCATAGAGGAATTACATATGAATAAAAAAATTTTTATTGCATCTGACCATGCAGGATTTGAACTAAAGAATATTATTATTGAACACCTGAAAAAGAAAGAATACCTTATTGAAGATATTGGACCTTTCACAGAAGATGAAGTAGATTACCCAATCTATGCTCATACGCTTAGCAAGAGAGTATTAGAAAATCAACAACATATTGGTATTTTAATTTGTGGTTCTGGTATAGGGATGAGTATTGCAGCAAACAAGCACAAGGGTATACGTGCTTCTGTTTGTGGAGATTTAAAATCTGCACGATGGACAAGAGAACATAATGATGCAAATGTATTATGTATGGGGGCACGCATTATTGATGCCGAACTTGCAAAAGAAATTACAGATATTTTTTTAGCGACTGATTTTATAGCGGGTAAACATAAAACTCGTGTTGAAATGTTAGAAATAAGTCAGAACTAGTTATTGTATGCACGAAAAACCCATTACGAAACGCCTTGTTCTCACCTCTCTTTTTTGGAAATTCATGGAAAGGGCTGGTTTACAAGTTGGACAGTTTATTATTTCTATTATTCTTGCACGACTACTAAGCCCAAACGATTATGGAGCTGTTGCCCTTCTAACTATTTTTATACAAATAGCATTTGTGTTTGTTCAAAGCGGTTTAGGAACCGCCCTTGTGCAAAAAAAAGATGCAGATGAAACAGATTTTTCTTCGGTTTTTTATTTGAGTTTTATAATAGCATCTCTTTGTTATACACTTATCTTTTTTACTGCACCGTCTGTCGCTCGTTTTTATGAACTCGATATTCTAAAACCTGCTTTACGAGTTTTAGCATTGAGTTTATTTTTCAATGCCTTTACAACAGTGCAGTATGCAATTATTTCAAAAACAATGCAATTTAAACGTTTTTTTTATAGCAGTCTTGGCGGAGTTTTTGGTTCAGGTCTTCTCGGTATAGTGCTTGCTTTTAAAAACTTTGGTGTATGGGCTTTGGTAGCGCAACAATTAAGCAATACTATTTTTATATGTATTATTTTATTTATTACGCTCGATTGGAAGCCACGTCTTCTCTTTTCACTTCGAAAAGTAAAAGCACTCTTTTCCTTTGGGTGGAAACTCCTTCTTTCTTCTCTTATAGACACTGGTTTTAACAATATCTATGGTTTAATTATTGGGAAGAGGTTTTCAAGTGAAACACTTGGTTTTTATACACGTGGGCAACAGTTTCCACAAGTAATTGCATCAAATCTTGATGGTTCTATTCAAAGCGTTTTATTGCCTACCTACTCTGCAAAAAATGATGATGTAGAAGCGGTAAAAAAAATAGCTCGCCAGTCTATTTCAACATCTGCCTTTTTTTTGGTACCTGCTATGTTTGGTTTAGCAGCCATTGCCAAACCACTTGTAACACTCATCCTTACAGAAAAATGGCTTCCCTCTGTACCTTTTTTACAGCTCGCGTGTATATTTTATTCTTGGCGAACGCTACAAACAACAAACCTTACCGCTATAAATGCACTCGGTTATAGCAATATTTACCTACGCCTAGAAATAATAAAAAAAACAGTATCCCTCATTGCCCTTTGTATTACCGTTCCCCTCGGAATCATGGCGATGGCAATCGGTGAAGTGTTTACTTCTTTTCTTTGTACAATAATAAATGCTAGCCCAAATAAAAAACTCATGAATTATTCTTATATAGAACAAATGAAAGATATGCTTCCTTCTTATATACTATCGATACTAATGTTTGCTTTAGTTTTGCTCTGTTCCTATTTACCTTTTGCCAGAAGTATAACACTTATTTTGCAGATACTTGTTGGTGCGCTTTCATATACCTTGCTTTCTGTTTTATTCAATAAAAAACAAACACAATTTATTTTAGCTACTATAAAGGGATTTAAAAGTGGAAAGTAAAAAACCTATTTTTGTAACTTCACCCTTATTGCCAGAATTAAAAAACTTTATCCCTTTACTAGAAGATATATGGGAAAAAAAATGGCTTACCAATAATGGCCAGTATCATCAAAAACTTGAAAAAGCCTTATGCACATTTTTGGGCGTTTCACAACTAAGCTTATTTACAAACGGAACTATTCCATTACTCACTGCCTTACAAACACTAGAACTAAAAGGTGAAGTCATTACTACTCCTTTTAGTTTTGTTGCTACAAGCCATGCTATAGTACTCGCAGGTTTAAAACCTGTTTTTGTAGATATAGACCCTATTACAGGAAATCTGGATCCAAGCAAGATAGAAGCAGCGATTACAAAAAACACCTCTGCTATTTTACCTGTGCATGTGTATGGGAACCCTTGTAACACCGAAGCAATAGAAAAAATTGCTCGTAAAAATAATTTAAAAGTCATCTACGATGCAGCACATGCCTTTGCAGTAAGAATAAATGGGAAATCCGTATTGCATGAGGGAGATCTTTCAACGCTTAGTTTTCATGCAACGAAGGTGTACAATACCATCGAAGGTGGTGCCCTCATTTGTCATGATACAGATACGAAACATAAAATAGATAGACTAAAAAACTTTGGCATTACGGATGAAGTTACAGTGGTAGAAACGGGAACAAATGGGAAGATGGATGAAGTTCGAGCTGCCTTTGGGCTCCTTGCACTAGACCTTGTACCTGATGCTATAGCGAAGCGAAAAAAAATTGTAGAAAGATACAGGACATTAATCGATTCTATACCCGGCATTCGCTATATTCCCGACATGGAAAATACTAGCCATAACTATGCGTACTTTCCTATTTTCATCGACAAAGAACGTTTTGGGATAAGCCGCGATGAACTGTATTTTTCCTTACAAAAAAAAGAGATACATGGAAGAAGATATTTTTATCCGCTTATAAGTAGCTTTCCCATGTATAAAGATATGCCTTCAGCTGCTCCATCCAATCTTCCGATTGCGACAAAAATCGCAGAAGAAGTCTTATGCTTACCTATTTATGCTGACTTAAAACTTGAAGAAGTGGAGCGAATTGTGCATGCTATAAAAAATAGAGGAACTAAGGCATGAAAAAAAACATCTTAATCTTTCCCTGTGGCTCAGAAATCGGACTTGAAATACATCGCTCGGTAAAAGATTCCATTCATTTCAACCTCATCGGTGGAAGCTCAGTCGATGATCATGGAAGATTTTTATATAAAAATTATATAGGTGGCATTCCTTTTATTACCGATCCACAGTGCATACCAGAACTTATAAAAATTGTAAAAGAAAAAAAAATCGACGCAATCTATCCCGCTATGGATTTAGTTATAGCGGTATTAAAAAAACATGAAGCGGATTTGGGCTGTAAAATCATAGCCTCTCCTGCTGAAACAACAGATCTTTGTCTTTCAAAAAGAGAGACATACAAAAAACTTGAATCGCTAATCAAGGTACCAAAACTTTATGCTCCTTCAGATACTCTATCTTTCCCAGTTTTTGTAAAGCCAAATAAAGGATATGGCTCTCGTGGTGCAAAAAAAATTAGTTCTCAAAAAGAATTAGAATTGCATCTAGAAAACAATAATGACGTTCTCATTTGTGAATATTTATCTGGTGAGGAATATACCGTCGACTGTTTTACTAACAAAGATGGAGAACTTCTTTTTGCAGAAGCACGTACACGAAGTCGTATTATGAATGGTATAAGTGTTCATACAAAACCCGTAGAGAATAACGAAACTTTTGCCGCAATCGCAAACAAAATAAATAATCATATTTCTTTTCGAGGTGCTTGGTTTTTTCAACTTAAAAAAAATGCAAAAGGAGAACTTGTTTTGCTAGAGATAGCAAGCAGACTTGGTGGTTCTTCTGGATTATTTCGGGTGCGGGGTATAAACTTTGCCCTCCTCTCTCTTTATGATGCCTTTGACATTCCCGTTTCAATTCTAGACAATGCATATTCAATTGAAATGGATAGAGCCTTAGACAATCGCTATAAAACAAATGTTTTATTTGATGAAGTATTCATCGATTATGACGACTGCATTTATTCTAAAGAGAAAGGCTTTAATCTCGATCTTATGCGTTTTATCTTTGATTGTAAAAATAAAGGGAAAAAAATAAGCCTTCTTTCAAAACATCAAGGCAACTTAAACGAAGAATTAAAAAAACAAGGAATTCACAGTCTTTTTGATAGGATTATACACATACTAGAGTCTGAAAAGAAATCGGCATATATAGACAACAGCAATGCAATTTTTATTGACGACTCTTTTGCTGAGCGAAAAGAGGTAAAAGAATCTGTTAAGATACCTGTTTTTAGTCTTGATATGCTTCCTTGTTTATTATAGAGAGGTAAAATGACAAAAACAAATATAGATATAATGCAAATACAAAAAAATCTATTAGCCATAATGAAGATACTAAAAAAAATATTTGATAAAAACAATATTCCCTATCTTTTAACCTATGGGACACTTTTAGGTGCAGTTCGCCATGAAGGCTTTATCCCTTGGGATGATGACCTCGATATTTGTGTAGATAAAAAACACTATGAAAAAGCAATGCAACTTCTTCGAGACAATTTGCCGGAATATCTCATTGTGCATGACAAAAAATCAAATCCTGGCTACTGGCTCCCCTACTCACAAATTGTGTATAAAAACTCTCGCACAATAAATACATTGTGGCCAGAAAACAACAAGCACCCATACACTGGCATAGGTATAGACATTTTTAGATACTGGGAAGAAAAAAAACATTCTACATATACAGCCCGTATACATGCAACAAAATCTACCCTTGTAAATCTCTTCGATAACTCCGCCTCACATAGGGGAATAGGAAAGTATCTTAGAATCTTAAAATATAGTGCGAAGTTATGCTTATTTAAGTTTTTCCACTTTTTTTCTAAAAAAACTCGTATGTATTGCATGGACCCTGTTATGCTTTCGAAATCAATTCATCCAGAAGATATTGAAAAATCTATCTTACAAAAATTTGAAGGTATACAGCTTCCTATCCCTAGTGGTTACGACAGATTTCTCAAAGGAGAATACGGCGATTATATGAAATTGCCGCCAATTGATGAGAGGGAATCTCATTATGCAATGGTGGAAATAGATAAAAATATATATGACATGGAAGATTATGAAAGCTACATCTAATGCAAGTGTTACAGAAACACAAGCAATTCTTTTATTCCTTTTTAAAGAAGTTAAGACAATTTTTGAAAAAAACAATATACCGTACTTTTTTATTTATGGATCACTTTTAGGTGCAGTTCGCCATAATGGTTTTATTCCGTGGGACGATGACCTGGATATTTGTGTAGATAAAAAACACTATGAAAAAGCAATACAACTTTTAAAAGAAAATCTACCTAAAACTATTTTTGTTCACAATAAAGACAGCGACCCGATATATTGGCTTCCTTTTACCAAAATTCGTTATAAAAACTCTAAAACAACCTGTTTAACTTGGCCTGAAGATAATGCATTTATACACACTGGTATTTGTTTAGATATATATCGATATTGGAAAGAAGAAAAATGGTCACCAGCTTTAGCAAAGTGTATAGCTATCGGTGAAACGCTCAAAAGAATAGACAATAGTTTTTATAATTATTCTTTTTTTGGAAAATTTACACGAAAAATAAAGCATTCTCTTCGGTATGTTTTTTATTTTTTACTGCATTGCTTTTCTTTAAAAAAATCTATGTATTGTTTAGACCCGATATCGATGACTAAGCCTTTACATCCAGAAGATATGGAAGATAAAAAAACTATTTCTTTTGAAGGACTCGATGTTCCCATACCTCTAGGATATGATAGAATTTTAAAAGATGAATACGGCGATTATATGACGCTTCCGCCAGAAGATAAAAGACAGCAATTATATACAAATGTGGAAATTTATGGCTAGCAGTTTTGAACCCCTCGTAAGTGTTTGCGTTATTTCATATAACCAAGAAAACTTTATAAAAACCTGCCTTGATGGTATACTATCCCAGAAAACAAACTTTTCTTTTGAACTACTTATAAGTGATGATGCAAGCACAGACAAAACACAGACTCTAGTTAAAGAATACGAGGAAGCATTTCCTACAATTATTCGCAACATAAGCAAGGAAAAAAATGTTGGCTCTGTAGAAAATTTTTATACAACGATGAATGACGCTAAGGGAAGGTATATAGCCCTTTGTGAAGGTGATGATTTCTGGATAGATACTAATAAACTACAAAATCAAATTGATTTTTTGGAAAACAATCCTGAGATTGGTATGTGCTATGCTCGGGCAAAACTTTTCCACAATAAAAAACAGCGGTATTATTCTAAACCGACCGGTAGTCTTGTTTCTTCCTTTGACGACTTATTTATAAATGGTAGCAGAATACCAACGCTCACTTCTTGTTTTAGAAAAAACTTGTATGAGCAATACATAAAAGAAATAAATCCAATTGAAAAGGGCTGGCTTTTGGGGGACCTTCCCATGTGGCTTTGGTTCTATTATAATTCAAAGGTCTATTTTTCACGTGACATTGTAGCGGTGTATCGGAAGCTCGAAGACTCTGTAAGTCATTCTAAGGATTTTGAAAAACAAAAAAGATTTGACAGATCTTGTTTTGCAGTTAGATCTTTTTACAAGACACACTACAATTTACATTTACCCCTGGAATGGAATGAAGATGCTGTAAATGTACAAATAGCCTTCCACCAATTCAATAGAGAAAAAATTTTAAACAGTTCGTTTAAAAACTTAGAAACTAAAGAAAAACTAGTATGGGTCCTCGCCCATTCAAAAATTTTATTTTTCTTAACAAAAAAACTATATATAATTATAAAAGGTGGGTTTTAAGGGTATGATTTTTTACATTAGCCAATTTATTCTTGTTTCATTTTTTGCCTATATACATAGCTATCATAAAAATGAAAGATTTTCGGTTATAGCAAAATGGATTTGTTTATTATTGCTTTTTATCCCCTCCGCTCTGCGTTATAACATAGGAACTGATTATGTAAACTATAAGTCTATTTTTAATGTAATACAAAAAACTGGACAAAACAGAAATGAAATTGCTTGGGTATACCTCAACAAACTGATAATAGCACTAAAACTTCCATTTCAGTATGTAATTGCAATAGCAAGTGCCTTAACAATTTTCCCGTTTATAAAAACAAAAAAGAAAGATTTTTTTATCATAATTATTTTATTCTCATGTCTCTATTACTTAAATTCTTTTAATATAACCCGACAAGTGATTGCGATGGCTTTTATTTGGGCTGCATATTTATTTATACTAGAGAGAAAATTCATAATCTCTTTTTTATGGATACTTTGTGCAGGCTTATTTCATAGTTATGCATTTTTATTTTTGCCTGTTTTTATTATTGCAGAATTTCTGCCTCTTACAAAAAAAAGAGTACTTATCGGTTTTATTTCTTTTGTTATTCTATCATTTATAATTAACACATATCTTGTACCAATTATCATGGGCTTAAAATACAAAGGTGAAAATTATATTTTTTATACCGAAAACCGTATGTCTTTTATTTCTATTCTAA
>Ga0255341_1006768_pt1 | contig 10574 bp, 8 predicted proteins | sample wastewater_treat_8_FD_192418 | JGI IMG/M metagenome (GOLD analysis project Ga0255341, IMG submission 192418) | Wastewater microbial communities from Lulu Island WWTP, Vancouver, Canada - plant12 | ecosystem: Engineered > WWTP > Wastewater > Unclassified | place: Canada: Vancouver, British... | reverse complement strand
TTCGACTCTTAAGTCAGGGAAAAAGCAACAAACAAATTGCTGCTGACCTTTTTATTAGCGTTAATACCGTAAAAGTTCATGTTTCCAACATTTATGAAAAGATCGGTGTTGCCTCGCGGACGGAGGCAACACTGTATGCTATTGAACAAGGTATCGTTGAGTCTCAACCAATTAATCTGAAAGATATAGAAAGACTAACTAATCCAGACGATGTGCCTGCAACGGCTCCGTCAAAGTGGCAGGTTTTCCAAAGAGAATACCGGTGGGTTTTGATTACTTTTAGTTTCATAGTGTTTGGGGCAACACTTCTATTCATAATCAGGTTTACCAATAACAATTCAGCACAGCGATTTCAGGCCACCCTCCAAAGCAATCGATGGCAAGGTGTTGGGGAGATGTCGACCAACAGAACCAATCATGCCTCCATTGTTTTAGATTCAGATCTTTTCATTATCGGAGGGGAAAATGAAACTGGCATTGTAGATCTGGTTGAGTCCTTCAATTTGAACTCAAAGATCCTTGGTCATCACGCATCCAAACCCACACCAGTTTCGATGACTACAGCGGTCTCACTAGGTGGAAAAATCTATCTACCTGGTGGAAAAGTTGATTCCGATAAGGGAATAAATGTGCTTGAAGTCTACGATCCCCGAACAAACATTTGGACTGAACTAGCTAGGTTGCCAATTAGTGTTTATGATTCTGGAGTAGTTAGTTTTGAGGGTAAGATTTATTTATTTGGGGGAATTAACGAAGGAAAACCGATAGCCGACGTGATGCGTTATGATCCATCAACCAATGACTGGACTTCACTTACACCGATGCCTGATAACCGAGCCCATCCTGGTATTTTGGTTCTTGAAGATAAGTTGTATATTGTAGGAGGTTACAATGAAACCGGTCCAATAAATTCTACAATAGTTTACTCCCCCAGCTTAGAAGAAACAAATCAATGTGTATGGAAACATGGAACAAAATTTCCATTTGCTACCCCAATAATCCAAGGAGTTGTCATCGGCAGTACGCCACTTATCCTTGTTAAGGATTCCATCTGGCAATACCTACCAACTGAAGAAAAGTGGATTCTATTTGATCAAAGAACTGGATTGACAAAGGAAGGGCAGTCTATTGCTGGTTCGGATGTCTATCTTTATGCTACAGGTGGATTAAACAATGAAGGTAAAGCAACGGACAATATTTTTAGGTTTCAAGTGTTTTTTACTCTTATTTTTCCAATATTAAATGAGTGAGCCAAGGGGGAAAAAGTGAATTCTTATTATCTCAGTTTTCAGGATTTGGTCGACTTTGTCAAAGCAGTAAGATCAAGAACTAAATCATTTCAGGCATATAAGGAATTCGAGGAATTTCAGGGTTACTTACTCTTAAAGTACTTGGCTTCTGAAGGAATTTCAACACACGACTTCAGGATTCTCGATATGGCAAATGGTTTTGGGGGTCAAACAAACGAACTTTCACGAGAGTCTCGTTATGTGGTTGGATTGGACTTGAATTATCCTCCAATCAAACCGAGTACTGATCAAATTCTTGCAGATGCTTTACATTCCCCTTTTGGCGCAAACTCTTTTGACCTTATCTTATCTGCAAGCCTTATTGAACATATCTCGAAGCCAATGTTATTACTTGAAGAACTTTACCGCATTCTAAAGCCTGATGGTTACATTTATTTAAGTTTTCCCCCATTTTATTCAATAACTGGTGGACATAGCTATGCACCTTTTCATTATCTTGGAGAAAAAACGGCGGTTCTCCTTTCAAAAATTAGAAAAAGGGTTTTTAAGAAGAAGATTTTTGGCAAAGTTGAGAGTTTAGGGGAATCTTATAGTTCGGCATACGACAATTGGGGATTGTATCGTATTACCATCAAAGAAGCGAAACGACTAATAAGATCCTCGGGGTTTATGGTTATTGATCAATCCACTAAGTGGCTTCCTTTCAACTTCTCCAACATCCCTCTGATTGGTGAAGTTTTGACATGGCACGTACAATTCTTGTTAAAGAAGAGAACATGAAAATTTGTATAGTGACCACGTCGATGCCTCGATATGAAGACGATAATAGATCGCCATTCATTTTAGATTTGGCATTGGCGTTGCGAAAGCAAGGCAAAGACGTTTCTCTAGTCACAATGCATTCTCCTGGTCTTCCAATTAGGGAGGATATAAGAGGTATCCCAATTTGGCGTCTGCGGTATGCTAGTGACTCTCAAGAACGGTTAGACTTCACTAGAGCAGGCATTCCAGCAGCTTGGAAATCTTCCCGAAAAACTGGCATCTATTTAATCAAACTTCTCGTAAAATTTACTTCTTTTCTAATTACCCACGGAAAAAATTACGATATTTTACACTCAAATTGGACAATTGCGGCACTCGCTTCAATTCTCAGTAAACCTTTTCACAACCGACCAATTCTCCTAACACTTCATGGAAGTGATGTTTATTTAGCAAAAAAGGTTATGGGATTACGTTTTTTCACCAGATGGGTGATAAACCACTGTAATCATGTTATCTGCGTTAGTAATGCGTTAAAAAAAGAGGTTATTGCACTTGGTCTTGCTGAAACCAAAGTAACCGTGATCCCTAATGGAGTAAATACTTTAGACTACTTACCCCGGAAAAATCTTATGCATCCAATTATCTTATTCATAGGTTCCCTGACTGAGCAAAAAGGTGTAAGGTACCTTCTGGAAGCTTTCGCAGATGTACACAGAAGTTTTCAAGATTCCAAGTTAATAATAATTGGTGAAGGTCCAGAACTTGAAAGACTCATCGCCCTTACACAACAATTGGGGATACAGGAGAATGTATCATTTGAAGATGCTGTGGCACATTCGAGAGTATCTACAATAATGCAGGAATCATCGATTTTTGTACTACCATCAATAAACGAAGGCTTTGGTCTCGTTTTACTTGAATCTCTTGCGAATGGATTGCCCGCAATTGCTTTTAACTCAGGGGGCGTGGGAGATATTCTTGGTGAAGGGGCTGGACTTCTGGTTGAACCCGGGAATGTTGAACAACTTGCCAATGCCATAAAAAAATTGATCACTGACAAAGATTTATACGCCCATGTTCGAAAACAAGGTTTTAAAAAATCTCAGGATTTTTCATGGGATATTGTGGCAACAAGGGTTTCTGGTATCTACGAATCAGTACTTGAAGGCAATGAAAAAAATAGTTAAAGAAATCTTACCAGTACTAAGAATCATTGGCTCTGTATTAGGTTTGGGTTTGGTGTCCTTTCAGGTCTACAAATCCAGATATTATCTGCTATCGTATTTTCAAACATTGAGGCAGAACAATAATTTGTTTTTCTCCTTCCTCATTATTTTAGTAGCTATTATTATTCAAATAAGCATTTGGTTTATGATCATGCGATTATTTGATGTGAGAATCAAATACTTTGAAGCATTGCTGGGTTATTCGTTGGCATTCCTCCCAAAGTATATTCCGGGTACCTTTTGGGGCTATCTAAGCCGTAATGAATGGTTAAACGCCGATTTTGGTATAGAGAGAAAGACGGCTACATTAGGGTCTGCGATTGAATTATTCTTCATCGCTGGCGCAACAGCTTTTATGGCGGGTCTATACTACTTACCATATAGTTTATTGGGATATATTGTTTTATTCGTAATTATTTTGGCAAGCGAGATTCTTCTACTGCATCTCTTTCAACGGAAACCAATAAACCTTCCTTTCTTATCTTCTGCCGCCTTAAAACCAATTTCGTTGTTAAAAGTAACGGTCTTGAACCTGTCTAGTATTGGGGTTTGGTTTGTCTATGGCTTGGGGATCTCACTCCTTTCCACAAACAGGTCGATAACGATGATTATTCCAGACTTGCCTGGTGATGTGATCCAATACGGAATCTCGTTCAGTTTAGCTTGGCTGACCGGTTTTCTAGTCCTGTTTGTTCCTTCTGGAATTGGAATAAGGGAAGGAGTATTAGCAAACCTAATTTGTGCAAACGAAGGATGGGCTATAGAGCAAGCATACCAAATTGCATTAGTGTTTAGACTTATCATTTCGATTGCTGAAGTATGTTTGGCTATCCTCGGTATGATTTTCAAATTAATTAGGCGTGTCCGAAATTCGCAAACATCGTAGTACTATGAGATGCCCGTATTTCGGAAAGATTCTTGAGAACGTCTTTTCTAACGGGGAAAAAATACGCGCGATAAAGGCAGTCATTTTTTTAGAAAATCCTTTTCCACGAAAATGGAAGGGGGGTAGGTACCACACCCCACGAACCATTTCAACTGTAAAACAAGGAGAGAGCTGCTCTGTTAAGGTCTTATAGGTTTTCCAATCATCATAAGGTTGTCCATCAGAGGTCACTGGCCTAGAGAGAACTTTTTCAGCAATAAATCGGAAAAGACCGAATAGACTATTCCAGTTCGGTGTAGTAACAATAAGGATTCCTCCCGGCTTAATTACTCTAGCAATTTCTTTGACCGCATGTCCAATTAGTGGGACATGTTCAAGAACTTCAGAGCAGACTGCAACATCAAAACTATTACCAACCAAAGGTATCGATAATATATCAGCAGCAAAAAGGCGATCTTTTGATTGGTTTGATCTTAACGCCTCAATTGATAAATCAAATCCTAGTGCTCCACTATTTTTGACCAGAAGTACCTGATCTTCTTTATTCCCACAACCAATCACGAGCAGCCTATCCGGTGCTGGAGGCAAGAGTTCCTCAATAATGTTCACCCTGAGTTTGTTGTAAATACATGAAGCTGGGTTTCCAGTTTCACCTAGTGCGTACATTTTGTCATAATACTCTCTTGTGTTTCTATCTGTCCTGTCTGTTGGTAAACTAGTCCTCATATAAGAATCCACATCATTTCTACAATATAATCTGCAATATTATTCTTAAGTATTATTGCCAATTTTACCTTGAAGTACGATAATGATTGCAACATTACCAAAAGGAGATAATCATGAAGCTTACCCGCGCAATCGCAATTACTATTACAATGTTGCTCGTATCTACAATGGTCGCATTCGCAGCTCCATTAAACGGTGCAACAACCAAGACTTTGAGCACTAACTATACGTTGGTCAATTTAGGGCCGTCAATGGCAACAGTCAATGCCAATTATCTTAAATCAGACGGCACCGCTTGGACTGTTTCACCTGAAAACCAGAACTTTACAATAGCCGGTAATTTTGGCCAGGCAATTTTAGCTCAATATCTTGATCCAGCTATGTCATCGGGCCAAGGCTCAGTTGTAATTTCATCGGATCAGCCTTTAGGCGCTGTTGTCCAAATCCAGGCGCGACCTCCCCAGACCCCCACGACTGGAGCTTACAGTGGTGTGTCTGTGCCATCCCAGACCTACTACGCCCCGCAAGTTTTTTCTAAATTACCCTCAGCTGGTGGTATGCAAAATTCACAAATCGTGATTCAGAACACTAACACTGTTGCTATAACTGCAACGGTACAATTTATCCCATTCCCGGGGATTTCTGGTTTATCTACATATACAAACAACAACATTCAGATCCAACCTGGGGCTTCTTTCCTCTATGATTTATCTGATGAGGTCAATTTAAAATCAACTAATCCGACTGTCACTGGTTGGACCGGATCGGCTGTCATATCAGCGCCAGCGGGAAATAGAATCGCAGCCGTTGTAAATACGTTTGCAGGTGCTAACGCACTACAGACATACAATGCGTTTCCTGCAGAAACCGTAGGGTCTGTTTGGAGTATTCCACAGTTCACCTCAAAGCTGAACAATGGTCTCAGCACTCCAGTTATTATGCAAAACCTTAGTGGAGGAGATATTCCAGCAGGTGATGTAACCCTTAGTTGTGTTGCAGCAACTGGTTTTACTCCTGCCACGTTAACTCAATCCAACGCTGCGGTGATACCTGCTAATGCAACATTTGCCTTTAATCCAGTTGGTAACGCTGCCTATCCCAATCACTGGTCAGGAACTTGTACTGTCACTTCTGCTAGTGGTAAAGGTATGGTTGGTATCGTCCAAATGCGTAAACCTGGCGTGAATGATGAATTGGCAGCGTATGAGGCTATCCCTGGGTCAAGCACCGATAAAAGAGTTGTGGTGCCTCTGATTTCAAAAAATCAAGCTAACGGTTTTGCTACTGCCGCTACAATTAAGAACTTAGGTGCCTCACAAGCTCCTGTAAAGTTAACTTTCACTCCAGCAGCAACATATGGTGGGTCTCAGGATCCTGTCATTATTAACGCTACTATTCCCGCCAATGGCAACCTCATCTTGAGTCAACGTTTTTCTGGGACACCTGAACTTCCCGATGGCTGGTATGGCAGTTTGCTAGTGGAGCCGCAGAGTTCGACAACCGCACAACCTTTAGCTGCTTTGGTACAATTAACAAACACCCGAACAACCACAGGTGACACATTCATGGCGCATGTTGCATTCACATTGCCATAAATAAAATTCACTAGAATAATAAAAGAGCATCAACAATAGTTGATGCTCTTTTATCACCAATAGAGAATATATGAAATTGTGTTTAACGATATTTGTATTTTTGTTTATCTTTACAGGTTGTTCGACAGCGCCTGTAGAAGTTATGACACCAACTAGTCCCACGTCGCTTCCTGAAATAATAGGTGTCATTCCTACAGATAGAAAAACAGAACAAGGCAACTCATCTCTGTTTGGTCAACTTTTTTTACCAGATGGCACGCCCCTTCACCACACCACCTTATATCTCACTCCCGGTATTGGAGATGAACATTCAGCTCCAATAATTCTTATCGGACCAGATCTTGAAAAAGGAGATTACTTGGCAAATTCAGACAGCGAAGCATATTTTGAATTTCCAAATGTAAGACCGGGGATTTACTACCTGGTGGTCTCATCGACCAATAATTATCACTATTTCCTCGACGGAACTACCCCAATAGCCTTATCGGTAGAAGCCGATCAACGATTAGATCTCGGGAAGATCATTGTAGACACACGCTAAACAGCTTAATTGTGAACATAGAGTAATAGAGCCAGAGATTCCAGCTTTCAACTTATCTGAAAAAGAACACTTACTCTATTAACATATCTTCTCAATTTGCGCACCATTCTGACTATAAACCAATCTGGTTCCCGGTTGATTAAGGATATCATCGATATTAAATACACTCCGACTTATAACAGATTTTGCTTTAGATTGCAGGTAATCTAAAGCATATAAACACAGATTCCTCAGTGCAAAGGAGGGGTTGTTTACCTCATAAACTGAGTGTGCTCTTTTCACGTTTTCTCTTTCTTGAGTGGCGGGTAAATGAAGTAAGCAACGATAACGTGGTTGCTGCTCTTTATACATAGTAAGGAATCTAATATCCTGCATCTATACCAAAAGGTTACGTATCGTTTTAAAACCCGTGTTAGTCCCAAAACCGGCATGCTGTGGTACGTTTACTCTGATCTATTGTATCGATTTAAGATAGGCAGTGGCCATAAATTTCTGTTCTGTCCAATAATCTTGCAATCGAGGGTCTATTGATAAAAGACTGGCGAGGATGATTAATCCAACCGGTAACCAAACATGCATTCCTTTTCGGCAGAAGCCTCTCAAACTCAAGAACATGCAATCCCATACCAATTGACATAGGCATATAATCCGCGCACTACCCACTGTGCGATTCATAATGGCCATTAATTTTTGTGTCACTCCTAGAATTATACCAACTATTGACAGCCTCCCACTTGAGATTAATGATCCTGATTCATTTTGAGAGATTCGTTTATTCCTGTAGGCTTCCACACCCAGAATTAATGCGGGGAGGATGACAATTACTAGCACAATGGAGAGAACAGACTGAAAAAATGTTCAAACGTGTGTCTTCAAGTACTGTAAATTTGATAACTCGATAAAGAATATTATCACAACAATAGCGGGAACAAGAATGCTACTACCCGAAAATGCAACAAACTGAACTTATACCAAATGCTATTAAAAAATGGTCTGCCAATCTGCGTATTGCTCTTTACTCACAGCATCTTTCCCGTCGAGTGACATAATAAATTCCCAATACATAAAAGCCGTTGGAAATAAATTCACCTGGCTTGCTCTCTTCATTATCACTATCTATTCTATTTATTCGCAAATCTTAATGACTTGCACGCCTTCTTTGTCATATATAAGATGCATTCCTTCTTTATTCATCAATTCCAGTCGGCTTGTAAGGTCTTTGGAAACAAGAGGATCTTTTACTCCGGAATAGAGATAGTCGATTCCATACTCACAGAGGGGTGTTATATCGCCAGTCTCATAAAACCTCAAAATGGTTTTTGCGCGTTCCAACAAGAATTGATAGTCATTCGAAAATGAGGATAAAAAAGTCAAGGCTGATGTTTGGCGTTCGGCATAAACCGGCAGCCAATATCCCGCATCGGTACCAACAGGTATTGTAGGGTTTATAAAATTGCTATTCACCCCAAAGACCGCGTCTCTATTCGTATTCGTCTTTATCCATTCCATCGCCTCCCTATCAGCATCGGTCATGAATGCTCTCTGGGGCTCAAAATCGTTCAGGCGGAAATGATAAGTGATGATTCCTATTATCAAGAGCGAGACGATAGCAACCCGATACAGCAGATCCTTGCCATGAAATTCGCTTTCTTCAAAAAGAACATTCCACAATATTCCTGCTCCGATAGAAAGTGGCAAGTATAACGTCAAAATTATCGTGGATAAATTAGTAAACGCAAGCAGATAATTATTCAATCGGTAAAGCTGGGAAATGCCAATTAAGCACAATATCCAGATAAGAAGGATAGCGCTAAGCAGCCGGTCCTTCCTGGTACGAAAACCTGCAAGAATACCAGTTATCCCCATTAATAAATAGGGACTGGATTTTTTTAATAATTCAATAGTTGTATCGTTTACTATGTTATAGTACGGCTGATCGGTCAGCAACTTTCTTTCCATGCTTGGGGTTGCCGAAACGGTCCGTGTATCCACATATGCTTTCAAACCGGATATCAAAGTTGGTAGAATAATAACAGCAGTGATCATTCCAATCAAAAGTATCCGGGAGACTAAATTCCTGGTGCCCACTCGCTTTCGGGCGCTTTTAATAACCTCCAATAAGCAAATGATGAGTATTAACGGAAGCATGAATAAAGCAACTTGGAAGTGGATCAAACAAACTCCAGCATTCAGAACTCCCGCAAGAATAAGCTCTGTGATAATTCTCTTGGACCAAATCTTTTCCCCGTCAACCGTGGAGCCAAGAGCTTCCCAAGTGATCAAAACCGCAGGCAGCAGGATCGTTTGACCAGCTACTTGGGTGAAGCGTCCCCAATTGATTAACCAGGAAGGAAAGACCGAAAACAAACCAGCACTTACCATCCCAATAATTCCGGCTTGACGGGAAACCTTTCTATCCAGGAACAAGAAAACACCCACGCCACAAAGTCCATTCAGGAATTGTGAGAACCAGAGTAGAGCCTGGTCCGGTTGGATGCCTGCCAACATCTGCAGGGGACCGGTCATGGTATAAAGGCCAAGATGATAGTGATTGAGATCTGCGGAATCAAAGGGGAGCATGGTGTAAGGGAGCTTGCCTGTGGTGGCTACTATATTGGTAAGGATAGTGTGATGCAAAGGATCACCCAATACAAGGTAAGGATATTGATAAGCAATGATTAACCGCGTGGAAAGCGTTAATAACAGAATTCCTGCTATTATCTCCGCTTTATCACCAAAGGCAAATTGTTCCTTCCAATTTTTTCGCAAGTTGATAACAATGATTGCAATGAAAAAGAAAAGGATCACGACGATTTTGTTAATTCCCAACCTAAGGCTTGGAAAAACAAATCTGGTGCTGTAAAAAAGGATAGGCCAAAAAGCGATACTTACAGCCGATGCCAGGAACCAACGTTGCAAAGCATTCCATTTGCGCCAATAATTCGCAATGGAAATGATACCCCACCCAGGAATAAGAATAAGAGCAAGTATCACAAACAAAGTCTTCAGTACAAACCAAGTCATCTGCGCCTCAATTTATTCTAACGGCATGCTCGCATTATAACTGTTTACAATCCATATTGTCACTTCGTCATTATCATAAAGCTTTTCAATGCCTTCACAATCCAGCAAATTCCCTGCCTGAATACCGTGCTCTCCCCGATGAATATACAGGTAGTCTAGCTCCGCGTCTTCCACCAAAGCCCAAAATTCCGTATTACAAGTGTCTAGATCCGAAGCTCTTTTTGACCAATCTATCCAAGCTTCAAAAATGGGCAATTCCCCCCCAAACGGATAAAAGACAGTCGGTGCGAGGCTCCACCTTCCGGTTATCGGCAAGATCCATCCTCCCCCATCTACCCCTCGGTAAACGTCATAGCCCCAATAGGTGGTGTTCACAAAAAACCGCGCGTCTTCGGGGGTGTGGGTTCGGATCCAATCCAGCGCTTCCAGATCGGACCTGGTTGCCAGGACGGTTTCATCGTTGATCGCTTTCGCGTTCTGCCAGGCTCCTGCCGCGCTGAGAGCCGCGCAGACGCAAAGGATCAGGGGTGTTGAAATTCCCCGTTTGGCAGTCACCTTTTCCAG
>Ga0255341_1006764_pt1 | contig 10578 bp, 5 predicted proteins | sample wastewater_treat_8_FD_192418 | JGI IMG/M metagenome (GOLD analysis project Ga0255341, IMG submission 192418) | Wastewater microbial communities from Lulu Island WWTP, Vancouver, Canada - plant12 | ecosystem: Engineered > WWTP > Wastewater > Unclassified | place: Canada: Vancouver, British... | reverse complement strand
TTTAAAAATTAAATTTTAAACCGTGTTAAATAATGTTATATTAAAAACAATGACAAATACCATTTTTTCCTTAAAAGAGAAAAGTTAAATCTTTTAATAATTTAATTGGTGGATAAATAATTTTTAAATCAGTTACTTCTATATACAAAAAATCTAAAAGTTAATACTGTCATTCCCGCGTTTTTCTGGTCATTCACGCTTTTTTAATTGTCATTCCCGCGTTTTTCTGGTCATTCCGCACACTCTCTCTGTCATTCCGCACTTGATGCGGAATCCAGGAAGTATTCCTTCTTTTAATATTTGTAAGAAAAGGAATGGATCCTTGATCAGGTCAAGGATGACAAATAAAATACAAAATACTTAGAAGAGTAGATTCCTAAGGACAAGTGCAAAATACACGCCTCGAAATGACAACGAGTGGCTTAAAATGACGAATAATTTATTTTTGAAATTATATTTTTGGGGCATAATATTATACAGAAGGATTTAATTATTATTTTTTGGGAGAGTCAAAAAATGAAGAGAGAAAGTTTTTCTCTATTAGCTATTTTAGTTCTTTTAATTCCCTTTGTAATCTCCTTCCCTCTTGATAAAGTTTTTGCAACTAAAAATGTATGGGTAGAAGTGGAGCCAAATAACTGTGGATCAATTGCAACCTACAAAATTCATTTTACACTCGAAAAAACTCTTCATGTTCGCGATTGGATAAAAATCATATTCCCTTACGATTCAGAATTTCCTGAAGAATTTCCTGAACCACCAAAAAGTCCATGCACTAAACCACCAGAAATTGATTATGAAGAAAGATCGTTTAAGATTTTTTCTCCACTTGAATTAGATCCAGTTAAAGAAGGATATTCAAATATAGTAGTCGCATTTCCCAATACTTTAGGAATCAAAAATCCCTCAATTCCTGGTGAATATACTATTTTAATTTGCACTCAAGCAGAACCAGATCTCATAGAATCAAAACCTTACAAAATTGGTGAGGTCGATTCACCTGGAATTGAAATTATCGAAAATGATGGAAAAGTAGGTAAAGATGGAAGTTACATTGATCCACCATTTATCGAAATCAAAAGCAAAAATAGCGAAGAAAGTGAAAAGCCTCAAATATACTTTAATAGTGATATATTGAATAATGAATATGAGCTTTATAATGGAAAATTTAAATTACCCGATGGTCAATATATAACTCGTATTACCGCTTACAGTGAGTTAAATGGTGAGCCAAAAGGAGCAACAAGTATTATTGTAAAAGTAGATTCAATAAAGCCAATAATTCGAATTCAAGAACCAAAAGAAGAGGTAACTATAACATCTCAAAAATATTTTTTAATAAAAGGGTTCACTAAAGCCCAAATATTTAAGTCATTTGGTAGCGAGCAGAGAAAGAGAATCATCGATAGAGACATTGAAATAATAAATGTAACAAATAAAAGAGAATTAATAACTCTTAAGACTGATTTTAAGGGTCACTTTAACTATAAGTTAAAACTAAATGAAGGTAAAAATATAGTGGTGGTCTCCTGTGAAGACAAGACAGGTAATAGAACCACCACTAATCAATTCACTATAATCCTTGAGTAATACTCACTTTAGGCTAAGTCTTTCTATAAGAACAGTATAATTTATCGGATCCCAATCCACTTTTGAACCGAAGCCCTCAGCAATAAATCTAATTGGAACAAAAGTCCTATCTTTCCTAATAACTGGTGGAGCATCAAGAATATTAACTTTATTTCCTACCATTGCCACTTTATTACCAATTTGCATTGATATAAATATGCCTTCGAGCTCTATTTCAACAGTTTGAGTTTTATCGAGCCACTTAACTTCTGCTCCAAAGCTTTCAGCAATAGCACGCACTGGAACCATAGTCCTATCATTCATTATAAATGGTTCAGCATCGAGCTCTATTGATTTTCCATTTACCATCATCACATTTTTGCCTATTGTTAGTAAAATTAAAACTCGTCTGTGAACTTTGAGCTCTTTCTCAACAATTGTTTCATTTCCAAACTCATCAATTGCCTTTACAACAACTTTATTAATTCCAATGCTTACTGGTATCGTGGCAGAGAATTTCCCATAAGAAACTTCTGCAGGAATATCATTTACAAACACTTTTGAATCTGCCGGTGTAACGCTACCCCTTACAGTAAATGTTTCAATATCATATAAATTTAAAGGAAATTCATTCACTTCAATTTTTGGTCCCTCTAAGATAAGGTTAATTATTATATTTTTGGAATTTATAACTCCTTTAGGGTTTATTGCCTGCACTATGAACTTATTTTCTCCTTCTTTAAGGAATACATTGAGTTTAAATTCGCCATCTTCATTGACATTTATTGGAGCTGAATCAAGATAAATTTTACAAGTTGGCTGCGTTCGCCCTAAAATCTCTAACTCTCTTTTATTAGTTCTTTCTGGATATGGACCAATCTCTAAAAGAGGAGGAAGTGTTGAATCAAAAACTTTAATTTTTGGCGAATCTATTAGTAAGTAATCGCCCTCAATATTTACATCAACTTCTCCTGCTGCTTTTGGAGTAAATGAAAATAGTGCAAGCCCGGAATCATCAGTCTCTTCAGTTAAATCAATATTAACTCCTTTTAATTTGATATTGAGGTCTTTAACATTGTCCCCCATAGTGGAAAGAGCTTTTATTAATACTTCACTTGCTATATCGGTCCATAGATATTTGCCTTTTAAAATAGTTAATTCTATTCCCAAAACAGAATCAAGATTTTTAACAGGAACTTTGCCAGATATATCCTTTAACCCACTAATTCCAAAGTCATAAGCTGGATAAATCTTTATTACCCCTTCACCAACTTTAGAAGGCTTGACATTTGCTGCTCCTTCAAAAGTTTCAGTTAAAGGAAGATTTAATAACTCTTTACTGTCCTCCTCAAAAGTTATGCTCTTAAGATAATTCTTTATGTCATAAGCTTTTACTTTTAACCCATTATCAATTCCACAGATTATATCAGGATTTATTGAATTATAAAATTTGGTAATTAATTGCAACCCCTTACTATCCTTTATATCTAAATTAAATCCTTCGATAGAAACAGTTTGAACGGAGAAGCCAAACCAATCAACAGCAAATTTACCATCAGGGACATATCTCCTCTTTATGCTTGAGCCATTATCGGTTGGTTTTCCACCAGCAACATCTGAAAGCTTTGAATCAAATATGAGATTATTAAAACCAACAAGTCCTCCAACTAATGCTGGATCAGTTGTAAATACATAAAACTCGAGTTCCCCATTTGTTGTAGAGATTGCGTCTTTATAATCGATTATTCCATTCCCGTCTATATCAGGAAGCACAAACTCGCCATTATAAGGTTTATTATAAATTGCACCATTGCCAAACCAATCAGGCTTATTAAGTTCTCTTTTCTTTGAATCAATTTTAGTTACATATCTATTTGATAGCTTTATAACTTCACTTTCCTCTATTTCGCCTGATCCATTGCTATCTATCCCTAAATAATATGCAAAGTCAGAAATTCCCTCTGGAACAGAAACATAAGGAATAAAATTGAGCCCTTTCCCGAGGAGAAGGTTATTCTCACAATCAAAAACTTTTGCTTTAACCTTATAAATATTTGATGTTGTAACATTGGAAGCATTAGAACCATCCAAGTTCAAGACAGTATATTCAATCTTAGGGCTTTTTACTTCTAAATCTACTGAACCAAAACTTCTCCCATCAGGGGTTGTAACCCTAACTTTAAAGCTACCGCTATCATTTGCACAGAAATTTTTAAATTTATAAATTCCCTTTTTTGCCTCAGAAAAATCATAAGAGATGAGGTTTTTAGCATTGAAAAGCCCTTCATTTGATATACTATCACTCGCCTCATTGTGAAAATCAGTTTTTAACCAATAGTATTCGGGCAAAGTTAGAGGTACATCATCAGAAAAGAGTGCTGCTACTTCCTTCACTGAGAGCCTACCATTGTTTGTTAAATCAACAGGAGTACCATCATCATAAGTTAATTTGAATGTTAATGGCTCCCCTCTAAATGGAACCTCGGGACTAACTCCCGCAGTCAAAACCTTAGGAGATACTTCAACTTTAATATTCTTTTCAGGACCACTGCTAAAACCAATAGGTACAATTGCCTGTCCTGTAATATAGACTTCATGAGAGAAAGATTTTCCTTCAATTGGGCTCATATACATTGGGGAGAATCCTCTATCATTGTTATCATCACCATATTTGTAGGCTGTGATAAGTAGGGGCAATATTTCATTATCATCTATTAGATGGTTATCGTTAAAATCAACCCCAATTGTATCTATTATTGATTTGTTTTCAGCTGTTAATTTAAAGGTGTATTTTCCATTATTTACTTGATAAGTCCTTGCATCAACCAATCCTCCCCTCCATGTATTAGTTGCAAGGTCATAACTACCGACAATTTCAGTTTCCCAATCATTAAAGGAAATCTTTCCATCATCATTTAAATCATCATAAGGAGAGTATGCTGAGAAATAACCGGATGTTGCAGAAGATTCAGGTGCTCCAGTAATCCAGCCATCTCCAGCTCCTTTTAGAGCTTCCCCTGTTTGAGTTCTTATTCCTCTATCCTGCCAGACAACTACTACTGCATCATTAGTTGGCTTAACAGTTTGGATTGGCTCATGTTCCTTAATCGTTACAGTAAATATACTATCAGTTCCAATTTCTGCGCTTCCAGAAAATCCTCCAATCTCAAGAGCATGGACTGGGATACCTTCCATAGGTATATCGCAGCAATCCCAATAACTGGCACTCCTGCCATCAGCTAAATTAACCTTAATTGAAATTTTACCGTAATTAATTGGAATTATCTCATCAATTACTATAACTCTTGGTATTCCAGTGTAATTAAGCCTCCTTGAAAAGGAGAGGTATGAATTTGCCTCTGAATAACTTGCTCTTTCAGCTTTACCTGGATTAATAACTTTTGTCCAGTCAGCTCCAACTAACTCATATTCCTTGTAATTTGATGAGTCTATTATAATCTCTCCTGAATAATCATAAGCTATAGGAATATTGTAAAGTCCCTCATAATATTTATTTGATAGCGGGAAGGATGGAGTCATAAAAGGTCCTGTTACCTCTATACTTGTTATCTTGTGAGATCTATCGGAAGCATCAAAATAGAGTAATCCCCCATCAGTTGAATCCCGTAAAACAAAGAATATTCCATAGTCAGTTAAAGGTAAAAATTCAGTTCCAAGCTTTACAAACTGATTTTCCCAAATTGCTGGATAGCTATTTCTTCCTTCTCTCTGAATACCACCAGCTCTTCCAGTATGAGTTTGCCCTCCAGGATAGCACCTAAATTCCGTTATTAAGTGCTTTAAGATAGGATCATAATCTGGAGAAATGTTTCTTGTATATGGAACCTTGGAATACCTTAAACCATGATCACAAACAGTAAACTCAGTAAATACAATACCGTCACTCCCTCCTCCACCAGAAGGCGGCTCTTCTGGTGGTTCTTCGGGAGGCTCTGGTGGTTGAGGAGGTTCTTCACTCTGCCAACCAATTGTAATAAGGCCGCAATAATCAATGTCTTTTGAGTTATCCGTGATAAAATAAGGTGGATGCTGAATAACAGAATTATAATCAAATGAAGCATTGTATGTAAAAACTCTTACAATCAGGGAAGATCCCTGGCTGCCAGGCCAGAGGGCAATGGGTATTTCTCCACCATCTCTTCCGATAATACCTTCTCCATATGGAGTTACATAAACCCATACGCCATCATTTAATATAGTGCCTAAAGTTCCATCGAATATGCCAAAAGTATCACCTTGTGTAATTTTACCAATTGGAGGAATACTGCCAGATTTGCATATATCACATTCTAAGCTATCCCCCGAACAATCCTTGTCAGTTAAGCTCCCTCCATAAAGAGGAGTGTTATTAACTGAAGAGTATGGACCAGTCACCTCATCTTCAAAGTCAAGTGCACCAAAATAGCCTTTACCAGAAGTTGGATGCGGATTGTCAATCCATTGCCAGATTAAATAGGTAGAATCATTATTAACCTGCACAATATATTTAGTTCCAGTAGAGGTTTCAATAGCAGTAAATATGTAGGAGATTCCTGCACCAGCTGCATTATAGTTTGCAATTATTGATCTATTTGGAGAAGTTGAAATAGGAATATTTGCTGGGTCATTAACATCATTTGGATTATCTGCATCAAATAGTTTTATAATTAAATTTGGATAACGCCTGCTAATATTAGATAGACAGGTTACATTCGTTCTCCCTTTTATTTCCTCTGGACTTACCTTTAATATATCAAAACTTCTACAATCATACTTATCCTTAAAAGTAGGCACTGAAGAACTTGTCTGAACACTCCAATAGCCGAAAACTCCGTCTCTTGGACCAACTGAATCATTAGCAATATCTAAATTTCTATATACTTCAATTATTAAGGGCTCAATCTTACCAAAATAATTACATGTCCCTTTAAAAGGAGTATAGGTAAAAGAATAAGTGCTCACTACATCCCTCACTTCTCTTATTATGTCAGCTCCATCAGGGGTGTGGAGAACAATATAAGCAATTTCGCCACTTCTTAATGGTGGATAGATGCTTATATCAATTTGTGAGGTTTGCTCCACTTTTAAAGGAGGATTTATTTTTGCATTTAGTGGATTTGCAGATGGAATTACCTCAATGTCCATAAACCTGAAATCCCCACATTTCCCGACAGTTATGCCAGATACAGGATTTTCAGATATCCATAAATCACCAATTGTAACACGGCTCCCACATTCGTAAGTTCTACCTCTATAAATTACTCTACTTAAACGAACATCACCATTTGAGACTCGATTATCTGAATTCGCGTCGTTATAAATAAAGTCACCGTCATTATATACACCATTTTCATTAAAATCATAAAATAATAGATTAACAATATCATTTAAAGCAAAACCAATATCAGCATCTCCTTCTGCAACAGTTGTTCCAGCTTCATAGTTTATTACAGTATCGCCAACAGTTACAGTTATTGAATTTAACCTTACATCCCCGCTTGAGACATTTAAACTTCCATCTAAATCATTATAAATGGTTGCTCCGCAACCAAATTGGGCTGCACCAGAAGAATAAAACTTATAAGTGAGCGGAAAGGCAGTTAAGGGTAAATAAGCATCTGTATCGCTTTCGCTATTCTTCATTCCAATAAACTCCTCACCACTTCTTCCAGGTTGGTAATCATCGGATAGGTTATATGGAGTGCAGGTGCTACCATAAAGATTTGCGTTTACTCCATCATCTTTCCAGATTTCTACACCGATGTACTCTCTATACTTTAGTTTAATATTATGAAATGTTGTTGCTGGAGCAAAAAACATTGTCCCTGTTGGGTCTAAAACTGTGCTTCGCTGGACTGATTGAGCATTGGAGGGAACATCTCCATTCATCGAATAAAGCCTTGCTGATGTAACAGAAGGATTTACTCCATACCATAAATCGCTCTCCAATGACAGATTGTAACTCACACCATCACAACTCGAAAACAATACTTCACTCATTAAAAGTACTTTCGTACTATCAGTCCCTACGGTAGCAGAGCCAATCTTAAATACTCTTCCTGAAAAATCTAATGAACTCGAATAAGGAGTACCAATTGAACCAGACGGAGAAAACATATAACCTTTTGAATAATCAAAGTGAACATAATCACCAATACTGTAAGGACCAAATGTATTATTAGAGGGTATTGGGTCAACATTCTTGTATGCACTACTACAGCGCTCTGGCTGTTGACTTGATTCCCTTGAGTCATTAAAATGTCCATCTTTGTCAAACCAAATTTGCGAGGAATCATCAAGGACTACGTAATAATGGTCAGATTCTTGGGAGTTTCCTCCGGAAGCCTGAACTTTTAAATAAAATTCAGTATAAAATAGTGGATTCGTTGAGGTAGCAGATGTTGCTGGTTTTGGAGCTGCTGGTCTTGGCATAGGGTAACCACTTCGCCCCCAGACCTCTTCTCCTCGCCTTTGCCAGGGAAATACTTTACCTGCTTCTAACCTTGTGCCATCCCTACTCATGCCAACAGTTACCCATCTCACTGCTATAAATGTGGCATTTTTGATTGTGTCTAATGCGTAAATATTAATAGGAATGTTAAAAAATATACCTGATAAGATTAAAAAAGAGGTTAATACTGCTATAATCTTTTTCATTTCTACAAAACCGCCTTTTTAGATAATTTTATACTATTTTTAATACATCTAATTTTCAAATTGGTTCAAGACCTATGTCATTCATAATGTCTCTACGCTTTCATTCCTGAAATTAATTGTTAGGGAATCTATAGTAACTGTCATCCTTGACCTGATCAAGGATCCATAGTAACTGTCATCCCCGAAATCACACCCACTGTCATCCTTGAATGCACACCCACTGTCATCCTCGAGATCCTTTATCGAGGATCCAAGCAACTTGTCATCCTCGAAATCTTTTATCGGGGATCCAAGTAACTTGTCATTCTCGAAAACTATACTATTGTCATCCCCAAAAACTATACAATTGTCATCCCCAACTTGATTGGGGATCCAGTATTTTTACTTTTTTGTATTTTTTGTCATTCCCGAAATCTTTTATCGGGAATCCAGACCATTTTTATAAGTATAATTAAAAGAGAGGATTCTTACGATAGCAAAATACAGAAATGTATCATCAGGATGACTGGGGCTAATTGTCATTCCTGAAATCTTCAAACATGAATCTATGTTCTTTTTCTCTCTAACATTAAAAGAAAGAAATACTTCTGGATTCCCGCTTTCGCGGGAATGACAGAAATAGGTCACGGGAATGACAGAAATAGGTCACGGGAATGACAAGAAAAATAGCTCGGTATGTAAACTTGCTCACCTCTCCCCATATCTTTAACCATACACACCAAGTATAGTTCCTCCGAAAATAATAAATTCAAAATTATATTTGGTAAAGAGATTGAATTGTTTAATTATATAAGTAGCACAAAAAAGGGTTAAAGTTATTATTTTCATGCTTGTGTTGTGGTAGAAATTCTATGAGATGTTAAAGATATGTTTCCTTACCAGTAAAAACAAATAAAATACAAATAATATATATACGATAATATATATACGATTACATTAAGGAGTTTCTCCGTCACTTACGCTCCTTCAGGATGAAGTAGGCATTTATTTTTTAGGTTTAAATTCTTCAGCTGATATAATGAGCCAGCTTAAAAATGGTATAGCCACTCTTGCAGTTGCAAGAAAAAATATTGACATTGATGATATAAAGTAAACAGAAGGGTTAAAAAAATAAAGCTTCTCAAAGAATCTTCCAAATACCTCTACTGCAAACAATATTACACCAGTAATTAAAATTGGCTTCCATAGCTTAACTATTCTTTTTCCATATGTTGAAAGCATAAGAGCAAAAAATGGAAGAAATGAAAACATCTCTCCTTGAGAAGCTTTTATTTCACTTATATCAAATTTTGGATAATAGCCAATTATGTTTAAGAGAACATAACTTAATTTTAATCTCACAATAAGGTAAAACCGTGAAAGAGGGAGCCACAAAATATACAAAGCTGATAAATACAAAACAAATTTTCCAAGAAAGATAAATACTCGCTTACCTTTTCCCATCATAAAAAAGTTAAGCAGTTTCGTATTGAAGAACTTTTAACTGCTCAGGATTTATTCTTTGACTTAAATTAAGGATTTCTATTCCTACAATTTTACCTTCAGCATTAAAATCTATAATTATTCCAGGTTGAGTCTCCTCTGACTCGATAATTTCTGACTCATCCAATCGAAGGTAGAGTGCATCACTTTCTCTATCCACTCTCAATCTCACTTCTTTTTCCTCCTATCAAAAAATACAGTTACAATTCTGGGTGGCTTCATATTTGGGTTTACAATTACACGTAAAACTTTTCCACCATATTCAGGGACACTTTTAAAATAGTGAATATTGCCATCAGAACCTATATCTCTAAACATAGATGTCAAAAGAGTGTCCCTTACCAATTCTTCTGCAATATTTCTTTCTTTAAGCATAATTTTAGCATGCTTTGAAAATTCAAATTCAAATTCCATTTCAGATAAATTATACCATTACTTATTAAACTTTATAAGATTCGAGCGAAACCAAAAATAAAACAACAATACGACAACAATAATCAGGAATAACTGCCAGAAATATGTATGCAAGAATTCAAAAGCTGGTGGATATATTAAACTTACAACAAATAAAAGAACAAGCCTCAAGATATTTGCAATATAAATTATTGGTACACCTATAGTAATTCCTTTTAGCTTTTCGTATGCAGGAAACCAAGTAGAGAGAATTGCCGAAGAATAAACTATAATTCCATAAATACCAGTACACTCATAAATTATCTCCATATCTAAACCGCTTTTTGACATAATGTGGAAACCTTTTACTGTTATGTCTGGAAAAAAAATCTTTAAAATCGAACCAGTAATAAAAGTAGTGAAATAAGTGATTGGTTCACTAATAAAAGAAAGGTGGGTAATGATTTGTAGAGCAAT
>Ga0255341_1006760_pt1 | contig 10584 bp, 8 predicted proteins | sample wastewater_treat_8_FD_192418 | JGI IMG/M metagenome (GOLD analysis project Ga0255341, IMG submission 192418) | Wastewater microbial communities from Lulu Island WWTP, Vancouver, Canada - plant12 | ecosystem: Engineered > WWTP > Wastewater > Unclassified | place: Canada: Vancouver, British... | reverse complement strand
GTAACTTGATTGCAGTTTTCTCACCAATACCTTTGACGCCCGGAATATTGTCGGAAGGGTCGCCTACCAATGCTTTATAGTCCACAACTTGTTCGGGGTAAACGCCTAATTTTCTTTTTACGTCTTCCGGAAAATATTCTTCGGTAGTATTGGTGCGGCTATTGGGCAGCGCCACAACAATGCGATTGGTCACCAGTTGCAGCAAGTCACGATCCCCTGTAATGATTTTGACGCCTAAACCTTCGTTTTCTGCAGCCCACTTTGCCAGGCTGCCGATGACATCATCCGCTTCGTAGTTTTCCACCTCAATACGCGGGATATTGAAAGCATCAATCATCTCGCGGATGCGCTCAATTTGTCCGCGCAGGTCCTCAGGCATCTTCGCGCGGGTAGCCTTATATTCAGGATAGAGATCGTGCCGAAAGGTTCTGCCGGTATCAAAGGAAACTGCCAAGTAATCGGGCTGCTCCTGCTCCAGAATGTGCAGCAGGGTGTTGGCAAAGCCATACACGCCAGCGGTAGGCTCGCCATGGCTAGTAGCCCAACGGGCGGTACCCCCAGAGGTCAATGCAAAGTAAGCACGGTAAGCCAAAGCATGACCGTCGATAAGATAAAGTATTTTAGGCATAGTAACCTCGATTTATAGATGCATAGATCTGCTTCAAAGACAATTAAAACACTTGATACCAGAAGGTACTATTTGTAGAGGCAGCTGCTGGGTCCTTCATTGTATTAGTATCTGCCTCAGGCTGGAAAAGCTCATCCTGCCACGAGCCGCTATTTGTGTTGCTGGGTGAACGCAACCTTAGCCCAGAAAGGTCTAGTATGTCTGATTGAGAGCTTTCTATTAAATTGAGCTGCTGCAGAAGCTGTTGGCAGGCTAACTCAGCAGCGCTCAAGCTGGTTTCTAGGGGAAAGACCAGCAGACAAAAAGTCTCAGCGTCCACGGCTTGTGTCAGGATTAAAACTGGCTCCTCATCTGTATCTCTGAGAGGCAGGAGGTGAAACTCCGGGGTAGAATGTTGTGGATCCGAGTTAGCCTGGACTATCGGCAGGAATTCCATTGGGTCAAAAGCAACCCCTGGGCAGCTGCTGCTAAAAAGCTGCCCATCTTTGAGCAGCACGGCAGCGACCGCGGGGCTATTTTGGACTGTTTTGGTCAGGATGGCTTCCAGATCTATGGACACAATCAGCTTGCCCCTGGATCAAAAAGGGGATCTCCTTTCGTTTTAGTTTAGCATTTCTTACAAGGGGCTGCAAGCAAATCTCTGCATGTGATGCGCATAGGTGTGATTTGATAAAATTACCGTAGAATAAGGATTAAATTTTGATATTTGCAGGATTTGTGATTTACTTAAGCCTAACGTAAACAAGAATAAGGAGCGGTTGATGGAAACTTTTGACGTAGTGGTAATTGGCAGCGGGCCTGGCGGCTATGTCAGTGCAATTCGCGCGGCACAACTGGGCTTGAAGGTTGCTATTGTGGAACGCAAAGCCTTAGGTGGAGTTTGCCTCAATATCGGCTGCATTCCCTCGAAAGCACTTCTGCGCAATGCCGAGTTAGTCTACTTGATGCGCACGCAAGCAGCAGATTTTGGCATTCAGGCTGAGAATCTGAGCTTTGACTATAGCGCTGCCTACAAACGCAGCCGGCAGGTCTCTGAGCGCCTGACGAAGGGCGTGAGTTTTCTCTTGAAAAAGAACAATATCACTGTTGTTGAAGGGCATGGGGAGATTGAAAACCCCGGGGAAGTGCTGGTAAGAACAGTTGATGGGGGGATGCAAACCCTTTCCACACGGAATGTTGTTTTAGCTACCGGCGCACATCCCACGGTTATCCCAGGTATGGAGCCAGATGGCGAAAATATTTTGGATTATGAGGATGCCATTTTATTGCAAGAGCTACCCAAGTCGGCGGTGATTATTGGCGCTGGCGCCGTGGGTGTGGAGTTTGCGACCGTCTGGAGTGCTTATGGTGTGGAGGTACACATCGTCGAGATGCTGCCGCATATCTTACCGGCGGAAGACGATGAAGCAGCAGCTGAGCTTAGCAAAGCGTTCCGGAAGCGCGGCGTGAAGATCCACACTGGCACCAAAGTGCAATCTGTGCAAAAGACCGAGAACGGGGTGGAAGTGCAGATTGCTGTGGAAAAAGGCGAAGCAACGCTCACCGCTGAAACCGTGCTCGTAGCCGTTGGGTTCAAACCCAATTCAAGCAATATTGGGTTGGAAAAAGTGGGCGTGGCAGTTGACCCGCGCGGTTTTGTGCAGATAGACGAGCGCATGGCGACCAACATTCCAGGTATTTGGGCGATCGGAGATGTGACTGGCAAGCTGCTCCTGGCGCACACCGCCTCTACGATGGGCACTATCTGTGCGGAAGTTATCGCCGGGCTGCCTGCGCGCAAGTTGGATTACCGCATGATTCCACGCGCAACGTATACACAACCCCAGGTAGCCTCTTTTGGATATACCGAAAAGCAGGCTCAGGAAGCTGGTTATAATGTGCGCACGGGTAAGTTCCCCTTTATGGCGAATGGCAAAGCCTTGGGCTATGGCGAGTCAACTGGCTATATCAAGATTGTCATTGATGAAAATAACAACCAGTTATTGGGTGCATCTTTAGTCGGAGCGGACGTCTCTGAGCTGCTGCCTGAGCTAACTTTAGCCCAAGCTAACGGGCTGCCGGTGGATGTCATTGCCCAAAATATCCACGCGCACCCAACGCTCAGCGAAGTCCTCATGGAAGCTGCGGAAGCTGCCGTTGGCTTTGCTATCCACCTCTAAAAGAGTTAATCTTTAAAGTTTTGATCAAAGAACACATTTACGGACAAGTGCACAAAAAGAATCAAAAGCCTTTTGTGCACTTTTTGTTTATTAATGCTGAAGCAGTTATTCTGCGGCGAAAAATATGTCTATTATGCTATACTTAGCGCATGAAAGTTGAACTGAGGCACTGTGTCCAGTTAGTTCAACGATTGGATGAGCAGCCTAAATCTCTGTTGGCTGTGGTCAGTCCGCCTCCTTTATTCACGCCAACTGCGGGAGGAATCTTGCTCAAAAAATCTTTAGAAAGCCGAGAGGCATAATTTCATGCCAACTTTGAGCCTCAATGACCTCGTTGCGATTGGCTTATGCGTGCTGGCATTGCTGGCGCTGGGCATGAACCTCCTGGTGCACCGCAAGCACCCTTACATAGGGCTGCGCAAAACTTCAGCGGTGCGTAGTTCTGAAATATTAAGCCAGGCAGCTGCCGAACAAGGCAAACGCTTAACCATCGGCTTGGGCTTGGATGTTGCCGACAGTGTCACAGCGATGGCGAGCCTGCCCATGCTGGCAGCGCTGATACGGCGCTCAATTTTTACCGATCAACCTGTGCGCGCCACCAGTGGAGGTGGAACTTTAGCTTCTCTTAGCCAAAGTGTTGTGCGCGGCACCTATCAAGGGGCGGTCGCGCCTGAGCTTTTCAAGCCTGATTACGCCTTGCTGGCAGGGCTTTCCCCTTATGCCTACTTGGCTGGATTGCTGCCACAAGCAGCTTCGCGCGCTAATGCCGGCATAATGCTTTACGGTCCACACAGACCAGAAAGTTTATTGGCTGCTGACATAGCTGAGCGTAAGGGAAATCCTGTTATTGCGTTGACCTCAGACCTTTCTGCTCAGGCAGTGCTGCTCGCCAGCTCGGCTCAGCTCAGCTTCGGTGAGGATTATTTTGATGGCGGCGCAAGCTTGCAAGTTAATTCCTCGGCAGCTGCAGCCCTGCAGGCGCAAGACTTACTGCGTATTGTGATCACCATTGGGCTAATCGCTGGGGCAGTACTGCGCTTATTGGGGGTCTGGCAATGAAAAAGGCAATCCCTATCCTCGTCGCAGTGTTGAGCGGGTTGCTTGTTTTAGCAGCGCTCATCTGGCAGCCGCAACTTGAAGGTTGGCTTGAGGTTATCCTCAACTGGGCTGTGATTATTGCTTCAATGGCAGCCTTGGTCGCATTGGCAACCTTGCTGCTGGCGCATACCCGTAAGATTATTAAGGTTAGGCATGGGTTTATTTACAGCTTGATCCTTGTGGTCGCTTTTCTGGTTAGTTTTGTTGGCGGGATGACCGCCGGCGTGGAGAACCCTAATTATTTACATTGGATTGCGGCAATTCAACAGCCAGCTGAAGCCAGCTTACTTGGATTGGCAGCTTTGGTGATGGCTGCAGCATCTTTGCGCCTCTTTCACCAGCGCGGTTGGTCAGCGCTCACCGTCTCATTTGGCATCAGTGCAATGGTATTCCTTATGCTTGGGTTAGGCTGGCTGCAAGCACTTCAGATTCCGCAGTTAGATATTGTGATTGGCTATTTAGAAGCCTTACCGTTGGTAGGTATGCGCGGCTTGCTGATTGGGATGGGCTTGGGAGCATTGCTCCTCGGTTTTCGCATTGTATTGGGCTTGGAAAGACCCTATGGTGAGTAGATGACCGCTGATATGATCGTTTGCCCACATTGCGGAAAAGAAAACTTCCCTCAAGTCACGCGCTGTGTTCATTGCGGCAAGGAGTTGGAGGAACTTTTTGAGATAGAAGGAATAGAGGGAATTACCCCAATGCCAAATGAGGAAGGGAGTGAACTTCCTGAAATCTTGAAATCTTTCCGTGAGGAAGAGCTCAAAGCACCCGAACCAACCGAACCACCCTCAACAACCGAAGAACAAGAAGACACTCCAGCACTGATAGAAGATGATGAACAATCACCACAAAAAGAAGAGCCAGAAGTGCCGGAATGGTTAGCGCGCATTCGTGCCCGCGCTGCCCAAGAAACCGATGCTACAGGGGATTTAGCCAGCCGGGCTGGCACGATGGACCAAGTACAGTCGGGGGAGAAGCACGCCGAGATCGATAAGGAATTTACTTCTTGGATCGAGCGTTTGCGCGAAAGTAAACAAAGGGAGGTTCTGCAAAGCGCCCGCAAGGCATCCGAGGAAGGCGAAAATGCTGAGGGTGTCCCGGAGTGGCTGCAGAAAATCCGTGAAATGCATCCTGAAGTTGAGGGAGAGGAAACCCAACCGATAGAAAGCGAGCCCTCTGAAGAGGGCAGCCTGTCGGAAGGCGCTGCTGTGCCAGATGTACATGAATCGAAAGAAGCCTCACGCGAGGAAACTCAGCCCATAGAAGAAGCAACAGCTCCAACGCCAGTAAGCGAAGCAGCCCAACCAGAGGAGAGCACTCCTGCGGAACCACAGGAAGAACTTACCGAGGAACAACGGAGCGAGCAGCTTGAGACGCAAGCGGTCTCTGAGACCAAAAAACCCACTCAGGAGCCGAAAGCGCCTGAGATATTAGAGCCAATTATCGAGGAATTGGGCATGCAGCCTGAGGTGAGCATGCCCCCCGAAGAATCTAAAATTGCAGAAGAACAAAGCGTTGCGCAAGATTTGCTCTTGTTGCGCAGCCAAAAAGAACGAGCAGAAGTATTGCGCAACCTCATTGCGGAGGAGGGCAAGGCAATCCCACCGGCGCACAAGCCTAAAAGCTCGCATAAAAGCTGGTACCGTTTGGTGGTTGGGTTATTCTTGCTCGCAGCCCTGATTGGGACGCTGCTTTTCGTTCCGCCGCCAACGCTTAAGGAAAGCGCTGCGCCTGCACATGTCATTGCGCTGCAAGAAGCCCTGCAAGTCCTTGGCTCTGGAGATAAGGTGCTGGTGGTGTTGGATTACCAACCTGCTACCAGCCGTGAGCTAGAATCTATGGCAGCACCAGTGCTGCAATTCATCGCTGAGCGCGGGGTAGACTGGCAGATGATAGCCACCCAGCCAAGCGGGCTGTGGTTAGCTCAGGAGTTGGCATCTACTGCTGGTATTACCCCAATCCCTGAGGTTAACTATCTGCCCGGTGGGGGCTTAGGGGTATTCGCGCTGGCAATTGATCAAAACAAGAGCTTGCCGCTGTTGCCCACGGGTTTAAGTGCTCTGAGTGATTATCGTGCTATTTTATTGCTCGTAGATTCAGGCAGCCAATTTCAGGTCTGGATGGAGCAGGCTGCCCCTTGGTTGGGTAAGGCGAGATTCCTCGTACTTATTGCCAGCCAGGATGCTGCTATGGTCCTGCCTTACTATGACTCAGGTCAAGTTTCGGGTTATGCTGCTGGCACGCTAGAAGGAGCCTTAACGGCTAAGTCTCTTGGTCAGCAGCCCCTACAACTGCCGCACGAACGCGCTCTGCAAGTAGGATTGATCACCATGATGGTGATCCTGATCTTGGCGATGATCACGAAGGCAGAAGCAGATGCATCTGAGCGCAGAAGGGAGGAGAAAGCATGAGCGCGCTTGACGTGGTCTTAGGGTTGATCGGCTTTGCCCTTACACTCATGGTCTTTAGCTACTTGTTCGGCGATAACTTTTTCTTCCGGGCTGCCATTTATTTGCTTGTGGGTGTTTCCAGCGGATACATTGCGGCAGTGTTGATTTCTAAAGTGATCCTACCCTTGCTGATTGCTCCCGTTCAATCTAACAATGGGCAGTTTTCCCTTCTCACGGTGGTACCGCTCTTGCTGTGTTTGCTGCTAATATTGATGATTTTCCCGCGCACAGTCAGCGCTGGAAAACTGCCATTAGCATTCCTGGTAGGAGTGATGGCAGCTTTGACCATCGCCGGGGTAAGCCGGGGAACTTTAGCGCCCCAGCTGCTTAGCATCATCAACCGCTTTAGCCCAAGCTTAGTCCAAACCAGCGGGCAACCAGCTTGGGGGCAGATCTTGGAAGCTGTGTTCATTTTGTTAGGTGTGGTCGCTGTCCTATTCACTTTTCATCACCGCACGCATCTAAAAGGCGATACTGAGGCACGCAGCGGGCTGGTAGAGGGGCTTTCCAGCGTTGGTCAAGTTTTTATTGGCATTACCTTTGGGATGTTATTCGTTGGCTTTTACACAACCGCACTTACGGCACTGATTGCCCAACTGGGCACACTTAAAGACTTTATTCTGAATTTAATCACAGGCTGAGGATGAGCATGGAGCAGAAAACTTATCTCAGCATCGATATTGGCTCCCAGCGTACGCGTGCTTGGTTATTTCAACAACGCGAGGGATATTACTGGCTCGCTGGCAGTGCCACGGCTCAAACCACGGCGACTGCTGGGCAAGATGTACGCGCTGGCGTACGGCACGCCCTATTGCAGCTGCAACGGACCAGCGGCATCCAACTGCTTGACACAGATCAACACCTGATCCAAGGCGCACAAGGAATTACTGGTACAGGCATAACCGTATCAGCAGGGCATCCGCTGCGAACAGCCTTGATTGGGGTTTCATCTGATCTGTCCTTGGCAAGCCTGCGACGGTTGGTCGACCTTTTTTACACGGATGTGGTCTTGGAGCTGGACCTGCAAGATGAGCTCAATCCTACAGCCCAGCTCGAAAAACTCATTCAGAGCGATGCGGACCTCTACGTGATCGCTGGGGGGATAGATGGGGGCGGCTACCACCCATTGCGGGCAGCTTTGGAGAATATGCGCATCGTCTATCAGAGCTTGCCCCGCATCATCCGCCCACAGGTTGTATATGCAGGCAATAGCGACTTAGCGGGAGAGGCGCGTTCGGAGCTGGACGCTGGTCCAGATTTCCACTTAGCGGGCAATATTCACCCACGCTTAGGGGTTGAAGCCCTTACAGCTGCTTGGTCAGCAATGCTGGAAGCTTTTGCTGCTTTACGCCGGCAGCAGCTCAGAGGTTTGGAGGAGCTTGAACAGGAATGCAAAGCCACCGTGCTGCCGACTGCTTTTGCTATGAGCCGCATTGTACGCCTGATTGATCACATCCATCCCAATGGTAAAGGCACTTTAGCGTTAGATGTGGGCAGCAGCTCTACCACGGTGTTAGCTGCTCATGGCGATGAATTTATCGGCAGCATCAACCGGCCTGAGATCTCCAGCCGGACAGGGGAAGAGACTTGCCGTTGGTCCTCGCTGCCCATTGATGTAGAAACTGCCAGCATCTATATGCTTAACAAACGCTTACATCCTGCCTTCTTACCGGATACCTTAGAAGATTTAGCCATTGAGCACGCATGGACGCGCGTGCGCTTGCATGCGGCGTTGCAGCACACATATGCAATATTCCCCAATTTTGAATACCACCCAGAGCGAGGTTTGCTTGCTCCTTTCGAGCCGATTCTGCTTTCTGGTGAAAGTCTGATTCGCGTGCCAGCTGCACAGCAGTCCCTGCTGATAGCATTGGACGGCTTGCGCCCACATGGAATTACAACCTTTACGGTCGATGAGCAGCAATTGATGGCTGCTTTGGGAGCGTTAGCTGAGCTTGAGCCGCTGCTTGCAGTTCAACTGATCGATGCGGGTGTTTTTGTTAACCTTGGCACGGTGATCACTGCTGAGAGCGTGGAACGTGCCAGCACAAGCTTGCTTACCCTTGAGGTAGATCGCGAAGAAGCTGGGCGGGAAAAATTAGAGATTCCCAGAGGCACGCTCAAGCGCATCGAAACTCCTCAAAACCAGCGCACGCGCATTTATCTTTCCCCGAGTGAGCTTACCGACATCGGTATGGGATATGTGGGTTTGGGAGGCTGGGTCACTGTCCCAAGCTCCAAAGTTGGCGTTGTGATTGATGGGCGAGGCAGACCTTTAGAATTACCACAAGATGCCGAGAAGCGCAGCCAGACGATCTACAATTGGCTCTGGGAGTTAGGTGGTTAGCATGAGCATGCAAACCTTACAGATTGGCTGCAATCAACAGGTTTATCGGACCTTCACTTTGCCCTATAGTGGCACAGTTTTGGTGCGAATAGGTCAAGAGGTTGCAGCCGGCGATCCGATCGCCGAGGTTCGTATGCCAGCACATTTTCAAGTATTCGACGTGGTCAATAATTTCAAAATTAATCCTCGGCATATCGACCGCTATATCGAACGCCTGGTGGGTGAACCAGTAAAAGCAGGCGACATCATCGCACAAAAATCCGGAATTATTGGGCGCATTTTCCGTGCTCCTGAGGATGGCATGGTCGTAGCGATCCGCGATGGAAAGATCACGCTGGCAATGGGTGAAAAGGTGGTTCAGGTGCTGGCGGCATTCCCCGGCACCGTTGTGGAAATTATTTCTGAGCGGGGGGCTGTCATCGCGACGCAAGGAGCCCTCCTGCAAGGCATCTGGGGCAACGGGTTGAATGTGTCTGCTGTACTTACCCGCTGGGGTGAGGAAGCAGAAGCCGAGAAAGCGGATGGCTTTGCAGGTAAGATTTTGGCAGTGGATCATTGTGCAAGCCGGGCACAGCTCAATCGGTATATGGCGCAGCAACCTGCAGGCATGGTCTTTGGCTCAGTTTTGCCACAAGTGCTCCCAGAACTAGAGCAGGCTGACATCCCCATGATGGTATTGGTTGGGTTTGGAGAACTGCCGCTAGACCCTATAAGCTTACAGATGCTAAAGCAGATGCAGGGGCAAACAGTAACGCTGAATGCCACCACTCCAGATCCGTTAGAAGGCACACATCCGGAATTGATCTTGCCAGGCAGGGCGCAATTTACTGAAGAGCTTTTCCCCGCTGAAGAGCTTTTAAAAGTCGGCAGGCGTGTACGCTTGCTGGGCAAACCTTATGCCGGCAGCGTGGGCACAATCATCGAGCTGCCAGAGCAGCCAGAAATGTTTGCCAGCGGATTGGTGATGGAAGCGGTGGTAGTACAGCGCGAGGATGGGCAGGTAATTCGCGTACCACGCGCCAATATCGTCGTGCTTATCGAATAGCAGTCATGGAGTAGGTGTAGCTGTTATCAAGTATTGACCCACAATCCAGCCGATTTTGCCATCTGGAGCGCGTACTTTTTGCCACAGCGTATTTCCGATTATTTTTTCTTCCCCTAAAAGCTCAACCTCAGTAAGGTTGTTGAGGTAAGCTAAAACTTCTGCATTGGGATCAGCTTCGGCGCGCATGCGCACCCCCACCTCGGAATTCACCAGCGCTAGAACTGGCGTAGGGGTTGAAGTGGCGGTTGGCATGAGTGTTGGGGTGTTGCTTGGTTTGACGGCAGCTGTAGGAGAGGCTACGGCTCGCGTCTGGCTAGGCTTGAGCGTTGGTACCGGCTCGGTCGCGGTCATTTCTGAAGAATATGCCGGGCCATACTGCCTATAGCTTATGTTACGGGATAAATACGGACCGTAAGCAATAAATCCGACGATACTCCCAGCAACCAGTGCTACAACCAAGAAAAAGATCAGCCAGCCTTTTGCATGCCGAGGCGGAAGCCCTGCAACCCAAAAGGTCAACGAACTAATTAGCAAAGTCAAGGCGAGGTAGGGTAAGCAATAGATCAAGAAAGCTTCCCAAGCCAGCTCCAAGCTGCCTCTAGCCACCCAGCCGACGAATCCAAAGCGGAGGAAAACCAGACCGGTTATGAGTGCAGAGCTCAAGCGTGGCAGCTCTTTTTGGCTGAGGCAATGCCAGGCGAACAAAACCACGCCTACAGCCAGGATAACGGCACCCAAAATGTCTTGTTCTCCTAAATATCTTAATGGGATGCCTAAGGAAGACCCTTGATTGCGTGCCATTTTTGCTGCCTTTAGCCCAGAGCCAAAATAAAAGAGTGCAGTAACAAGGGTGC
>Ga0255341_1006758_pt1 | contig 10587 bp, 8 predicted proteins | sample wastewater_treat_8_FD_192418 | JGI IMG/M metagenome (GOLD analysis project Ga0255341, IMG submission 192418) | Wastewater microbial communities from Lulu Island WWTP, Vancouver, Canada - plant12 | ecosystem: Engineered > WWTP > Wastewater > Unclassified | place: Canada: Vancouver, British... | reverse complement strand
ACCAGTAGAGCCTGTAAGGACTACACTCGCCCCCGACTCGCCGGAATGCAACCGGCGACGAAACCGCCTTTCGCAGGTAGTTAGTCAGCACCGGGCGAGCGCGCGGCCAAAGCGCCCGAGCGCTGAGCCCTAGCGAGCCGACTGAATAACCCGCTCCAGCTGTGCGCGAGTCATGGCGCCCACGCGCAGGTCATGCACTATGCCGTGTGCGTCAATGACAAATGTAGTAGGGACGGCAGTTATCTCATACAGGCGCGCAAGCTCGCCCCGGGGATCGGCAATAACGGGCAGGTCCAGCTTGCGCGCTTCCATGTACTTGAGCACAGCATCCGCCTTCTCGGCCACCGCAATCGCCACAACCCTCGCGCCCTCCGAGCCCTCTGTGCCCTCTGTGCCCTCTGCGCCCCCCGCGGCCTCCACGCCCTCCATGCGCTCCATGCGCTCTGCATGCATCTGAGCAAGAACCGATACATGGGCAAGGCTGGCGCCCGATGCGGTGCTGAAGAACGTGATCACCACTACATCGCCTGCGCAATCCTCTAGGCGCAGGCGATCGCCGCTGATAGTCCTGCCGTCAATTCCAGGCGCCGGGTATCCCGGCGACGGTCGCTCCGGCAATGGCCCAGGTTTGGCAGGAGTGCGCCCCTCAGGCGACCCGCCGGGCGATTCCGCCCGCGACCCTCCAAAGGGAGGCGCCGATCGCTTCACGAGGCCAAACAGCCTGGCCGGACCGGGAATCACGCCGCCTGCCCAGGCTGCAATCAGGGTTCCGAGCACAAGTCCCGCCACCGCGATGGCTATCGCGATCCAAAGCGCCCTCCGAAACTCTGCCCCAGACCATTCTGGAGACCGTTCCGGGGCGCCGGCCCCGTCCGTTCCTCCGCGACCTACAGGGCCCATGGCGCCCTCGGTCCCGAACGGTCCAGGCCACAGCCACACCCCTGGCCAAGGGCAGGTCGGCGGCCAGACCACCGCTCGCATCACTCCCGCGCTGCGCGCGCCGCCCGCAACACGCACCCTTGCCTTCCGCTTCGACGCATTTGTGGCCATAAAAGACATCCCTCCGTTCGTATTCCTACGACGGAGGGCTCGACCACTATTCGCGCGCTCGCCGCGCTACAATACCTTGCTCAAAAACGCTTGTGTCCTGGGGTTTTGGGGCTTGCCCAGCACCTGCTCGGGCGTGCCCTCTTCTACAATCACGCCTTCATCCATGAAAAGGACCCTGTCGCCCACCTCGCGCGCGAAACCCATCTCATGGGTGACAACCACCATTGTCATGCCCTCTTCTGCAAGCTTGCGGATGACGTCCAGCACCTCGCCGATCATCTCCGGGTCCAGCGCCGATGTGGCTTCATCGAACAACATAGCCATAGGCTTCATCGCGAGCGCACGGGCGATAGCCACGCGCTGCTGCTGACCGCCCGACAGCTCAGATGGGTAATCATTCTCCTTTTCCGCAATTCCCACTTTCCTCAAAAGATCCCTGGCAGTCTGCCTGGCCTCTTCCAAGGATACGCCGCGCACTTTCATCGGCCCCAGCGTGATATTGTCTATCACGCTCATGTGAGGAAACAGGTTGAATCTTTGGAACACCATGCCCATCTCGCGCCGCACTTCGTTCACGTTGACATGCGGATCAGTTATGCAGTGACCGCGGAAGAAGACCTGGCCGGCGGTGGGTCTCTCCAGAAGGTTGAGGCAGCGCAGGAATGTGCTCTTTCCGGAGCCGGACGGACCTATGACCACGACCACCTCATGCGGCTCGATGGCCACATCGATCCCCCGCAGCACGTGGTTGCTGCCGAAAGACTTTTGGAGCCCAACGGTCCTAATCAACCACCCTCAACCTCCTCTCAGACCAGGCCACAAGCCTGGAAATTGCAAGCGTCATCGCCAAGTAGATCAGCGCTACGACCATGTACACCTCAAAGGGCCTGAACGTTCGGGTGATCACTACCTGCCCTTTGCGGAGCAGTTCTTCCAGTGCTATCACTGACACTAAGGACGAATCCTTCAGCATCGCAATGAACTCGTTCCCCAGAGGGGGTATTATCCGCCTCAAGGCCTGTGGAAAGATGATGTACCGCATGGACTGGGAGTAGGTCAGACCCAGCGACCGTGCCGCCTCCATCTGCCCCCGGTCCACCGACTGTATGCCGGCCCGCACGATCTCTGCGATGTACGCACCGCTATTCACGCCCATCGCGGTGATCGCGGCAATGAAAGGAGGCACAGGGCGGCGTATCAATGTAGGCAGACCGAAGTATACAAGGAACAACTGCACCAAGAGCGGAGTGCCTCTGATGAAGTCGACGTAGACGCTGGTGACGATGCGCGCCACGCGATTGCCGCCTACCCGGGCGATTCCGGCGAACGATCCGATGATAAGGCCGATAGCGACCGCGATAACCGCAAGTTCAACAGTGAGACGCGTGCCCAGAAGCAGTGCGGGCATAATGCCCGGGATTATCGAAAAGTCGAGCGCCACATCGATTCCTCCATCGTGTCGCATCTCATGAAGACTGGCCACCGGCGGTTCCTACACCGCCGTGGCCAGCCCATGGTGGATCAACCTCGATACCTCATCGATACCTCAATGGCCCGCGTCAGTTCGCCCCGAACCAATCGGCGTATATCTTGTCATACTCACCGGAAGCCTTAATAGACGCCAGCGCGCGGTTGATCTTCTTGATTAGGTCGGCGTTGTTCTTGCGGATGGCAATACCGTAATACTCCATTGTAAAAGGCTCGCCGAACTTGATGTCCTTATACTCTTTAGCGATCTCAGCCGCAACCGCCAAGTCGATTATGCAGGCCGCGACACCGCCGTTTCTAACTTCCTGAATGGCATCAGGCGCCATGTTGAAGCGTTTGACCGTCGCGCCCTTTATGTCCGAGGCTGCAAGGTCGCCGGTAGTGCCGATCTGCACCGATATCTTCTTGCCCTCAAGATCCTCCACAGTCTGGACCGCAGAGTCCTTGGCACGGGTCACTATGACCTGCCCGGCCGAAAAATACGGATCCGAAAAAGCCACAGCCTTAAGGCGTTCGTCGGTGATGGTCATCGCCGACATGATGCAATCGTAGTTGCCGGTGAGCAGGCCCGGAATTAGGCCGTCCCAGGCGGTGTTCACGATCTGGACTTCCATGCCTGCAGCAGCGCCCACGGCACGGATGAGGTCAATGTCGAACCCAAGGTAAGCCCCGGTCTTCTCATCCTGGTACTCAAAGGGCGGAAAATCGGCGCTCGTGCCAACTTTCAGAACGGGTTTCGCCCCAATGGCAGCAGTAGTCCCGATAACAAGAGTAAGTGCCATGCACAAAAGGAACACGGAGGATAGTCTTCTCACTAGACACAGCTCCTTTCAAATCTTGTTACGCTGTTACTGCATGAGTATACGCTCGACGCGCGCCACTGTCAACGATCACATTTCACAGACATTCTACACGATAAAGGGCTTGCAGGCAAATTCATCTAGCCTTATGCTGGGAGGTGGCACGTTCCATCATCTTCCGGATGCGCCGTTCCACTCCCTCAGGCAGCGGCTTCACCACCACCTGAACCGTACGGTCATCATGGTCGGGCCGGCCTGGTGCACGCTGATCCACTCCACGTACCCCCATGCCGGTCGCACCGACGTCATCGGCATCGCCCGCAGCAGCGTCCATGCCGGCGCCAACCCCCGCGCCGCCCCAGTCGGCCCACACCGGCGGTCTAGTTGGCACGTATGGTTCCTTCTCAAGCAGCTCATGCAGGATTACCAGGGCGGTCTCCTTGTCGGGAATTCGGCCGCGCGGAGTCGCGTCCGGGTCATGCTGAGCGTAAGGCGGAATGGGCGAGCCGACGCATGATGGGCACCCATCCTCGCACGTGCAGTTCTCAATGAGATTGAGGCAGGCCTCCATGACCTCCTCTATCATGTTGTACGATTTCTGGGCGAATCCCACGCCCCCGGGATGCCGGTCGTATATGAACAATGTCGGCACGCCGGTGTTGGCCGAATCCACTGCAGTGCCGATATCCATCGGGTCGCACATGGCAAACAGGGGAATCACGGCCGATGCCGCGTTTCCGATGCCTATGAGCCCCTCTGTGGCGATGCGTCCGAACCCTGCGACAAGCCGCGCTGCGCTTTCAGGCAGTTCCAACCACGCAGCGGCCGTGGCCAGTTCGTGCTGGGGCAGGCTCACCTTGCCGAAGCCTATGCTGTCGCGCTCGTAGAACTTGATCTTGCGAAACATGTAAGTGAGGCTCATGACCGTTACATCGCCGAAATTGACCTGACTCCGACGCCAGGCCTTGACCTGCTCTCCCGCGTCTACCTGGACTTTCGTCTCGGTCACCGACTGGGTGAAATAGTCCACATCCGCTTTGTGTATATAGGCAGTCTTCTCAGTGAGATTGAGGTCCGACACTAGAAAAGTCTCGCCCTCATGCATGTATACAGCTTCCGGGTGTACCTGCTCAAATGCGGAAAGCTCATCTATGGTGCCTATGACTCGATTCCCGGCCTCCGATGATGTATCGATTATCGTATATGTATTCTCAGCCATGTTCCGAAGCTTCACATCACTCGCGGGAAACCCCCGCCCCGCCCATCGCCAACCCCGTTTAGTGCGGATCACATCGCCCCGATCCTCCAAGATGGCAATGAGCGCAGGTGCATACTCCCCAAACGCCTCAAGCTCAGCCGCGGTTACCGGCAGTTCGACTGCGGCGGCGCGCAGGTGGCCGGCGAGGATATACGGGTTTGCCGCATTGACGACTGCGTTCTCAGGCGACCGCTCGAAGAAGTACTCCGGGTGCCTCATCAGGTACTGGTCGATAGGGAGGTCGTGCGCAATGAAGACCGCAAGTGATTCCTCGCCCTTGCGCCCCGCACGTCCTGCCTGCTGCCAGGTTGACGCTATAGTGCCCGGATAGCCCACAATCAAGCTTGCGTCCAGGGAGCCTATGTCGATTCCCAGCTCCAAAGCGTTGGTGCTCACCACACCGAGCAGTTCGCCTGCAAACAACTGCCGCTCGATCTCCCGTCGCTCGCTCGGCAGATAGCCGCCGCGGTAGGGCTTGATCTTGCCCGCCAGCGACGGGGCCTGCCTCCGTAAGCTCTCCACTGCGTACTTGTAGATCAGCTCAGCCACGACCCGAGCTCGCACAAAGGTGATAGTCGGTATGCCCAACATGATGAGCTGCACCAGAAGACGCTCGGCCTCGCTGTTCGAGCTACGCCGCTCCATGCTCCCGTCAAGCCGCGGAGGGTTCCAGAACATGAATTTGCGGGCCCCGCGCGGTGCACCGTCGTTATCGACAACTTGAACAGGTTTTCCGCATATGCCCGCAGCTAGCTCCTGCGGGTTGGCGATAGTCGCAGAGCAGCAGATGAACGTGGGATCCGACCCGTAGTGAGCGCATATACGCCTCAGACGCCGGATCACGTTGGCGACGTTGGAGCCGAAAACGCCTCTGTAGGCGTGTATTTCGTCGATCACTACGTACCGCAGGCCGGCAAAGAACCGCCGCCAGCTCGGATGGGACGGGAGTATCCCCTGGTGGAGCATGTCGGGGTTGGTGAGGATGATGTTGGCCTCCTCCCGCAGTTTCCGACGAGTCGAGTCGGGAGTGTCGCCATCGTAAGTGCCTGACCTCACCGGCAGGCGCGGTTCCAGTTCCCGAAGTCGCGCCAACCCTCTTTGCTGGTCCTGAGCCAGAGCCTTGGTGGGAAAGATGTACAGTGCCGCGGCTTTAGGATCCCGCAGAAGCTCTTCGATGACCGGGATGTTGTAGCAGAGCGTCTTGCCGCTGGCTGTGGAGGTGACAACGACGATGTCACGCCCCTTTCTGGCGCTTTGCACCGCCTCGGCCTGGTGAGTATATAGAGACGATATCCCCATGCGCGCCAGCGCGTCCCAGAGTGCCGGAGCTATGGGCGGATCCACATGGCCGTAGCTGGCATCCCTGGCGGGAATGGTCTCCAAGTGCACAGCTTGGCCACGATATTCGTAGCCAGACATGAGTGAGTTGACGAACCTAGAGACATCCAACCGCCCATTCCCCGCTTTCCTAGCTTTCCCGGTAGTCGACGAGCGCCCGGCCCCGGCCCCAGCACGCAGCACGGCACAGCACAGCACAGCACAGCGTAGCACAGCGTAGCGAGGCGAGGCGGCACTCTCGGCAGTGGTCTGTTCCGCACTATTGTTCTCCTGCACAGTGCGGAATTCCTCCACCAACGAAACCGTCCCCGCTCGCGCCGCCGCAGTAAGCCGTTGCAGGCCGTTTCAGGCCGTTGCTGGCTGCGGTGCAAAGTGGGGACGGAAACGGTGCTTCGCGAGGCAACACTATGGATCGGTCCGGGCTATCCTCAGTCTACCTCCGCGCAGGGATGTAGAGCTTCTGGCCCGGCTCAGGTGCATCCGTCTGAGCCATCCCGTTGGCCAGCGCGATCTTGTCGGGAGGAACGCCATACCTGCGCGCGATCCGCGGGAGTGTGTCACCCGCGCCCACAACGTAGAAGGTCATTGCGAACGGGTCAAGCGATACGGGCGTCATCGTCTCGGCTGCCGTCACTACCGATACCCGGGTTTGACGATATGCGGCAACGCCGATACGGATGGACCCCTGAACATCGAGCTTTGCCGGACCGGCCCTCTCCACGAAGACCGACTCACTCACAGACGTGACTTCTATCCTGTCGCCCTCGATCACGTCAGGAATTTCGACGGAGTCCGAAAACTCCACAGGCATCTCCAGCGCAAAAGCAACCGGGAATGTGCCCGCGTCGTCTTCCTCGACGTCGCTCAGGAATACCCTGGATCTGAGCAGTCCTCTCACGGTTGCCTCTCCGTCGGATGCTTCCGCCTCTGAAAGGCCCACCTGCCGCAGGCTTCCCTTGATCTCCTCCATGCCCGTGAGCGAGCGGCGCTGCGCCAGCGCCGATATGGGGACTGTGTCTTCCACATCGATGTCCACGGCGCCCTCGCCCACCATCTCCTCGACGATGATGGACTTGGTCTCAGTGTCCACTATCTCCTGTGTTTCCGAAGTTATCTCCACAACCGCCGGCACACGCTCCCTGGCCGCGAGTTCGATGCTCACATCCACTGCTGCTTCCACCCGAAAAGCGCCGTCCGACACGGGTATCGCCACAACTTCCGCAAGCTCAACCCGGGCCTTTGCGCCCATAGACTTGCGGGCATCCGGGATGTCAAATGACTTGTGGAATGGCACTCGTTCGAACCTGACAATGTTCACCGCCACTGCCGCTCTTGCCGGGGCGTAGGCTATCTCGAGCACTAGCTCGCCTTCGACCGACACCTTGCCGTCGGATATCTGAACACCTGCCACCCGAGCCCAGCCCGCAACCCCGCAGGACCTGGCATCCAGAATGCACGGCGGATTGCCCTCTGGGATACCGAGCGTCTCCCCGACCTGGACGCGTTCTGACCGCGACGCAATAGGCCGACTCAAAGTCACGCTCTCGGTATGGACTGTAATGCGCGATCCGCCCGTGGCCTGGGCTGCAACAGCGACGTCCACAGCCACCTCCCGGAAAGCTTGGGCTGAGACTGCCAGAGCGGCGGTGAGCTGCAACGTGCGGGCGCCGGTGCTCTCTGCCTCAAAATGGGCTATCGTAACCTCGGCAGTGGCAGCGTCGTCAGGACTGACTCCCGGGGCCGCAATAACAACCTCGAATCTGGGATCGTCGATGGAGACCCTCTCCGCAGAATCGGGTTCACCCCGGGCTACGTACAGCACCTGTGACCTGACGTACCCGGATACCTTGACCTGTCCTTCCCCGGGCTCCACAGACTTCACTATCGGTATTCCCTGAGCCCAGAGGACGGCCTCCGCCTGAGCATCCGACATATCCGGACAATCCGCAGGCAGCGCGCAGGACCGCTGGGTGTGGACCTCGGCCATGCCCTGCCCCGACACCCTGGAAAATGAGAGCCTCCTATGCTCGAGCTGAATTCCCACTTGTTCCTCCCCCCTGGCGTTGGCGGGTCTAGCCGCCCTCTGCCAGAATATATGCCGGGAGTCACATGATGATGAACCTTCGACCGATTTCCGCGAGGACTTGCTCTTTCGCGTCCTCCACGCCCCGAAAAGCTGCTCCCAAGATGTTCAGTCGGTTCACCGCATGAAGCTTGCGGCCAAGGCTGGCCGAGTTCTCGCGCCACAGCCGTTGGACCGATCCGCGGGCACGGTAGGCAAGGTAGTCAAGGCCTGTGGAATCGTCTATGCCTTCTCTTACCACATGTCTAGCTCTCAGTTTGGCCAATTCGCCGCCGGTCATGGGCTCTGGCCCCGACTCGCCCACATGATGCGGCCTCAGCTCTATCACCGCCATCAGTCGCCACCGAGGGACGAACTTGCATGCCCAGGCGATTGAGCTGTGAAAGGTCTCCGGATCGCGTGCATCTAGGATATCGAGGAGTACGATATCGGCCACTGCCCCGATGTCTTCAAGATCGTACCCATTGGGGCGCCAAACCACACGGTCGGGAGAGCGTCCGTGACACTCGCCGGGAGGACATGTGCGAACGGGCACCCTTACCGCCAGATGAAGCCCGGCCTTTCGGCACGCACGCGCGACAAACCTGATAAACCGTATGTAAGCCCATGCAGCAGAATCATCAAGAGCCGAGTCCGCGGCCTCAATCACGATACCTTGCAAGCCTCGCTGGCCTGCCTGCCTTATCAGGTCAGCGACCGCCTTGCGTTGGCCAGCCGGCTCTGATAAGATCCCGAAACATCTGTGTGCGTCACAGGCTCCTGAGACTGCGCCCGCGACTGCGCCCGCGGCTGCGCCCGCGCCCGCGCCCGCTGCCACCCCGGCCTCTATTTGCCGAGCTACAAGGGTCCACTCCAGCCCGCGAGATTCACCCGCGTCAAGGGCCGCGGCAACGCGTCTGTGCACTACGAGCTGCTCCCCGGCAAACACGTCTTCGTACCTCTTTCGCCTGTTGCCTTCGATGATCGCTTCCACCGTCGTGCCGAGCTCCCTGGCTATTGCCTGCAGCGACTGGCCGGCGCGCGCTCGCAGCGTAATCCTCGACGCGGGCAGGCGCAGATTCATCAGTCTCCTGAGCTCCGGGCCCGGCACTCCGCCTGTTCCCAACCTGTAGGCCGCCTGGCATTTCCGCACAGCGTCCCGGGTGAGAGGTCCGTACATGCCATCGCACGGCCCAGGGTCAAACCCCAGCCCGGCGAGGCCAGTCTGTACGTCAAGAGAGCTCATACCACATAGACGTGGTTGCCGAATATCCATGGCACGTATCTCCTGCATGCCTTCCGCTTAACCTCGACGCGATAGGCGCCGCGTCGGTCGAGGCCAATGGCCAGGCTGCTGCCCCATTCCTCCGCCAACGGCTCGCCATCACGAATTACCCTGACCAACCCGGGCTTAGGCGATGACACCACGAGGGTGGCCCCACGTGCCAACTGCGCTGTGCCCCCCATTTGCACCAGGTCACCACCGGATTCCACGTGGCAGCGGAAAGACGACGCATCGGCCACTTTGTCGGCTCCCACAAAACACCTGCCCTCACGCAGCGCGGCATAGACCGACGCTGAATCATGTTCGAATGTGCCGTTGAAAGGATCAGGAACCAAGATGTACGTAGACACGGTGACGAAGTCCTCTTCGTAGTCGCTGATTATCGCATGGGCGTCCACACCGCCAACGGCCACTACTCTCCTGCCCCTTTGGGATACGAAGTAATCCCAGGTCTCAAGGACGCCCTCCTCGGGGCCGTACGGCGAAAGCCAGGGGAATAGGGCATAGAGCGCCAGCTGAAAAATGTTCTTGGACTTGCCGGTGATGTCATAACTGTGATTCCAGATCTCTATTCCGCTAAACGGCCCAGCTTCCCAGTTGGTCCACGGGTATTCCACGTACTCTCCCTTTACGAACGCCCCTCCTGTAGGATGGGCGATTATGCCTATCCCGCCCTGCCTGCGCACGGCCTCGACATTCTTGACCGGGTCGGGCGACGGCGCAATGGCGGAAGCGATGCCGAAGGCCAGATAGTGGTCGGCGTTGGTGTCGGGGGTGATCTCCTCTCCTACGAGCAGAAGAACGCGCCCATGCCGGCCCTCGTGCCCCTCTTCCTTGGCCTTCATGGTGTTGTGGTCGGTCAATATGACGAAATCAGCACGCGTCCTGTTGGCCGCATCAACGATCCTCTCGACGCAGCCCTTTCCGTCGGAGTAGGTGCTGTGGACGTGTATGACGCCACGGTATTCGTGCATGTAACCCGCCCGCCCCTTCACCGCAAGACTGATGTGCGCTGCAGATTATCTATATTCCTCCACAGCGCCTCGCGTGAAAGAGATGAAGAAACCCCCCGGCCGCTGTGGGCAGCAGGGGGGATTCTCACAATCATTCCCAGATATATACAGTAAATTCCGGAATCAGGAGCCCATTGCACCTATTCTGGTATCCAGACCGCTATCGCGCACGCTCACCTCGACGGTTGAGGTAAGGACATCTGCGTAACTGTAAGAAACCCGTTTCACGCTCCGCGGGTTCTCATCTATGCGTACGACGAATACCTTGGGATAGGTCTGTTCCAGAACACCCT
>Ga0255341_1006755_pt1 | contig 10591 bp, 6 predicted proteins | sample wastewater_treat_8_FD_192418 | JGI IMG/M metagenome (GOLD analysis project Ga0255341, IMG submission 192418) | Wastewater microbial communities from Lulu Island WWTP, Vancouver, Canada - plant12 | ecosystem: Engineered > WWTP > Wastewater > Unclassified | place: Canada: Vancouver, British... | reverse complement strand
TATGAAAAGGTTGAAAATAAATACCAGTTTATCGCTGACCTTTCTGTAGTTGGGGCTTTTTCACTTATTGCCAAAGGAGGCATAGGAGGTAGAGGAAATGCTCTTTTTGCAACTTCTGTCTCTCAAGCACCAAGGATTGCAGAAGAAGGTTCTGAGGGAGAAGAAAAATCTCTTTATCTTGAACTAAAGTTAATAGCAGATGTTGGCATTGTGGGTCTTCCTAATGCAGGCAAATCAACTCTTTTGAGTAATATATCTAATGCAAAACCGAAAATTGGAGATTATCCCTTCACAACCCTTTACCCAACGATAGGTATTGTTGAGTATTCTCCACAAATTCAGTTTACTGTTGCTGATCTGCCAGGGATCATTAAAGGAGCGAGTAAAGGTAAGGGTTTAGGGTATAAATTCTTACGCCACATAGAACGGTGCAAAATGCTTGTTTTTCTTGTAGATTTATCTTTAACAAGTGAGGATTTAATAAATTCACTTGAAACAATTATGAACGAGCTTAAGGATTACAACGAAGAACTTATTAAAAGGGAAATAATTATTTGTGGTAATAAAATAGATATACTTGATAGTGATGAGAATATAAAGGTTGCGAAAAAATACTTTGAAGAAAAGGGTTATAAATATTTCTTTATTTCTGGAAAAACCAAAGAAGGAGTTAAAGAAGTGCTTGATTATATTGCTAAAGAGATTAAAGATATTCCTGCTCCTGTGCCTTTAATAAAAGAGGGAGAAGTGTTATATACTTTAAAGTCTAACGATATAAAGGTAGAAAGACTATCCGATCATTATTATAAATTACATTTTGAAGAACTTGAACGTATAGTTAATGCTACAGACCTATCATATCCTGATAGTAAAAAGTATTTGTTAAAGCTTTTCAAAAAATACAATATTGATGAAATCCTTAAGATTCATAACATTTCAGAAGGCGATATTGTAGAAATCGGAGATAAGAGATTTGAATGGATCTAAGCTTAATTTAGGTATTTTTGGAGGGTCATTTAATCCGATACACTATGGTCATTTAATTCTTGCTGAATTTGCAAGAGTAGAGTATTGCCTTTCTAAAGTTATTTTTATACCAACAGGAGATCTTGGATATGGAAAAGAAATTCTTCCTATATCAGGAGAACATAGATTTAATATGGTTTCTCTTGCAACTTCATCAAACCCATTTTTTTCAGTTTCGAGGATAGAGTTAGAAAGAAAAGAACCAACTTATACTGTAGATACTTTAAAAAAATTGATTAACATCTATGATACAAGTATTTATGAATATTATTATATTGTAGGACTTGATTCTGCGGTTGATTTACTTTCATGGAAGGAGCCGACAGAAATTCTTAATTATGCTTATTTTATTGTAGGGTCAAGGCCTGATTATTCTGTGGAAGACTTGTTTGAGAAGCTTTCTCCAATAAATGAGTATTTTCATAAAATTCATCTTCTCAAAATTCCTCTACTTGAAATTTCATCAAATTATATACGAAAGCGTTTAGGAGAAGGTAAATCAATCAAATACCTTGTTCCTGAGCTTGTCGAAGACTATATTATTAATAATAAATTATATAAGGAAGGAGGTTAAACTATAGAAGAATTATATACAGATTCTATCGTTGAACAAAAGAAAGATATAATTATAGAAGTGTTGAAAACATTTAAGTTAGGCGAAATTGCTGTTTTAAAAGTAGGGAAAATTTCTTCTATTGCAGATTATTTTGTAATTTGTGTTTCAGATAATATTACATTAACAAAAAGAATAATTAATGAAGTGATCGAAAATATGAAACAGTCAAGTTTTTTTCTGTATTCCAAAATAGATGAGAGAGAAAGTAGCTGGGTTATTCTCGACTACGGGGATATTGTTCTTCATATATTTTTAGAAAACACACTTAAAAAGTATGATTTAATAGGTCTTTGGGGAAAAGTTCCAAAAACATATATTTACTCTTAAATATAAATACTTATCATTGTATAGGTAAATGAATTTGGAGAGATGGCCGAGTGGCTGAAGGCACTCGCCTGCTAAGCGAGTAAGCGGTTTATAGCTGCTTCGCGGGTTCGAATCCCGCTCTCTCCGCCAATTATTCATTTAGATTGTGTGTTAATATCGTTTATTTTTGTACTGCTCATTTCATATATGTAGACATTTTTTAATAATTTCCTTAAAAATTAATTATTAAGGTATTCATTCTTCTTTTTATTTGTTTTCATAAATCCAAACAGAAATTCATGGTATCTGTCATCCTCGAAGGCACGCCCACTGTCATCCTCGAAAGTATACCCACTGTCATCCTCGAAATCTTCTATCGAGAATCCATAGTAATTATAATCCTCGAAAAGCGCACAAACTGTCATCCCTGAAAACCATACAATTGTCATCCCCAACTTGATTGGGGATCCACAGTAACTGTCATTCCCGCGAAAGCGGGAATCCAGTGTTTATTTTTTTCTTTATTTTTTTCGACCCGAATAAGGATCCAATTTTTTCTTTATTAATATTAGAAGAATAAATACTTCCTGGATTCCGCATCAAGTGCGAAATTACAACACTTTTGTTATTCCCGAAATCTTTTATCGGGAATCCAGTAACTTGTCATCCCCAACTTGATTGGGGATCCAGACCAATTTTTATAAGTATATTGAAAAAGAAGATTCTCACGAAGCAAAATACATAAATGTACCCTCAGGATGACTTGAGGGTATTTGTAATCCTCGAAATCAACTATTAAGGAATCTATTCTTTTTTCTTATACAAGAAGAATAAATACTTCCTGGATTCCGCATCAAGTGCGGAATGACAAGAAAAATAGTGCGGGAATAACAGAAAGGAAATGTATAGAATGACAAAGAGAGAATGTGCAGAATGTGATCACCACTGTCACAAAGAAGAACTGGTACACTTAATTAGGGGGCTGGAACATTGATCCATTAGTTCAAATTGTAATGAAAAATATAAAAAATATAAAAAAATATAGTAAAAGATCTTCTTTGATTTTTTATTCTAAACAAGAAACTAAACTATAAATATATGAATTTTGCGTTATTGGCTCTTTTTGGATATTAACAATTATTATAATATAATGATTGTTAATATATAAATTAAGAGAGGGATTTTAATATGTATAAAACTAAGAATTACAGGAATTTCTATCTAATCTTTTTAATTCTTTTTCTCTTAATTTCTTCTTCCTGTAAAGGAACAAACAGTGAAATTACTTCTATTGTAATAAAACCTACTCCTCGAAAAGTAGAGCTAAAAATTAATAACTTTTCTATTGAAGGAAAGAAAATCAATTTACTGGACACTAATGACGATATCATATATTTTATCTCTTATAAAGGGACTACAGATAGAATTCTTGAAAATAATATAAGCATAAGTAAATTTGATTTCATTAGTTCCAAGTCAAGTGAACTTAGCAAAATTGATGGTTTTCTAAATAAAAGTTTTTCAGAAAAAATGGTAACATATTGGAAAAATTATTTATTTATCACAGAGAAAGATGCTTCAAAAATATACCTAAAAAGATTTAACATTCTTACGGGCGAAGAGAAAACTCTTCTCGAGAGACCTGTCAATTCTGAGCAAAGAGAAGAGTTTTCTCAGCCATTTTCTTCTTCGTATAATTATATTTTTGAGCGGATTATACTTGACTCGTCGAGCAAAAAAACAATGCTTTATTACATACCTGAAGACAGGATTTTTTACAAAGATATGCAATATTTGCTCGGATTGACTCCTTATGAGACAGAAAATTATTTGTATTATTACATCCCTCAAGATACTAATACAAAAATCCAGATATTTAAAAAGCCAGACATAGCTGATGATAGCCAACAAACTATAACCATAGATGAAAATCAGCTTTTATTTGGAAGCAACTACGAAAAAGACCATCTAATTTTTTATAATTTGTCTACTTGTAGTTTGAATTACTATGATTTAAATAAACTCAGGGTAATTAAAACTTGCGAGATAAAAGACATTGCCTTGCAGGAACTTTTACTTCCCGAACAAAAGTCATATATATTTGGTTTGCCAAACAAAGAATTTGATGATTTTATTGTTATCCCTTCAATTAATCAAAAAGATACAAACGTTGATTTTTATAGAATTACATACAATGAGAACAAGAATAATTTCTATCAAAGAAAAACTTCTATTGACCTTTCTTCATACGGAAGTTTTGATTTATTAGGTTGGTTTTTAAGTAAAACTGAAGAATCAGGAATTAAGTTTCTTCTAAAGAACAAAATGGATGAAAACATTTATCTTTGTACGCATAATTTTGACAATAATAATACTAAATTATATCCTTTATACGTTAAGTTAGAGGCGAATTATGCTATAATTGATTGTAGTACAACTCAAAATTATATATGGTTTGCAAAAAGACTATTTGACTTTAATAATCCATCAGCTTCTGCGGAAGCCCAGGATACAATCTTTTATTTTAACCTTCCAGAATCTTAATCTTGCTTTAGTATGTATAGCTTTATAGAATAATAATACTCGCTAAAAATAACTTTGTTTATAATAAATAAAGTTTAGAAATTCTTTTTAAAAAAAGTATTTGAAAACTAAAACATCCAGGTTAAATCAAATATTTTTACTCAGGAGTATATTTTGGTAATTCTACACAAAGCTCAACTCTACCAAAGTTATTATCCTTATTGAGATATATCTTTCCTTTATAAATGGATATTACATCATTTATGAAAGCAAATATTTCCTGATCAAGCATCATATAATCAGTCTCAGAATTGGTTGTTGCCTCGCTATAATTTGTTTCAATAAAGGAAAGTTTCTCTCCATCTTTTAGGTCTTTAAAACAGAAAATTATAGAGTTATCGTTTTCTTCAATAACAAATTTTGCATCCCGAAGGAGATTTTTAGATCGTAGTAAAGTGAACAATGATGAAAGAGCGGAATTTAATTTATCTTTATTAGCATAAATAAACCTCTCGGCATCTATCTGATTAATTACAGTAACTTCATTTAATAATGGTTCATTTTTCAATTTAAAAGATAGCTCAGCGGTGAATTCACTTAGTTTTACAGGTTCAAGGATTGAAGTATTAGAAAAATCAAGGAATTCAATGAGATTTTCAATTTTCATAAGTTCGTTACGAATCCTTGTAATATTTGTTTCAACCATATTAGTCAAATCTTCAGAAATTAAATTATCATGCCCTTCACCAGACTCTAATTTAATTTTTAGAACTCCACAAGCTTCACTTAAAGAGGTTAGAGGAGTTCTCAGGTTGTGAGATATTACTAATAATAGTTTTGAGATGTTTTTTCCCTGAATTTTCAATTTTTCATAAGCAGAATTAAGCCTTTTTGAGATATCTATTATTTCAATACGCTCCTTTAAAGAGAGCATTATCATTAGTCCAATTGCAACGATTAAGCCTAAAATAAATGTTATAGTATACCCAAATGGGCTAAATGCAGTATCAATTAGAAATGGATGATCTAACTTATGAATCCCCCACAAAATTAACCCAAAAGCTGGTAAGAATGAGTATTTCTTTTCCTTTCTTAATAATATTAAACCAAGAGCAATTTCTGCAAATCCATAAGAAAAATATATAGGTATTCTTGACCATATTGTAGGCAAAGAAAGTAGAGGGAAAATTATAGATATTGCAATGAGAATTGTAGAAAATAGATATGTAAGTTTTTTTGTTTTCTTGCTTTTTAAGCCTAAATAAGCAAAAATACCAAAAATTAAGAAAATTATTGAAATTGAAGTAAACAAATTAGATAAAATACTGAGGTAAGCAAAGTACTTTTCGAGTTTAATAATTTTAAATATATGCGAGAGACCATATATAAGCCAGGATAAACTAAACCAAAGGTATAAACTCTTTTTTCTAATAATGTAATAATAAAAGAAAGCTAAACCGACGGTAATGTTGATAATCATAGCAAAAATCATTGAAAATTGAGTTAACTCCCTAAGAAATATCTCGTCTTGTAGAAGCTCAATCATAAACTTTGGTCCTTTCTTATACCTTCTTTTTATAATCCATTGGAGGAACGTGTCTCTGTCAATTTCTACATTATATTGGCATTATTCAAATTCCATTTTAAAAAATAAAAAGGAAACTATTTAATTAAATCAAAAAAAATGCTTTAAAACCTATTCAATTATCAAATTAACAATAAAAAATTATAAATCTGAGGCACTAAATATAATTACATTTTTCAATGCTTTGTTTATAAATAATATTTATAACAAAATATCTCAAAATATCATTTACTTCAATATTTATTTATGAACTATTTGTAAATTTAAAAGTTTTTTATTATAACCTTCTTTCGCATTGTTAGATTAAAGCCTAAAAAGGAGAATGAAGATTTATGCTTTGCAGCTTAAAGATAGGAGATAGGAAATATTAGAACAGTTATTTAACCCAGCAAATTATATTGTCAATTTTTATTCAATACCAGTTGCATTGGCTTCTATACTTATACTAATATTTGGGATTTATGTGCTACTTGAAAATGTAAAATCTATAATAAACATCTCCTTTTTTATAAGCTGCTTGACTGCATTTGTATGGCTTAGTGGAATAGCTATATATTATTCTATTAATAATTCAGAGTTAGCTGTTCCTTTCTATTTGCACTATATACTTGGCGGAATACTCTTTATTGGTCCAGCAGTCTATTTTATGACAGCTTCAATTCTCAGAATAAACAAAGAGAAAAGAAATATTATTATTGCAAATTTTGCCATAATGCTAATTCTTTACCTTCTCTCACAAAAGGAAAATTGGCTATTAATAGGAGAAACAACCTATTTTTGGGGAAGATGTCCTATTTACGGACGTTTATCTTACTTAATAATTCCTGCTTTTTCAATTATGATGATTGCATCACTTGCTCATCTCTATTTTGCATTCAGGCGTAAAAAGGAAAGCGCAGAAAAAAATCAACTTCGCCTTTTAACGATATCATTGATTATTGCATCTTTTGGCTCTATGGATTTTATACCTTGTTATGGAATCGAAATATATCCTGCTGGTTATATATTTATACTGGCTTTTATAGCAATACAAACTTATTCTATAATTAAATACAGTGAAGTTAAGTCAGCATTAATTGTACAAAATACACCAAATGGAGTAATAATTATAGATAGAAATGGCTTTGTTACTATAATAAATCCTAACGTAGATAAACATTTAGGTTTCAATTTTTCAAACTATTTAGGAAAGAAAATCTTTAATATTAATTCAACAAACGAGGATGAGAAATTAGAAATAAATATTTTGACAAGACATTTTAAACAATTTTTCTCTTCTCCTGCAAATGTATCAGATGAAGTTATTTATTTTCCATTATCGAAAAAATATGTAAATATTAGAGCTGCAAAAATAAATGATAGATTTGGTGATGTGTTAGATATTGAAATGGTACTAATAGATATAACAAAACAGAAAATGTTAGAAGAAGAATTAAAGGAATATCAAGAAAACCTTGAGAATTTAGTTAAAATACGTACAGGAGAATTAAGAGATTCTCATGAAAAATTGAAAAAAGCTTATGAAGAATTAAAAACAATTGATCAACTGAAGAACAACATAATTTCCAATGTAAGTCATGAGCTAAGAACCCCCCTTACAGTAATTAAAAGCTCTCTTGAATTACTAAAGGATATCGTTAGCTTAGACAATAACGCTAAACAGGTTATTGATACTGCTGAGCAAGCAGTAATAAAGCAAAATTATGTTATCCAAAATTTAACGGAGGCGGCATATATCGAGGACGAGAAAATCTCTTTAAATGTTTCCGAATTTGACTTATCAGATTTGATAATTGAAACCTGTGATAAATTTAGATTAAACCCTTTAACTAATAAAAATGGAATAATAATAAACTACGATATAGAAAGCAATCTACCAACAATAAAAAGTGATTATAAAAAGTTGGAACTGATTTTAGATAATTTAATTATCAATGCAATAAAGTACAATAAATATGGCGGAGATGTTACAGTTACAGCAAAAAAATTGTTAGGTTTGGAGGAAATAGAGCTTTGTGTTAGTGATACAGGTATTGGTATAGCGAAAGAAAATTTAGATAAAATATTTGACCAATTATTCCAGATAGATAGTTCTGCTAATAGAAAGTTCCCTGGTACAGGTATGGGGTTATTTATAGTAAAAGAGCTTGCAAAAATTTTGGGAGGAGAAATAAAAGTTGAGAGTATAGTAGGTGAGGGGAGTAAATTCTATCTAATAATACCAATCAATATCTCGTAAATTTACATACAATTAGTGCTTCTCCCGAAAATACCGAAAATAATAATTCCAATATAAAATTATGATTGTTAAAGAAATTAGATTGTTTAATTATATAAGTGGCACAAGAAAAGGATTAAAGTTATTATTTTCATGCTTGTGTTGTGGCAGAAATACAAAGAGATGTTAAAGTGAATAATATCGTTATTTCGCATGATACATTAGCTGAATGAATGTTTTCCTTAAGGTTGAAGAGCCTCTTCTATATTACCATCAACTGAAATAATTACTTCCTTTACTTCAGGAAATTGTTTCAGAGTTTGCGTAATTGCTGCTCTAATGGCAGCAACTCTACAGGAGCCACCGGGATTTAGGTTTGAAAAGTCAATTTTTGCGACTCCATCTTTTATGCTTATTTCATTTATTATTGCTTCTTTTGGAATTGGACTTGAATAGCCTTTTTCTATTTCTTCTTCTGTAGGACCCTGCAATAATAGTTGCATTACGTCCCCTGGGTCAGTTAATATATGAACTTCTCTTGTTACTGGATAAACTTTTGTACAATCACTCATTTCTGGATCAAACTTAATATTACTAAAATAGAGAGAAACTGTCTTAGGCTCCAACTTTAAGTTTACAGAAACTTTATTTGCTTCTGAACCATCTTTTAAACTTTTTTGATAGACTGATAGAGCAATCTCTTTCTCAGCACTTCCAGATAAATCAATATTAGATAAAGGAATACTCTTTTCAAAATAGCAATATTTTCCCTCAGTTTGCGGTAATTCTATAGAATCTTTTTCTGTATTATCTATTTTTACATACAAAGTTCCTAAATCTGCTCTTGCAAATCCTTTTAGATTGATTTCAGCTTTACTTAAGGATTTCCCATCTACTGGTGAAATAATTACTATATCTTTTGAGCTTAGAATTTTTATTTGAGAGGCAAACAATGAATTAGGGGTTATTGCATCTTTTGATAGTTTCCCTGACACTTCGATCTCAAATTGAGGAATGAGGTATTTTAGATCAGCTTTTTCTCCATCTTCATCGAGGATTTTTGTTTTTTCAGTGGTCACTATGTTCCATTCGTTATTTTCCTTATCAGTTATAATAACTACTTTAGTGCTGGAGGAAGTATCTTTAATAACGCCCTGAACTTTTAATTTATCTTTATTTAAATAGTTATATATAAAATATCCACCGATAATGACTACAGAAATAACAATTATTATAATAAAACTAATACCCTTCTTCATATTATCCACCTCTATAAAATTGTTTATTAAAATACAATTAATTATATCAAATGTTCGGTTTATTCAAATTATTCTACAATAAGATATAAATCAACTTTTTTATTCACTAATGGAATAGCTGTATTTACTTATAAATAAATACCACATCGAAATAATTGAAATACGGGGATTCTTAAGGACCTGCGAGACAACACTGCACTTTTAGAATGGTAGAAAAAGGCAAATGAGGAATATCCTCAGTGCATCTGCAAAAACCACATTTTTAAAATGACATAAAAAAATGTTATTTTGCCTCGTAAGAATCTTTTCTTTTAATTATACTTATAAAAATTGGTCTGGATCCTCAATCAAGTTGGGGATGACAATGGTATGGTTTTCGGGGATGACAAGTTACTTGATTCCCGATAAAAGATTTCGGGAATGACAGTGGGTGTGTTTTCGAGGATGACAGTGGTGATGTTATTCCGCACACTCTCCTCTCTGTTATTCTTGCAACCTCTGTGTCATTCCCGCGAAAGCGGGAATCCAGGAAGTATTTATTTCTTCAAAATAGAAAGAAACATGAATTCAAGATAGAAACATTAAGGTATAACAATTTTTTCTTCAAACATAAACAATGAAGTGAGAATATGGTTTCCTTAATAGTTGATTTCAGGAATTACAGAAAATTAAAATAACAAAAAAAGAAAGAAAACACTGGATCCCCAATCAAGTTGGGGATGACATTGGAGTAGTTTTAGGGGATGACAAGTTACTTGATTCCCGATAAAAGATTTCGGGAATGAAAGTGGGTGTACCTTCTGGAATGAAAGTGGGTGTACCTTCGAGGATGACAGTTACTATGGATTCTTGATCAGGTCAAAGATAACGAATAAGGAAAAATGTGATGTTTACAAACACACTTGAAGATAATTACTTTTTAGGCTCTTAATAAAATTTAGGACATCGGAATATTAATCATAAAATTCATAGCATATAAAGAATTAAAAAATTACAATTAAACATCTCATGGCGTTTCTGCCACAATAAGGCATAAAAATAATATCTTTAGTACTTTC
>Ga0255341_1006752_pt1 | contig 10594 bp, 8 predicted proteins | sample wastewater_treat_8_FD_192418 | JGI IMG/M metagenome (GOLD analysis project Ga0255341, IMG submission 192418) | Wastewater microbial communities from Lulu Island WWTP, Vancouver, Canada - plant12 | ecosystem: Engineered > WWTP > Wastewater > Unclassified | place: Canada: Vancouver, British... | reverse complement strand
CAAGAATACAGGTAATTCCCTTTGAAATATTTAAATTACGGATAAGATCTATAAGATTTTCGGTGGTATGAGAATCAAGATTAGCGGTCGGCTCGTCGGCAAGAAGAAGCAAAGGGTTCCCCACTATGGCGCGCGCCACAGCAACCCGCTGTTGCTGGCCACCGCTCATTTCCGAGGGACGACGTTCTGCCAAGCCTTCTATACCCAATTCTTCCATAATCTGCATTACTTTTTCTCGGCGCACTTTAGAAGAGAATTTTCTCAGCATAAGACCAAATTCAATATTTTCTCTTGCAGTAAGAACAGAGATAAGATTTAATTCTTGAAAGACAAATCCTAAGGACGAAAGGCGAAAAAAAGAGAGCTCACTTCTACTCATAGAGGTTAACTCTTTTCCCTCAATATAGACTTTTCCTCCACTGGGACGTTCAATTCCGCCTAAAAGTTTAAGAAAGGTGGATTTTCCGGATCCTGAGGGACCGGCTAGACAGAAAAAAGCCCCTTGTGGCACAGAAAGAGTAAGATCTTCTACACCAGTAACTGAAAAGGAGCCTTCATAAATTTTCGACAGATTTTCTGTGATAACAAGAGGTTTCTTCATATATGCCTTAATGCAGAGCCTGGATCCATCCGCGCTGCTTTAATTGCAGGAACAAAGGAGATAAGTACAGCGCTGGCAAGCACAAAAAAGCTTGAGATAGAGACCTGCTTTACGCGTAATAACGGATAAACAGTTGTATCCAATCCGATAAGCTTCGCAACTCCCGCGGAAAAAGAGGCAAGATTAACGCCATGTACCCGAAAACAGGCAAAGCCGATTGCGGTAACAATCAAACCAGCCACGACACCGAAAATACCAAGAAAAAAGGATTCTGCAAGAACCATGCCCACTACCTGTGAAGGACGAGTTCCAATTGTCAGCATCACTCCGAACTCCATAAATCGTTCCTGAATCGCCATAAGCATGGTATTCATAATTGCAAGAGCCACAATAATAGAGATAACCAGCATTAAAACCCGCTGCATAGCGATATCAAGCGCCACGATCTGCACAATATCCGGAGCGATCTCTTTCCAATTGAGAATCTCAAGATCTGACCTTCCAATAGTCCGTTTCAATGATTCTTGAACCCCCAAAACCTGTGAAGAGGCAGAAAGAAGAAGAGCAGTTTCTGAGATTCTCTCGCCATAGGAAAGCATTTCTTGAGCAGAAAGAAGAGGAACCCATAAGAAAGAACGATCTATTTCAGGGTTACCGGTACGGCAGATTCCCACTATTTCAAAGGCATCTGCGCCAAGGCTTCCATCCCATGCCTGCGCCATAAGAACCACCTTTTCTCCAATGCCGATCCGAAGATTCGCACTAAGCGTTTCTCCTACAAGACACTGATTTTTCTTTTCTTTCTCATCAGAGAGATATCTTCCGGCAACTACAGATTCTTCAAGAATAGTAACACTTTTTTCGCGCATCGGATCAATACCGACCGCAAGAACCGCAAGAGAATTGTTTGCCGTGCTCGCAAGCGCCTGAAACCGAATCCTATCGCTGAATCCCTTAATACGAGGATTTTTAGCATACAAAGAGGTAGAAAAAGGCAGAAAACATTTTTCTACTGTAGGGTTCGCATGAAAACCTTTGGCATGAATTTGAATATGTCCCATAAAAATTTTCACAGCATTTAAAATCATCTTATCGTGAAACCCTTCATAGAGCGCATTGGAAACATTCAAAGTCCCAAGTCCAAAGGCAATGATAGAGACAGTAAGAGCGGATCGGCGGGAATTGCGCTTTACATTACGCCATGCGATAGCAATAAAGGTAAGCACCGACTATCTTCCAAGGTTACGAAGAGAAAAGATCTCCTGAGGAATTGACACGTCAAAAAGAATATCACGATAGGTAATCGTGGTACTGGAAGAGTTCTTATCCTTGCTCTCCATCTTCCAAATACGGGGATACCGACGCCCTCCTATCATTTGAATATCGCTATAGGTTAAAACCTTTACCAACACACCGCGGGTGCTAAAAAACTCCTGTTTTTGAGGAAGATAATCCGCACCTACCCGCGTAACAACCTTTCCCCATAAGACAGGAACACCTCTTTTAGGAAGAGAAACAATCTCCCATACCCGCGATTCATCGGTACCTTGGAGAGATTGCAAAGAATGGGTATAATCTTTTACAAAACTTGTAGCGCGCATAATATCATCATTAGTGAAGTCGCTTCCCATCCAGGGCTGCATCATTAAAGAAACAGGGATCTTAACCGTTCTTTCCACCTTTGGAAAGTAGTTCCACATATTTTCTCCGATACGGAGCGAAGCAATACCCGCCTCTTTTGGAGGAGCAGAAATTTTTACGCATGCCTTCTCAGAACCTAAAATCCAAAATGCAACCGAAAGGCTCCTTTTCCAATGAGGCGTCTCTATCTTCATTACAAGATTTCCCTGCATCGAAGATGATCGCATCCGAGATTCCATCTCTGTTATTACCTCTGTCGGAGTTGGATTTTTATCGGTCGCAGAAAAAAGAATCGAAGTATATAACGCACACGACAAAAAGAGAAGAGCCGAGAAGACTCGGATCACTTTGCTCCTCTATACACAGTTCGGCTAAAGGGAGGTTGAAACGATCTGCAAAATATTGAAGGGAAATAAAAGGAAAGCGCTGCAACCGTCACAAGCCATAATGAGCCAATATGCTGTACCAAGGAGGGAGGTCCAAACTCTTTTCGATATTCAAGTATTGCCGCACGTGCCTTTTTTCTTACGATCTCAGAGGGACCAAAACGAGCAACCGCAGCCAATGCCATATAGGTACGGTGGCACCATTTCTTATGAAATGAGGCACGAGTTTGAAGCTTGGGGTCAGAATGGTCCTTCCATTTTCGGTAACCGAGCATATCTACCTCAAATGATTTCAGAATAGAAGGCCCATTCACCTCAAAAATACGGTTTTGGGTTTCAAGAACCCAGCGCTGAATAGAATCATCCGGAAGATGAAGGTGTCGATGGATATTTGCATAAAGATGGAAGCCCTTCCATGTAAATCCTTCTGTGCGCAACCTTCCCTCTTTTTTCATTCTATCCCAGAGTTTTGTCTCGGGACAGGGCATTAAACTTGAAATCTGCGCAAATGTAGGGTTTACCTCCACCACATGGTCAATATCTTCCACGATATTTTCCGAAGTATGAAAATCCCATCCCACAATAAAAGAACCTATGGTTGAAATACCCGCATCGTGAAGAGAAGCAAAAAATTCCCGTACATCCTTTCCCTGCCTCTTGGGAAGATCGCTGAATTTAGATTCTATTCCTATCCAGAGAGAACGAACTCCCATACGAACCAATTCTTCCGGTGAATAGCGAGAAAGAGTGCTGATACTTCCAAACCCGCCCCATGAAAATTTTCCGGGAAGACATTCAGGATCTGCGGCAACCAGCGAGGCAAATTCACGGACATAGTTCCGTTCCGAGAAGAAGTCCTCGTCAAATACCCATGTAAAGGCACTTTTATTCTTTCTGGCATTTTCTTTAAGGTGTTCCACAAGTTCCGAAGGAGAAAGAAGCTGAATCTTCTTCCGCTGAAAAAAGGCAGAGGTCGCACAAAATTCACATCCCGCACGACATCCGACCGCAGCTAAAAGATTGTCAAAATAGATCCTCACTCCAAAAAAAGAAAATCGCGTGGTAGGAAACCGTTCTTGAATGGGAGCATCTACAGGATCACCGAGAAGTTCCCGCATAAATCGTACGCCTTCTCCATGGCAGATATGATCTACAAGCGACCGTAACTCTTTTTCATTTTCAAAGTCCTGTGAAACACATACCACTCCGTATCCGCCGAGAATAATCTCAATGGAAGGAGAGATCTCTTTTGCCATTTTGCAGATCGTAAGGACCCGGTCGTAAAAGAGAGATGCCGCAAAATGGATAGCAAGATAGTCGTACCCTTTTTCAAGTTCTTTGCGTAGCGCGCGAAGAGGTGGATTTTCAAGAACTACCGCGGGAATAGAGATATTCTCCGCGATAAGAAAGAGAGGCAAGGCGGGATAATGGCTGCGAAAAGTAAAAATGCCCTGCCCCTTTGTAAGACGGCCCGCGTAAAGGTCCATCATCGGAGTACCGTCTTCAAAGGTATCAAATGGTTTATACACAGAGGTAAAGAGAATTTTCTTCTTTTTCATTTTCATAACAGGAAAGAATAGCATAAAAGAGCTCTTCTGTACAATAGAAGGGTAAAGAGGTAAAATGAGGCTCTTTCATCGCAACTCATTACCACGACCGCCTCTTCTAAAATCAGGAAATATTCTTCATAGAACGGAAAAACGAGTCGTACGCCCAGGCATCCCATTCAGGTTCTACGCCGATTCCAAAGAGATCACCATAATCTTTCGCAATCAAACCTCCGTGAGGAGAACCAAAGAGCCTAATCATCTCTTCCGCCTCCTTCTTAATACGGCTCTGATCTCCTGTGGGCAATACCCTTTGGATATCAACCGGAGCCCACAAACAGACCTGCAATTCTTTCAGCCGTGCGGCAAGCCGGGAAAGATCATAGAGAGCAGGCTGGTCGAATTGAAAGGCATTTACTCCAGCCTCGGCAAGATCTCCGAGAATCTCCCAGTTATACCCGCAGGAATGCATAAGAATATGGAGCCCGCACGTATGTGCCGTACCGCATAAACGGATAAAAAGAGGTTTAAATATATCGCGCCACATAGAAGGACTCACAAGAAGTTGTTGTTGAGTTCCCCAATCTTCACAAAAAGTAATTCCGTCAGCTCCCGCGGCAGCAAAGTTTCTGATAAGCGTTTCAAGAAGGTCGGCAACCTTATTATGAAGAATATCTACTTTTTCTCGTTCAAGAAGAAGATCCTGAAAATAGATCTCCATTTTGCGAAGATAACGACAGATAGAGAAAGGAAAACCTGGAAGACTTGCAAGATGATATTTATCGGGATTCTTTGCAAAAAGGTCTTTGGCATGTGAATAGCGTTCCAATAGATCAAAATCGGGAAAGATAAGATGATCCAATTCATCCCAATGAGAAAGCGCGGGCTGAAAAATTTCTCCGCCTTTTCCTTTGCCGATAACCCTATACCAAATATTTCCCCATTCATCGTCATAATATTCAAACCCTCCTTCTTCCCATCGTTTCTGTTTCCATACAGGAGAAGGACCCAACCCTGCTATAAGGATATCGTTCATTCTACCGCCGGAAAAGTTCATTCCTATCCGTTCCGGATCTGAAGAGAGAAGGTTTCTTTGAATAATTTCTCGCTCTGTCATTCTATCTCCTTACCTTCGTAAAGAAGTTATACCACAGAGAGATTATTTTCTTTCAGAGAAAGAGCTTTATGTAATGCAAATTCAAGAATTACCAGTGAGAAAACATCCTTTTTTATAGAACTACAATTTTTTCATAAGGTGAATTGTTCTGCAAAGCTCTGTAAAGCCATGCTTTTCATACATCTTTTGCGCGGGCTCATCGTGAGACAGAGTAGAAACAAAGGCAAAAAGCATTCCTTCTTTCTTCAGTTGCGCAAGAACTTTTTGATGTAACGCGGAACCGATTCCTCTATTGCGATAATCTGGATCTACCGCATTATTGCCAACAGTACCTATTTTGCGATGCACACTTATCGAATAGGTCGCATACCCCACAATCCTGCCATCTTCTTCCGCTACAAAGACCTTATCTAAATGGCGCCTGCAAAAATCACGGAGTTCCGCTGATTTATAGGCATACCATCGCCGATCCTGCACTAGGCCATGGCGCTGTTCCATTACTTCCGCCACTGTCGCGCCTTTCCACGCGCGAACCGTCAATGAAGTAATAGCATTGATATCATTCTCTTTCGCCTTACGAATCTTCATGGCAACTCCTATATTGTATGGTAATACCTTTTTTTCTTCTGTCAACCAAAGACAAGAGCGAGCAAAAAAATTGACAGATTGCCCAGAGAAGGGTATAAAGATATAGAACGTTCTATATTAAAGGCTTCAAGGAATAAAAAATGGCCAGAAACATTACGCTTAAAGCAATCAGCGAAGAATCCGGAGTTCCGATCTCCACTGTTTCTGCGATTCTTCGGGATGATCCTGCCTGTTATGCGGGAAAAGCTCTAAGAGAAAAGGTCTTATCCTGTGCGAATCGACTCGGATACAGACCCAACCTTATCGCAAGAATGCTTCGAACCCAACGAAGTGAAATGCTGGGCTTTATCCTTCCTAATACCCATACTTATACTGGCCTTCGATATATGGAAGAGATAGAAAAACTCGTTCGACATAATGGATATCAACTTCTTATTGGATACAGCCTGAACAATGCAGAGAGAGAGGAGAACCTTCTCAATAATTTTCGGACCCGTTTTGTAGATGGCACCATTATTCTTTTCGGAGATACCGACAAACCGCGCTCTTACCTTAAACATTTTATGAAAGAAGAATATCCGATCGTTACTATCGATCCGCCCGCGCTCGATGTTGCAAATTTCTCTACAGATTATGCATTCGGAGGCTCTCTTGCAGCCCGATACCTTCTTGAACTTGGACATACTTGCTTTACCATTGTCGCAAGTACGGGAGAAAACTGTATCCCTGTACGCCTTAGGATAGAAGGCTTTCGAAAAGAGATTCTCAATGCAGGAAGATCTCTTTCTATGGTTATTCCGCCTACGGTCCATTCTCCCACATCAGAAGAACCTCCCTCTCAAGAAGCTCTTGTTTTAAGCGGAATCCGCGTGGGGAAAAGGATCTTTGCTCAAACAAAAAGGCCTACTGCGATCTTTGCCTCAAACGATGAGATTGCGCTTGGAATTATAAAGGCCGGTCTTAGAGCAGGACTCCGCATTCCTGATGATATTTCAGTGCTTGGATTTGATGGAAGTCCTGCCTCTGTCATGGCGCCGATACCTATTACAACAATCAGGCAACCTGTTGAAACTATCGCAAAAAAGGCGGTAGAAACCCTTCTGACACTGATTAAAGAACCTTCTGAAAAAACAGGAAAAAAATCTCCGCACTCTCTTTTGGTTCCTCCTGAATTACTTCTTAAAACATCTACAGGGCCAGCGCCGCACCATACTCCGCGCTCTCGGAAGAAACAGATAATAGAAAAAGATTCTTTGCATAGACATAACATGGAGGTGAAAGATGCAGAGAAAAAGCTTCAACCATGTAAGCTCTCGTAAATCTCATGGGTTCACGTTGATTGAATTGTTGGTAGTTATTGCTATTATTGCGATTCTCGCTGCTATGCTTTTGCCAGCACTTTCAACGGCAAGGGAACGGGCAAGGATGACAACCTGTCTCAATAATATGAAACAGATTGGCTTAGGCCTTATCTTGTATAGAAATGATTATGATGGATGGCTCTATCCTAAAAATGTTTACGGAGGCGTGTACTGGCAAACAATCATTGACGAATATCTTGGAGGAAGAGGGAGAAAAGTCCATTGGCATGCAGTAACCTTAAAGATATGGGCATGTCCTACCAATAATCCTAAAGGTCTCGCAAAATTGAATATGGCACCTACTGGTAACCCAACCTATAATGGTTCTATTCCTGCAGAATATACCGGCTATGTGGGAACCAATCACCTTGGATCTCAAAAAGAGTCTCGGGTACGGTATCCTTCCCGATGCGTGTATGTAGTGGAAGCACGAGCTCCATACGGACCTATGACTCATGTTTCCTATTCAACCTATGGATTTAGCGGACCTCCGTCAAACCCCTTATGGGCATTTAGAGGCCATGGTGTTGGTGGAGGAAATGTCCTCTTTGTAGATGGACATGCAGAATTTTGTAGTAATGACCATCCTGTCTATTCTCCTATTCCTGCTATTGCATCGCCTTACTGGGGTCCATAAAAAAAAGGAGTCTTACAAAGCTTCATTAACCAAAGGGAGTCAATAATGAGAAAGAAATGGATATGGGGAGTATTTTTTCTTTTTCTCTCTTTCTTTGTAGGAAAGAGCGTCTTTGGAGCAGCAAGTTTTTCAACAGGCACTATAAAGTTTGGAGAGAAGGAGTTAAAGAGCCTTCTTCTTGAGAATGAATATTATCGATTAGTAATAGTGCCAGATAGAGGCGGCCGTATTGTGGAATGGATAGATAAGAAGGCGGGAAATGTTAATGTGATAAATCTTCCTACCTCTTCAGAGAACCCCAATTATGGAGGTCTTCTTGATGACCATGGCTGGGCTTCAAGTGCCGGGGGTTTTGGCGATTACTATAATTTCAATTATGTCTATGACCTTAAGGCAACCGGGCCTGAAGAGGTAACAGTAGAACTATGGCCCTTTGAACAAAAGCATTATTCGCGTACTATTTCTCTTAAGGCTGGGAGTCCTCTTATCAAAATCTCTTATACCTTCCATAATATTTTTCAAACAGATGGTGGAAATATTCTTATCCGCAATGTGATATGGCCCAGCGGCAAGGGAGAGCCAGATGACCATTTTTACAGTACTCCCCTTCAACGAAAAGGAATTCTGACAAATACCTCCTATGTGAATACTGCGCAAGGCGCCAATGCAGACAAGGTCTCTGCTTTTTGGCGAGCTTTTGGAAGTTTGAGCCAAAAACGGTTAATAGGATTTGCTTTTTGCGATAATCTTTATGAAGGCGCGTATGATTGGGAAGGAAGTAGAATTCGACCTACCTTTGAATGGTACTATCATGGAGTCCCCAAGGGAAAAAGTGTGACAACCGAGATGTATGCCTATATTGCCCATGGTTTGTATAAGAGTGTGCATCTCTCTGAAAAAGCAGTGGCAGACCTTGATATCAATAGAATAGGCGAAGAGATTGAACTCACATGGAAAGTTGCTTCCATAGACCCTTCTGTACAAAAACTCACTCTCTCAACACGGATATTAGATTTAGAGGGAAAAGAAATAGCCCAGCTTGCGCCAATTACACTCTCTTCTTTGAAGCCTGATACTCTTCAGCAGGGCCGTCTTCTTTGGAAGAGTTCTCAATCAAAACCAATTCTTGTGGAACAATCTTTAGAAGAGAATGGCCTTGTGATAGGCAGATATAGAATTCCCTTTGAATTAGGGAAAATCGCCTATACTCAAGAACCCGTTTCAAGAAAAAAGGCTCTTTTTTCTGATATTCCAGGATGGAAACCTATTCTTCCTTTACAGCTGGTGATTGGCGAAGAAGATAAGAAGAGAGGATACCTTCTCTATTCTGCTGAAGGCGAAGGCAAAGGTACTACGCTTCAAAAGATTTCTTGTGATATAGGAGTAAATGAATATGAATCCTATGAAGTTCGTTTTCTTCCTTTGAAGGAAGATCTTGGAAAGGTTAGATTGGATGCGATTATCCCATCTGGACTTACAGAGAAGAATATCTCTCTTACGGCCACAGAACGAAGAACAGTAAAGATATGGGGAAGTGAACGGGTGGGATGGAAACTATTACAAGAGAAGAGTTTTCTTCCTGAGAAAGAGAAGGAAGAACGGATCTGGCTTATTGTGAATAGTAAGGGAGTGAAGCCAGAAGAGTACACTATAGGAATCAGGATATCTCCAGAAAAAGGTATTGCTGTCACAGTTCCTCTTACAATGAGAGTGCTTCCCCTACAAATGCCGGAAGACCGCCATTTTTATTTAGAACCTAACAGCCATCTCAACCAGTTAGGACTGCCGCCTGGAGTCCGTGGAACCAAGAGATGGGAATGGACCCTAAAAGGAACTGAGGTCTATGCAGATGATTTAGAATCTCATGGTATGAGAATGCTCAAGGCATACGCCTATGGAACCGCGCCAGGCCAGAGTTTGGTTTCGTTAAAACTTCGGGATAGCGGCAAGTTTCTTATGGATGCATTAAAGGAGAATCCTGCGCTCTTACAGCAAGATCCGCTTCCTGCGCTTGATCTTTCTTTCTGGGACCCATGGCTTCAACTCTGGATTGATAGAGGATTTATCCATTACTCCACCCATCTCGGAGGTCTTGGAAAAGGATTCTTTTCATCGCAGGATAGTTTTGCAAAGAAGTATAATGCGGATTCTCAGAAAGTGCGGAGATGGCTTAGTTCAGAGGCATCTCGATACTTAAAAGAGAAAGGGTACCGTTATGTCTATGGAACAATCAGCGATGAGATTGCGCCAGACCTTTTTCCTGCATGGAAAGAGGTTGCGCAAGATACTTTTGAATGCGGATGGTCTCCTGGAGTAACCATTTCCAGTGGATTTTTTAAGAATAAAGATATCTATCCTTTAGCAGGACCTTTAATGGAATATTGGGTTATTGGAGATCCGCAGGCAGATCTTATTGCGAAAGCAAAGAAAGATGGCTATATTACCAAAGCTTCTTCTGTGGGTTCGTATGATGGATGGGGGACATGGTTCCGCGACTATAGCCATATGCGCGCTTCTATGTGGAACCGTGCATACAATGATACTGAAGTATTTTGGGTACAATGCTATATCCGCGGAGCAACCGAATCAGTGGTATTTCATGAAAACAATATCCCTTATGGAAGCGGATCATGGGAAGGGATGAGGGATGGATGTGAAGATGCAAATTATGTGAAAGGCGCTATGGGAATGATTGCAGCCTTACAACCTTCACAAA
>Ga0255341_1006733_pt1 | contig 10616 bp, 11 predicted proteins | sample wastewater_treat_8_FD_192418 | JGI IMG/M metagenome (GOLD analysis project Ga0255341, IMG submission 192418) | Wastewater microbial communities from Lulu Island WWTP, Vancouver, Canada - plant12 | ecosystem: Engineered > WWTP > Wastewater > Unclassified | place: Canada: Vancouver, British... | reverse complement strand
CTACCGGTGGCAGGAAGCATTTGATTATTGCAACAATTTGGAGCTCGGCAACCATGATGATTGGCGATTGCCGACCATAGAGGAACTTTCCACCCTGGTTGACAGCGGCATACCCGACCCCGGGCCAACGGTAAATATCGACTATTTCCCCGACACCATTGGTTCCGCTTACTCTGACTACTGGTCATCCACTGTCGACGCCGACGTTTTCACCAAGGCCTGGATCGTCCATTTCAGCGATGGAAGTGTAAAGGGAAGCAGCAAGATGAACGCGCTCAACGTTCGTGCCGTGCGGGGGGAACTGTCCTCCACTGCTTTTAGGGATAACGGTGACGGAACCATCACTGATACGCGCACCGGCTTAATGTGGGAGATAAAAACCGATGACGGCGGCCCCCGGGACAAGGACAATGCCTGCACCTGGGAGGAGGCGCTCGCGTATTGCGAAAACCTGGCTCTTGCCGGACATGACGACTGGCGCCTGCCCAACCGGAATGAACTGCAGTCCATCATGGACTATAGTCGCTATGGCCCGTCCGTAGACCCCGCATTTCCCCTCATCAGGCCGTCCTCCAACTGGTCGTCCAATACGAACGCCGCCAATCCGACCAGCGCCTGGATCGTCAATTTTTACAATGGCGATGTGAGCACCATCGGCAAGCAAAATGAAAGTTACGTTCATGCGGTGCGCGGCGGACAGTGCAGGATCGTTCCGACAACCACAACCACGCTTCCTTCAACAACCACCATTCCTGACGGCCCCTGCCCGGCACGAAGGATCTACGGCGATGCCGCAGAAGAAACGGAACTGTTAAGACAGTTTCGGGACGGCGTGCTCAGCAGGACTGTCGAGGGCCGTGAAATAATCAAGCTCTACTATCTTTGGAGTCCGGTTATAGTCAAGGCAATGGAAGACGATACAGAGCTGCAACAATGGCTCAAGGAAATCATTGACCGCGTGCTGCCGATGATTGAAAGAGAAGTGACACCGTAACCGGTTCAGCTGACAATAATTGAATGAAGAAGGACGCATACCCGATCTTCACCCGCCGCCCCTCAGTCACTATTGCTGAGGGGTTTTTGTGGCAGGAACCGGGATCGACACATTTGTCGAACGCAAGCCGTGTCATTTACTTAATTTGCTGATTTTAAATAATAAAAAAACATGGTATGTTTATTGATAAATCATCAACCCGTATCCTAACCCCACACAGGGAATAGCAAAGCCGGTGCGATTTACCCCCATTGTTCTGACAGTCCTGCTGATCCTCGCTGTCCGCTGCGTCAGCGCCGACGAGCATGCGCTTGGGCGGGTTGTATCCATAGACCGCAACCTGGGTACGGTGGCCGTAGAGGTATTTGACGGCGCCGATGATCGGATGAAAAAGGATCAAAGCGACGCCCGCCCTCCGCGCAACGGTTCCGCGCGAGGTCCACAATCCCCCCGGGTTATCATAATCGACCGGCGCCTGCTGCCCGACGCGATAACCGTCAACTCAACCGTCCGCATCCGTCGCGTAGCTGATACCCGCAGGGAACAGGCAATCCCGCCGCCCTCCCCCGGCCGGAAGACCCCGGAACCTCACGACCCGCATATAAAGCACCACGATGATACAACCGGCGTGCGCCACCGCATAGAAAAAGGGAGCAGGCCGGGCGTGAAGCAGCCGGAGCCCAGGGAAGGCAATGGATCACACGGCAAAGGAGGGCATGGCGGTGGCCACCATGGAAGGTAAGAGACGATTTCCCCTCTGGGTAAGCAATCTGCTGGTTTTCGGTTTCCTGTGCGCCGTAGCTGTGAGTTATTTTCTGTGGCAGGTTCACGCCACCCGGGAAACATTTTTCAGCAAGATGAAAGTGATGACCGAGCTGGTGGCGCGCATCATCGAGCTGAATGCGCGGGGCGCCATGCTGTCGCAGCAGACGACCGAGGAGACCTTATATACCTTTTTGGGTAATACCGCCCGGTTTGTTGACTATCTGGATACGGTTGAGTCTTTTAACCCAAAAGAGCTTACGGAGTTCGCCAAGGAAACGCGTCTCGCCGGCATAAGCATCCTGAGCGCAGACAGCACCCGCGTGGAAGGTCCCGCTGAGTGGTATGCGGACGACGCATACAGTTTTGATCCAAAGCCGCGGCTGGATTATGTCAAAGAGCGGCACCTCTACATCTTTTCCTGGCCGCGGCAGGACATAAAAGGTTGGGTGGTAATCGGCATCGAAGCCACCAACATTGAATCCCTGCAGAACCAGCTCGGCTTGCCCGCGGTTATTGAGACCATTACCCGTCTGCCCGGCATATCCTACATACGAACAACCCCGGCGGAGCCCGGCAGCCGGCCGGACCAGCCATCATCCGCATTGCTCATCGTTGAGCGCGGTCAGAACCCGGTGGCGGAATCAACTTTTGTTATCAATAACCGGGAGATTACCATCGGCCTGGATGCGTCACCGTTGAGCGAGTCGGTTAAAAAATTGCGGCGCGACTTTCTGCTGTTCAGCGGGGTACTGGTGTGCCTGGGCGCCCTGCTTTCCTTCCTTTTATACCGCCAGCAGTCGCGGCATGTTGAGGCCATTCGCGTCTATGAACGAAAAATGTCGGAACAGCGGGAGGATGCCGCGCTGGGCAGGACCGCCGCTTCCATCGCCCATGAAATCAGGAACCCGCTCAACTCGCTGAGCATGGGTTTGCAGCGGCTGCATATGGAGGGAACGGAATTGGCCGGGGAGCACCGGCATTTCATAGAGATCATGCTTGACGCGGTGCACCGCGCCAACAGCATTGTCACCGGCCTGTTGGACTACGCCTCGCCCCACTACAGCAATCCGCAGCCGGTGCGGCTTGACTTGATCATCGACACTATCCTCCCCCTGTACCAGGCGCGTTGCGCGGAGCAGGGCATCGCGCTCACAACCGATGTGACCTGCACGGACCAGGTCGCGGGGGATCAGAAGCGCCTGAGCCAGGTAGTGGAGAATCTGCTCACGAATGCGGTGGAGGCACAGCCGAACGGGGGTTTCATCACCATTGCAATCACTCGCGCGGCCGGCGCCGTCGCGATGGACGTGACCAACGGCGGATTTACCCTTTCCCCGGAACAGGCTGAACGCATCACCGAACCGTACTTCACCACCAAGCCGTCCGGGACCGGCCTTGGTCTGGCCATAGCACGGCGGATTATTACGGCACACGGCGGCGAGTTGCACGTCCACCCCCTGCCGGAAAGCCGGGTGCGCATCGGATTTCATCTGCCGGTATTTGCCGGCAGCACCAATCACCCGAGTCATGGAACCAGCGCCGCATGAAAATATTACTCGTTGACGATGAGAGCTCACAGCGCAATCTGCTCAAGGGATTTCTTACCAACCAGGGGTATGATGTGTTGACCGCCGGCGACGGCGAAGAGGCATGCACCCTGTTCAGTCGTGAACCGGTGCAGCTGGTCATCCTGGATCACCGCATGCCGGGCTTGACCGGGGATGAGGTGTTAAAACGGCTGAAGGCATTGAACCCGATGGTCCATGCCATCATGATCACGGCGTATGGAACGGTCGACACCGCGGTCACTGCCCTCAAGCTCGGGGCGGATGATTTTATGGAGAAACCGGTTGACCTTGCCGGTCTCCTGCAAAAAATTCAGTCCATCGAACAGCAGATTGTCGTGGAGGAAGAGGTGGCGTCGGTCAATGAGGTCATTGAGACACCCACCCTGCCGCTCAAAATTGTCGCCCAAAGCCCGGAAATGAAGCGGGTGCTTGCCCTTGCCGGCCGAATGGCGCAAAGTCCGTGGGCGGTGCTCATCCAGGGGGAAACCGGAACCGGCAAGGAGTTGCTGGCCCGGCTCATCCATCTGCTCAGTGCGCGGCGCGACAACGTCTTCCTCGAGGTGAACTGCGCCGCCATACCGGAAAACCTCTTCGAAAGCGAGCTGTTCGGCCATGAGCGGGGGGCATTCACCGGCGCGCTGAGCAAACGGCGCGGCCATTGTGAGCTTGCCCACGGGGGGACCCTGTTTCTCGATGAAATAACCGAGCTGCCCCTGTCATTGCAGCCGAAACTGCTCCGCGTGCTGCAGGAAAAGCGGTTCTCCCGGGTCGGCGGTGAGAAGCCGATTGATGTGGATCTGCGGTTTATCTCCGCCACCAACCGTACTATCAAAAAACTGGTTGCCGACAGCGCGTTCCGGGAAGACCTCTACTACCGGATTAAAGTCTTGGAACTGGAGATTCCTCCCCTGCGGCAGCGTCGCGAGGACATTCCCGAGCTGATAAAGCTGTTTTTAGAACGGTATGCCAACCAATCCATGCGCTTTTCCCTTGAAGCCATGGACGCGCTGGTCAAATACCCATACCCCGGCAATGTGAGGGAATTGGAACATATTGTGCAGAGGGCCATCACCTTTTCCCGGGGGCAGCTTATTGCCCTGTCGGACCTGCCTGAGGAAATCCGGCATCACCAGGCGGCCACCCTTGGCTCTCTGCCGGACAATCTCGAAGCAATGGAAAAGGAAATGCTGCTTGACGCATTGGAAAAAAACCACTGGGTGCAGACGCGGGCGGCAGCATTTCTGGGTATCAGCGAGAGGGTTCTTCGCTACAAAATGAAAAAGCATGATTTGAAGAATGTCGCACCCACCAAAAACTCCTCTCACAACAGCACCTGAGTTCCGCACAGCCTTCCGCTGTGCCTCACGGCATTGATGCCGCCTTCTGTTGATGTTCCTTACCTCCTTCGGTGCATGCATTCTTTGATTAAAAAATATAATTAGGATGCTCCCTAACCCTCTCCCCCGGTGGGGAGAGGGAATTTATATTGGCTCCCCATCCTGGAAGGAAGTAAATAGCAATCCATACCCTTGCATCTTTGGGGATAAGGAATCATTATCTCCTCGATGCCTTCATGGGAAAAGAGAATAAAGGAGCCCCCTCTCCCCTTTGTGGGAGAGGGTTGGGGTGAGGGGTAAATTAAATTACTGATGTCAATTTTCATCTTCGGTTGCGCCATCGAGGGACAAATAGGTTGATACAAAATCAGCGCATGTGGAGGTACGCGCTCCGTCGCATCCTAATAGCATGTGCGGCCATGACTGAGCATGCCCCTCCACGTTGCACCATCTTTCTACATAAATGATTCAAGCCGGCATACCATTCAGCACCCATTCGACATAAGTGTCGAATTGCCTTCAAGATTGTCGAACCACGCCGTCCGCTTTTCTTTTTATCACCTTGTTTTTAATAATAATTCTAGTTGGCACCAAACTTGATTATAAGTGTGACAGGAACAGGATAGAACACATCTGATACGGGTCAACATATATAACCGGTTGACCCAAAACCATGAAAGAGGAGGTATGAGCATGAGGCACTTGATACTGATCACCGCAATAACATTATGTTGCGCCATACCCGCGGTTGCATGTCATGAATGCGACCACTATTATGTGGACAGGGCAGTTTATTATTGCCCTCCAGGTCCGCCTCCAGGTCCACCCCCTGGGCCACCGGCATATTACCCGCCTCCTCCTTATGCATACGGGGGTCCACATTATGTCCACCCCTACCCTCCCGCCGGATTCAATTTTGCGTTCGGTTATAGCGATGGGCATGGACATAGAAGAAGGCACGGTGGACATCACCATGGCGGCGGCAGAGGCTATTCATTCAGCGTCGGCGGTTTCGGTATAAGGTAGGTACCGTTTGCTGAGGATTTTGCAAGCTGATGGCCGGCAAGGCCCCCTGGTTTCATCGACATCAGCCGGGGATCAGCACCCGGCATTCAAGATAAAAAGGTCAACCGATTCAAACATCGGCTGGCCTTTTTGTAAAGCTGTGGGTCATCAAATGCTTAAATAATTTTCCTCTCTCTTGAGAGAGTGTGTCAGAATAGAGGTTGTTGTCATTCCGAACGAACGTGAGGAATCTTATGTAATTGTTTTATTATTGTATAAGATTTCTCAGATTCCCTCGAAATGACAAAATATGGATTATGACACAGTCTCTGATGGGGAAGGATTAAGGCGGGGATGACATGATTATTTCCCCTATCATCACTCTCCGATTACTTTTCCGCCTCCCATATATACCTGACCGGCTTTTCTCCCATTGAAACAAAATAAGAGATTCTGCTGGGAACTATTTTGATCATGGTGATTCTTGATTTTGCCTCCTCTGGAAACGGCCGGTTATTCGACACCATGGATATCTCATCGAGCCGTATGATCCTGCAGCCCTTTTCGAATTCTTCAGGATTATCGGCGAGGGTGATGATTGACGCCCTGCCCCACATCTGAAGCCCGCGGGCATTTTTCATATACCCCTTCCCGACCGGGATGAACACCGCAAGGCACACCTCCGGGTTTTTCCGTATGTTTTCCACCTTGCCCCCCGGGTCCGCGACAAAATACATGGTCAGACCGTCATTTCGCGCGTCGACCGGTGTGCATCGGGGCTTATTATCCATGCAGGTGGCAAGTGCGCAGGTAAAGTACTGCTCCCCGTGCTCATACAGAAAATCGATAATCATCTTTTCTATCTCAGCCCTGCTTTTCTCCACGGTTGCCTCCTCCTGTATATGAAGAAACTCATCTCTGCTGTGCGCATGGTTCTCAGATCAGATTCAATAAGCTGAACCTACCTTACCGTAAGCTCGATATGTGCTTGCCTTGCGACGTCGGTTACATCATCCATCCACCGTTCCCTGACTGTCCTCCACCTTTCCTCGTTCCTCAACCGTAAAGCCTCTTCCAGGTTTGCGGTGATCTCCCGTTCCGCATCTTCTCCTTCCACCTCCCAGAGCGCGCGGGCATAGAAGACGTGGTTCATGGGATACGCGGTCGACCTGCGCACGGCCTCTTCCAGCAGTTCCATGGCCTTGTCCCCGTCTCCAATGCCCCTGGGCCAGGGTGGGGCCTTGAGATAGACCATGCCCAGAACACCGTAGGGACCCGCATTATGAATGTCCGGGGACAATGCCACCGCCTTTTCAAGACTGGCGACGGTGCGGTCGAGGCTCTTCACTGCTGAAACAGGATGCTTCCCGACGGTTATTCCCAGATTGACCGCCAGGTAGTAGTAGGCATCGCCGCGCTCTTCACCGCCCTGGGCAAGGGCACATTCCGCCCAGTTCAGGCCCTCCGCAGCAAAACGCTCCCTTCTTACCTGGTCCGCTTTGGTCCGGTCCGCCAGCAAAAAACAGATCTTTGCTCCCGCGGCATTTTCATCACGGTTGCACTCCTTTACATTCCTCAAAAGGTCAAGGACGCATTGAAGGGCAATGGTGTCGGTGGTATCGTCAAACCGGTCCTTGTTCTCTTTCAGTTGCGCATCATTCCAATCGGGGCAGGTCTCACGACCATCAAGCCGCACCAGTTCTTTCGGAGGCGACACGGCACACCCGCCAAGAGAAGGACGAGCAGGAAAAATTCCGCGCACCATACAATGACGTTTTGACTCATCTTGGTAACCTCTAATTATTCATTTTCTTATCATTCCCCGACCTGATCGGGGAATCCATGTGTTTGATTTTTATGGATTCCCGCTTTCGCGGGAATGACAGAAAGAGGTTGTATGGTGAATTTTTAGAGGTACCCTCTTGTTGTTAAACATCCATGCTAAGCAGTCCCATGAGCATCAGGTGATATTTCTTATTCTTGAGCATCCTTCCTCCGGAAAAGCACCTGGGTCAGGGAGGGCGCCACAAACAGCACCGCCACCAGGCAGCGGCACAAACCGATGGTGATGGTACTGCCCAGCAGGGAAATTCCCTGGTAGCGGGCCAGCACAATGGCCCCCAGTCCGGCCAGGGTGGTGCCGTCCACCAGCGTCCGACCCGCGGCAAGTTCTTCAATGATGCGGGTGCTCATGAAGATGCCGTAATCCACCCCCATTCCGAAGAGAATCGCGGTGAATCCCGAGGCAAGCATGGTGAGGTGATCGATAAAGAGGGCCGTGAGAGCCGTGCTGAAGAGCAGCCCGAGGCCCATGGGGACAAAGACCAGCAGCGCCAGCTTGAAGGACCGGAGCCAGAACACGATCAGCAGCAGAACAAGGATGCCGGCGGAAACCAGAATAAAGGAGATGTCCCGCTGCAGCGCCGCATATTCCTCGCAGGTTACCGCGGGCAGTCCGCTAAGTCATATCGTGGGCGCCTGCCGGCCCGACCGGCGGTATTCGGCCCGCAGATCCTCCGCCGCCTTTCGCACCGATTCAACAAACGGCGCAACCGCGCCGCCAGCCCGGTGGCAAATGTTTTGAGGTCCTCCGGGGAACCATTCTCGACGACCACCACCAGCTCGGAGACCGCGCCGAACTTCTGCAGGAAATTTTCCAGGCGCCGGTATACATCAACCTGCTTCGGGAACAGGGCATTCCTGGCGGTGTAAATCTTGATCGTGCTGGTTCCCCAGCCGGCCAGCAGGGCCAATGCCAGGACCACCGGAAGCACAAACCGGGGATGGGTTGCGATACCCGCCGCCACTCTCTCAATCAGCGGGGGGCGTTGATTATTCATCAACGTGGAGTCTCTTTCGCTTTCTGTCGACAAGCATCCAGAATATTAATATGGCATTTCACAAGCCGTTCTGAACAGCCACATTATATCATTGTTTAAAATTTCATCATCATACAAAAAGAAATTTATGCAATTACATTTCTCAGCTCCCGTTTATCACCTCATGACTTTGCCAATGTTTTTGTTTACAATCTGTTTGCAATGCGGGAGAATCAGCATCGGTGCGCACGGACTATTTCAACGGCAGAAACCTTTCGGGAACGTTCAATAACATCCTCTAAAAGGAGTGAACCATGAAAACAACCAGAACGACGCATCAAATCGTAACCGTCATGCTTGTGATGGCCGCCATGCTTGCGCCGGCAGCTCACAGCGTTGCCGGGCCGGGGAGGCCTCTCCTTGGGGGGCGCGGTCCGCTGATGCGCTGTATCGATCAGCTTAATCTTCCCGCGGATACCCGCGCCAAGGTAGAGACGCTGATTCAAAAACACAGCGAAAACATGGCCGCGGACCGGGACGCCATGAGGGGGGCAATGGACACCTATTATTCCGCCCTGACCGCTTCTCCGCAAGACAGCGCCGCGCTGGCAAAGGCTCAGCAGGCAATTATCGCACTGGAACAAAAGCGCGCGGAAAGCCGCTTTGCCCTTGAGAAGTCCATCGTAGCCCTACTGGGCGCGGAAGACGCCGCGAAGCTGGGAAAGTGCCTGAGCAGTGCGCAAACAGCGGAATTCCCGGGCGAACCTCCATCCTTTGGCGGCAAAGCCGGAATGAGATGATAAAAACGGGGTGGGCTTATAATCAGAAGATTGCAATTATCAGCCGGGCATCACCATCAGCAAGAAAGCACCTGCAGGCTTCTGCAGGTGCTTTTTTAGCCATCCCGGCAGGTGGAATAAATCATTCTTTGAGATGGTTGTGGCAAATGATAAAAAATGCGCTATAATGAAGCATCAACAGGTACTCCTAGCAAACCATGGCTGCGGGGCACCATGCAAATGAACCGATTAGCCAGTGCCGATCTTGCGGCGGCTGCTGCAGCCGCTGATCAGCATTCGCTCCTTCCGGAAGCATCGCGTGCATTTCTGCCGGCGTGCTATAATTTCACCCTGTTTTTTTCGCTCCCCTTTTATCCGGTCTGCAAGCTCTACCGGCGGACCATCTCCTACCACGGCCACCTGTCGTTGGGCCTGGGAAGCATGGTGTACCAGGTCCACGATCCTGAAAAGCTCCGCTCAAGCTTCCTGGTTTCCCGCATGCCCATCACCGCCTGGCTTTATGAGGACGGCGCCTGGTTCGACCGGGAACCCTCCTCTCCTTATTTCCGCCATGTCCATCTCTACGAGAAGGCGGAGACCAAGCGCACGGTCATTTTTTACGCCGCACTCAAGGATTTCCCCCCGGAGAAGGAACACTTCTATGTGGATCACTTTGAAGGGCGGGAGCATACATTTCAGACCAAGGGATACCGGTTTTCCCGGCTTGGCAATAATTGTTCAAGTGTCATAAACGATATTTTTTACCGGGAAAAGTGGTTCCGCAAGGGACTGCTTGATTTCATACCGGCCTTCAGCTTCAAGCGACTGGTCACCGCATGGAGGTTAAAAGGGTTGGAATTTATCACCGGCTCCATTAATGAGTATCACGCTTATCAGTTTAAACCCCAAAAACTGTGTTTGGGCATGTACACGCTGTCGCCTGAGCGGGAGCTGGTCAGATGGCTGCAGCGCAAAGGGGGAAAACCTGGTTTCAGCTATGTTCTGAAGCCTGAACGCTTAAGAACGCGGGAAAGTTCCTGACCGACATTTTTAAGCGGACAGGTCCCGAAAATAACCGAAAAAAAGGGCGTATGGCAATACGCCCCAAAATTTCCTCCTCACCCTCTCCCGCAAAGAGACTGTGTCATAATGAAAAAATTTCTGTTATTGTCATTCTGAACCCTTCGCCGGTCATTCTGAACCCTTCGCCGGTCATTCTGAGCCCTTCACTGTGTCATTCTTCTATGTTGAAAAGCAAGTCTCTTTTTTACATGGGTGTAGATAGGGAGATAATAATTTTAGGGATTCCCAATCTTTAAAGCTAATCTTCTATGAGCAGACATGCCCGT
>Ga0255341_1006718_pt1 | contig 10636 bp, 3 predicted proteins | sample wastewater_treat_8_FD_192418 | JGI IMG/M metagenome (GOLD analysis project Ga0255341, IMG submission 192418) | Wastewater microbial communities from Lulu Island WWTP, Vancouver, Canada - plant12 | ecosystem: Engineered > WWTP > Wastewater > Unclassified | place: Canada: Vancouver, British... | reverse complement strand
CACCCCTCGTCGGTCCTGATGGGCGCCGGGCCGATGCCCCACTTCTCGCGCATCCATGTCTCGATGCGCAGGTTCAGGGGCTTCGACTTGCCCCAGAACTCCAGATCGGGCGAGAACGTGATGAACGTCATCGCGTCGCTGCCGCTCATCGGACGGTCGAGCCGCGCATACAGCCCGCCGATTCTCTCCGGGAACAGCGCGCAGTTCCGGCTCCAGGGCTGGGTCGGGAACGGCAACCGCTCGAACGTCCGGAAGTCCCGCGTTCGCGCCAGCCCGATGCGCACGACCTCTTCCATCGTCTGGGCGCAGTAGGCGATATAGTACGCGCCCTCCAGCTCGGTCACGCGGGCGTCGTACTGGTGCTTCTCCCAGACGCGGTCTTCATCCGTGCCGGGAATCTCAATCGGCTCCGGGTCGAGCGTAAAGCGGACGCCGTCCGAGCTGCGGGCAACATGCAGCCGGTTGTCGCGCCGCCCGTCCTCCACACGCGGTATGAGGATGTACTCGTCTCCGAACTTCACCGCGCCGGGGTTGTAGATGGCGTTGGCGTGAAAGGGGACATCCCTGTACGTCAGAATCGGATTGCCGGGATGGCGCAGCAACAACTCGTCTCGCATATCAGCACCTCTGTAGTGTTTCTCAAGAGCGTTGTTCGCGGTTTGCCCCCGCGAAGTCCTCTCTCGGCCGCCCCTCGGCCCCGGCCGTGGTATAGTAAAGCGATAACCGGGCATGGCCCGGATGTTCAGTTGTCCGGACGAAAGGAAAGCCCGATGCCTTCAGCACTCCGCTGTCTCGCGCTCGCGCTGAGTCTCCTGCTCAGCGCCCCCGCGCTTGCACTCAACACCGACGGACGTTACAAGAGCCCGTTCGACCCGTACAACGATCCCGAAGGGCTGAACCAGGGCATCTCCGGGGCCCCGTTCGGGGCACACAGACAGGGCTCGCCCTCCGGCGCCTGCTTCGGCGGAGGAAGCACCTGGCAGAGCACCCCCGTCAGCTACTGGGGCATCAATGTGGATGCGGGCACGTACGGCATGCAGTTTGCCAACAAAGACCAGTGGCCGCGCATGGCGCTGTACAACATTCCGGCAGGGACGACCTACCTCCGCCCCGTGAATACCCCGGACTATCTGACCGGCGCATTCGGGTACTACACCGTGCCCGCGCAGTCGTTCTCGCAGCAGTTCGAGGCCCGGGGCACGTCGGTCACGTCGGTCTCGTGCAAGTTCGCGTCGCAGACCTACGGCATCGCCGTCATTCACGACGGCGGCCTGTTCGGGCCGCAGATCGGCCCCGCCCGGCCGCTGGAGGGCAACTACAACAACGACTCCATGGCGTGCTGGAGCGCGGGCGAAGTGCCCACCGTCCCCGGGCAGCTCTACACCGTGGAGTTCAAGAAGTCCGACAACTCGCCGCTGCAGCTCTACTACTCACGCGCGCGCTGCCTTATGGGCGAGGACTTCCCGGGCTGCAAGTCGTGGATCGCCGGAGTCGAGACCTCCAACCCTCTGCGCACGATCATCGGCATGGACACGGACGGCATCACGACCACCGTCAACACGTCATCGGCGAACTCGCAGATCGCCTACGACTTTGTCGCCTCCGTGGCCGGCCAGACGTTCACCGCGCGCGGCACGAGCGTCATCGGGGCGCATTTCCTGGCGCCGGGCTCGAACGGGGGATATGAAGTCGGCATCTTCGGCGCCCCCGGCGCGGACGGGATGGGCGTGACTCAGATCGGGCCGCTCAAGTGGGTGTGGCAGAACAACGACAGGGTGGTGGCGGTCTGGTTCCCGGGCGAGGTTCCGGTGACGGCCGGGCAGCAGTACTATCTCAGAATCCGTTCGCGCAGCGGCGCGGGCTTCGCGCTTTATCACGTGTCGAACGAGTACGCGGGCGGAACGGAGTATATCGGCGGAACGGCCAAGGTCTACGACCTGACCGCAACCATACTCGAGGAGACGTCCGCCGGCTCGGCCACCGTGCAGCCGGTTGGATTCAGCGGACTGCCATCGGTGCAGCGCGGGCAGACGAGCGCGACAATCAGCTTCAGCACGCCGGTGGCCTCCACGGCCGTCATTGAATACGGGCAAGCGCCGCCCTACACCGCCACCGTCGCCGGCGCGTCGCCTCAGACCGGGCACGCCATCACCCTGACGGGGCTCAGCGCCGCGACGCAGTATCACTTCCGCATCAGAGCCTCGGCGAGCGGCAGGCGCGACAGCATCAGCCGCGACTTCGTGTTCGTCACGGCCCCCGCCACCCCGAACATGCTCACGAATCCCGGATTCGAGACGGGCAACACCACGGGCTGGGCCACGTTCGGCAACGTTCCGCCTCCCGTCAAGTCGAGCGACATCGGGGGCCTGGCGCCGCACTCCGGGTCGTACTTCCTGGGATCGGCGTACGGCGGCGGCTCCGCGCCGTGGGGCGGCGCATATCAGAGGGTAAGCGTGGATCCCGCGCGGCCGGTCACGTTCCAGGGCTGGCTGTACACGTACCAGCTTTTCGGATTCAACGCGGACGCCGAGCATATGGTGCTCGGGCAGATCGGCATTGACCCCGCGGGAGGCACGGATCCGAACGGCGCCAGCGTCCGATGGTCGCCGCTGACCTCGGCGCAGGACTGGCGCGCCCCCGTCTTCGAGAGCCGCTACCAGGACATCGCGCTTGCGGTTCAGCCGCAGGGCGGGCATGTGACGGTGTTCTGCCGGGGCGGTCAACCGAACCTGGGCTCGAACCCGTCCATCATCTCGTACGTCATCTACGGGTGGGATGACATGTGCCTGACCCAGCCGCCCGTTACGCTCAGCGGGGTTGGAGACATCAGGTCCAGGCCCGACGGCACGGCGGTGGCGATACCGGACGTCATCGTCACCGCGGCGGCGTCCGAGGCGGGCGCGAACTACGTGCAGGACCCGGGCCGGGCCGCGGGAGTCCGGTGCGAGTCGCCGGCCGCGTTCCCGCGCGGGCATCGGGTTACGGTGCAGGGCACGCTGGCGACAAAGCCGAGCGGCGAGCGCTATCTTCAGGGCGCCATCATCACCGCGGACGCCTCGTCCGGCGAGGCCGTCAGCCTTGGGGCGAGGAACAGGTCGCTCGGCAGCCTGACGCTGGACGGCGCGGGACCGGGCAACGTGGGGCTGCTCGTGCGCGCGTGGGGCAGAGTCGAGTCGCAGCAGGCTAATTACTTCGTTCTGAACGACGGTTCCAGCCCGCGGGGCATCAAGGTCTCAACGGCGTCCCTCACCGCGCCGCTGCCCGCCACCCCGTTCGTGGAGGTGACGGGCATACTGCAGCTCGAAGGGACCGCGCCGGACGGCACGCCTCTGCTCCGCCCGCGGTCAGACGCGGACGTGACGGTGCATTGAACGCGCTCCGGCGCTAGAAAACCTGCGTCACGATATCGCCTGCCGTCCGCGCGAGCACCCGGGGATACAGGACCTCCCCCGGCTTGTAGCACGAGCTGATGCCGGTGACAGTTGCGAACTCGCCGATGCCCGGCAGCGTCAGGCCCGGCGCCGAGACTCGGACGCCGTCGTGGCCGTCAGCATCCTTCACAACTGAGCCGTCCCAGAGGGTGAAGAACTGCCCGCCGGGATCAACGAAGGTCACTTTGCCGAAGACCTTCACGAGCAGGCCGACGTTGTTGAGGCCCGTGCCGCCGGTTACCCCCTCCTGGCCGGTGCCGGTCGCGGCTGAGTAGCCTGCCGATGCGTCGCCTCCGAGCGAGCGTGACGTCATACTGAGGGCAGGCAACGCCTGGCCAGCCGACCCGGATGCGGAGGTAGCGTTGATCATACGCTCGCCGTCCGTAGTCGTACCCATCACGCCCTCAACAGTGGCCGACTGACCCACGGCCAGCCCATGCCCGGCCTTCTCGACCCGGATACCGCAGGCACGGTCCGGCTGCTCCACATAGAACACATCCGGCCAGGCGGCGGTCACGGGCATGGCTGGAAGCGCAACAGGCGCACCTGCCGCCGCCGCACGGGCAGCGGCCATCGCGGTCGCCAGGAACTCGTCAGCCCCGATATCCACATGCGCCCCCAGAACGCGGGACTGCCCGTCCATATCCAGCCATCCGTCGCCCACAGCGGTGTCGAGGCCCGCGTTGATGCACGGCGACATAGGCGAAATGTGGAAATCGCCGCCAGTGCGGTTGACGAAGGACGGGTCCTCACTGATGTCCCCGGTCCCCGCGGTCAGGCCGTCGTAGTTCGTCCCGTCGGGGTTGAAGACGCAGTTGTTGTTCAGCAATGGACTCCCGCTTCCGGACGTCTTGTAGATGCCCGACTCGTTGAAGGCAACGATGTTATTCGAGACGGCCGGACTGCTGCTGTCGGCGAAGTACAACCCTCCGCCGCTTGAGGTCGCGGTGTTGTCCGAGACTGTGTTGTTTGTGATCCTTGACTGCGACCGCGTGCACGAAAACCCACCACCGTACCGTGCGTTGTTGCCCGTTATCACGTTGCCGGCAATCGCCGGACTGGCGTATTGGCAGTGGACACCGCCACCACGTTCGGCTGCGTGGTTACCCAAGACCGTGTTATTCGAGAACGTCGCATTTCCGGCGAAGTACACACCACCGCCATTCTCGGTGGCGTTGTTCCCTTGGATTGTGTTGTTAGCTATCGGGATACCTCCACGGCAGTATATCCCGCCCCCGTACCGGGCCTTGCCGTTTCGAATGGTGAAGCCGTCCACCGTACCCGCCACTGTGCCGGCGAAACTCGTCACTACTGAGTCGGTGCCTTCGCTGTCAAGAATGGTTGTGTTGATCCGCCAGTCGCGTTCCTCGCGCGCGCTCTCGTCGCCCGCGAAACCGCCATACAGCCCAACGCACGGCAGAAGCATGACTGCTTCGCGATAGGTGCCCGCGGCTACCCACACCTCGCCGCCGAGCTTGGATGCGGCCGTAACAGCTGCCCGCACGGTCCTTTTTGCCAGGGCCCAGCCCGAGCCGTCGTTCGAGTCGCTCCCATTTTCAGTGACACGCACCACACCCGGGGTGTGGGTCCAAACAGCCCCGTCAGACTCGTCAGCGCCGATGTCCACGCCGGGGCCTTGGATCCTTGGCTGGCCATCAATATCCAGCCAGCCGGCCTCCACAGCGGCATCACTCCCCGCGTCTTTGCACGGGGATTCGGGCTGTATATGACACCGTCCCCACTCCCACGCCACGAGTCTCGGGTCAACGGAGATATCGCCGGTGCCGGGGGGCAGCCCATCGTAATCCCGGCCCATATTCCCGTAAACGCAGTTGCACTGCAGCTTTGGCGCCCCCGTGGAGTTCACGTAGAAGCCCGAGGAGTTGTAGGCGACGATGTTGTTGGTTGCGGTGGGTACTGAGCCTGAGTAGCAGTAGACTCCGCCGCCGCTGTTTCCAACTATTGTATTGTTGGTCAACTCACCCCCTCCAAACTGGTAGACGCCACCGCCGCTGTTGGCAACGATCCAGTTGTTGTGAACTAAGGGCGCACCCTGCTGGATGTATATGCCGCCTCCGCTGTTGCCCGAGATCGTGCAGTTGGCTATGGTCGGGCTGCAAAGCTCGCACAGCACGCCGATCGAGCCATTGTTCCGAATCGTGAACCCGTCAATGCGCGCGATCGCGCCTGCGGACCAGCAGGTCATGCGGCCGAGCCTGCCGTTGTCGAGCACACTTGGGTTCGCACTCCAGTCGCGCGCTGCGCAAGTGGTTTCGGTTCCTGCAAACCCGCCATAGAGATTGACGTATGGCCTGAGGAAGACAGACTCGTTGTAGACCCCGGCTGCCACCCAGACATCGCCGCCCGTGGCAAAAGCAGCATCAACTCCCGCCTGAACGGTCCTCTTAGCTCTCTCCCAACTCAGTCCATCGTTCGGATCGCTGCCGCCGGGGCTGACACGTACTACCACGGGTGTGAACTCAGACACAGTCCCGTCCGATTCGTCCGCCCCTATATCAACGTGATCGCCCTGCACCCTCGGCTGGCCATCCAGATCGAGCGAGCCAGGCGTCACGGCGCTGTCGTCGCCTGCATCTCGGCACGGCGTGTCCGGCAGGATGTGCACCTTGCCCCACTGCCATGCCACAAGCTTCGGGTCGGCGGAGATGTCTCCGGTGCCAGGCGTGAGGAAGTAGTCGTAGTTCCGCACGGTGTTGCCGTAGACGCAGTTTGAGCGCAGTACCGGCGCTCCGGACGAAGGCTTGCCTATGCCCGTTGCATTGTAGGCGACGATGTTATTCGTGATGCTCGGGCTGGAGGTAGTGTAGAGATAAATGCCGTTGCGCCCATTCCCGGCGATTGTGTTGTTCGCGACGGTCGGGCTGGAGGCGTCGCAGTAGAGGCCGTCGGTGAAACTTCCACAGACAGCGTTGCTCACAAAGTTGGTGTAGGACGATCGCAAGTAGACGCCGTTGTTGCTGTTTCCGGCGAGCTCATTTCGCCTGATTGTGGCGCGATCATACTGCTGACAGTAGATCCCACCGCCGGAGATCGCGACGTTTCCTCTGAAAGCGTTGTGCTCGATGGTGCTACCCGCGTAGCCGTACGACGAGATGCCGCCGCCATACATTGCGTAGTTGCCGGTAATCACGTTGTCGGTGATGGTGAACGTGACGGCGTTGACGTAGATCCCGCCGCCGCTGTCCTGTGTTTTGTTGTCCTTGATGGTATTGCCGATGATGCTGACGACGCACTTATTGTCGCAGCGTATGCCGCCGCCATTGTAGGCTATGGTGTTCCTTGCCAGAATGTTGGACACTATGGCGATAGTACCTTCACCGGAGCAGCCCACGCCGCCGCTGGCGTTGTCTGTGATCTCGTTGTTCGTGATGGTGGCGCTTGATGAGGAGCACGCGATCCCCGCACCGGCGTTCCGGCATATCCTGTTGTTAGCGATAGCAATCGTGGAAGAGCTGCAACTGATGCCGCCGCCGGGGCTCGAAGCGGCGCCGTTGCGGACGGTGAAGCCGTCAATTCGGGTAGTGTCAGCCTTTGCCTGCGTGACTCTTACGACCGCGCCGCCATCACTTCCGTCTAGGACCGTCTCGTGTGCCCGCCAGTCCCGCTGGTCCCGCACCTCTTCGTTTCCTGCGAACCCGCCATACAACCCGATGCCGGACTTCAGTGTGATTCGCTCCCGATACGGATGCGAGGCATCCCCCGCCACCCAGATCTCGTCGCCCGCCACAGACGCAGCAATAGCTGCGGTCACGGTGTGGTAGGCGTGGTTCCAGTCGTTGCCGGGACCGTTCGTGGGAGAGTCCCACTTGACGCGGATGACAGCAGCGGGTGCGGATGTCGCCAGGAGAGCAAGACACACGCAGGCAGACAGCGCAAAACGATAGTGCAAACGGAACATGTCGAAACCTCCAGTCCTTCAAGAGCCGGACTTAACGCTTCTATCGTAAATCCTATTCCGCTGGAGGTCAACGGGTCTGGCTGCCGAATGGCCAGATCACGAGAGTGGTTGGGTGGCGCCAACGTCATGCCGGACTCCGATCCGGCATCCACCCGGATGGGTGCCCTCACGTCATCCCGGACCCCGATCCGGGATCCACGGCCCGACACCGGGTGGGTGCTGAATCAAGTTCAGCATGACGTATTAGCGTGGCCCTCACGTCATTCCGGGCTTGACCCGGAACCCAGTCCGGATGGGTGCTGAGTGAAGTTCAGCGTGACGTTTCACGCCCCTGCGCAACAACGCCCCCTCACTCCTTCAGGCGCGGGCCCTCGAGCATGCGGATTCCGGAGGTGTCGCCGACGCAGTAGTTCCAGGGGCGCTCGCGGGTGCCGAAGCCGGTCCAGGTGGAGGCCGAGCCGGTCTCGCCCGTTTTCGAGAGCGCAATGACGGCCGCCATGCATTTGGGCCGTCTCGACAGCAGCCGCTGGATGCCGCGCTCGCACGCTTCCTGAGGCGACGCCCCGGCCTCCATGAAGTTCACGACCTGGAAGCTCAGGCAGACGCGCAGGATGTCCTCGCCGTCGCCCGTCGCCGCGGCCGCGCCGACGCTGTTCTCGACATACAGCCCCGAGCCGACCAGCGGCGAATCGCCCACGCGCCCCGGCATCTTGAACTCCAGCCCCGACGTGGTGCACACCGCCGCCAGGTCGCCGCCCGTGTCGAGCGTGCAGACCGATACGGTATCGTGCGAATCGCTCTCGGGGGCGTTCTTCTTCTCGAGCCACTCCCGGTAGCGCTTGCGCGACTCGTCGGTGAGCGTCTCTTCCTCCACGAAGCCCTGGTCGAGCGCGAAGCGCCTGGCTCCCGCGCCCGCAATCTGCGAATGCGGCGTGCGCTCCATCACCCGGCGCGCCACCGAGGCCGCTTTCCGGAACCCCTCCAGCGCCATAATCGCGCCCGACATGTGCGTCGCGCCATCCATCACGCAGGCATCGAGCTGCAGCACTCCGTCGGCGTTCGGAAGGCCGCCGTAGCCGACGTACAGCTCGGTGGGGTCCAGCTCGACGGCGGTTCCCCCGGCCTCGGCCGCATCGAGCGCGGGCACCCCCTGCAGAAGCATCGGACGGGCCGCTTCACAGGCGACCCGGCCGATGGGCCAGGTGGCGATGACGACAGGCTGAGAGGGGGTGTTGTTGGCGAAAGGTCTGCTCATTCAAGGCTCCAGTACATTGCTCCGGCGTGCGGCCCGGCTTGTGAGGCGGGGGCCGGCTCTGGCATAATAAGGCTAGTTCTCCCGCGGCGGCGCGTTGTCCTGCGCGACGTGCGGGCACGGGTGGAGAAGCGCGGCAGGCTGAGATCTCTGGTGGCAATTCCTTTCGCGGACATTTTCGAGGAAATAGCGGCGCTCCTCCTGATCACCACGCTGGCGGGGCTGGCTGCCGTCCGCATGCGCCAGCCGCTCATCATCGCGTTCATCGCGGTCGGCATCCTGGCCGGGCCGTCCGGGCTCAACTGGATCAAGTCGGTGGGCCAGATCCACACCTTCGCCGAGATGGGGCTGGCGCTGCTGCTCTTCATTGTGGGGCTCAAGCTCGACGTTCACCTCCTGCGGAGAATGGGGCGGGTGGCGCTCGCGGCCGGGTTGGGGCAGGTCGTCTTCACGACAATCGGCGGTTTCCTGATCACCTTCGCGCTCGGGATGAAGCCGCTCACGGCGTTCTATGTGGCGGTTTCGCTCACGTTCTCGAGCACAATCATCATCGTCAAGCTGCTGTCGGACAAGCGGGAGACGGACTCTCTGCACGGCAGGCTGGCGCTGGGGATTCTGATCGTCCAGGACGTGGTGGTGATCCTGGCGATGATCGTGCTGTCGGCGTTTTCCGGCGAAACCACTCTGAGCCCGGTGATGCAGGCCCTTCTCGTGTTCGTGAAGGGATTCGGGCTGCTGGCGGGGGTCTGGCTCATCAGCGCGTATGTGTTGCCGCGTGTGCTTCCGACGCTGGCGAAGACGACCGAGCTTCTGGTGCTGTCCAGCATAACGTGGGCGCTTGCGCTGGCGGCCGTCGGGTCGCTGCTCGGATTCAGCCGGGAGATCGGGGCGTTTCTGGCGGGAATCGCGCTGGCTTCCACGCCGTTCCGGGAGTCCGTCGGCGTGCGGCTGATGAGCCTTCGGGACTTTCTGCTGGTGTTCTTCTTTCTGGAGCTTGGCAGCCGCCTCGATCTGGGCCTGCTCGGCTCGCAGCTCGTGCCGGCGATACCGCTGTCTCTGTTCGTGCTCATTGGCAACCCGCTCATCGTCATGTTCATCGTTGGCGCTCTGGGCTATCGCAGGCGCACCAGCCTGCTTACGGGCATCACGGTGGGTCAGGTGAGTGAGTTTTCTCTGATTCTGATTGCCCTGGGGTTCAAACTGGGGCATGTCGGGGAGGATGCCGTGGGCGTGGTGACGCTGGTGCTGCTTGTCACCATCGCCTCGTCCACGTATCTGATAATGCATGCGCAGGGCATATACCAGCGGCTTGCTCCGCGGCTCGGTATCTTCGAGCGCAGGAAACCTTACAGGGAGGACGCCGGGAGGGACGCCAGCCGCCTTCTGGATGGCGCGGACACCGTCGTGTTCGGGCTGGGGAGCTACGGGACAGGCATAGCCGAGCAGCTCGAGGCCCGGGGCCGGCCGGTGCTGGGCGTGGATTTCGACCCGGAGGCTGTGATGCGCTGGGAGCAGAGGGGCTGGGACGCGGTGTTCGGCGATGCGACGGACCCCGAGTTCGTGACGTCGCTGCACCTTGAGCATGTCGGGTGGGTCATCAGCTCCATCCGCAACGAACGCGCCAACACCGGGCTGATGCGCGCAATTCGGGGCGCGGGCTTTCGCGGGTATGCGGCGGCGGCCTCTTACGGGTACGGCGCGGAGGAGCTGCCGCCGATCGAGGGAGCGGACCTGCATCTGAGTCCCTTTGCGGATGCTGCGGTACAGGCGGCCGATCTGATTCTGGAGAAAGAGCTGGAAGTAGCGAGGAAAGCGATGGACAGACAGATAGAAGCGCTGCAGGATCACTATGTGATCTGTGGCTATGGGCGCATGGGGCAGGAGATCGTGCGGGACCTCAACGCGCACCAGGCGCCGTGCGTGGTGGTCGAATCGAACCCGGTGCAGCTTCCGAAGCTGCGCGAGGGGCGGATTCTGCATGTGGAGGGCGCGGCGACGGACGACGCCACGCTGCTGAGAGCCGGTATTGACCGC
>Ga0255341_1006714_pt1 | contig 10640 bp, 8 predicted proteins | sample wastewater_treat_8_FD_192418 | JGI IMG/M metagenome (GOLD analysis project Ga0255341, IMG submission 192418) | Wastewater microbial communities from Lulu Island WWTP, Vancouver, Canada - plant12 | ecosystem: Engineered > WWTP > Wastewater > Unclassified | place: Canada: Vancouver, British... | reverse complement strand
AGCTCTGGATCGTGGAAAACAAAGATGTCGGCCTTGATTGAAAGCAATTCCATAAACATTCTGACAGGTGCTTTCAGCATGCGCTGAAAACGGCCCCGGTAGGCACCAATGTCGCGGATGCTTATCCCTTCGTCCACACTGTCACCCTTGCCATCCGCAACACAGAATAACACATCAAAGTGCCTCTTTTTGAGACTCATACATTGCTTGTGAAAGATACGGGAGTCATGCCGCGGATGAACTGTACTAACGTTGCATACTTTTACAGACATCTCTAATTCCGTGTAATACTTTTATATATGGTGAAGTAACTCTTCACAACACTGTCAATTGAATATCTGGCTTCAGCCCAGCCGCGAATCGCAATACTGTCATAGGAAGACCACTTTTCATCCATTTCCATAAGCCCTTTGGCAAGCTCATCAGAACTACCTGGCGCAACCAATAAACCTATCTCGGCAGTGACGATATATTCCGGTCCGCCGCATCTGGTAGCAAGCACAGGCAGTCCGCAAGCCATCGCCTCAATCAACACGATGCCAAAGCTTTCCCTCAGACTGGGCAAGACCAGCGCGTCATACTTTGGCAGTTCCATCTCCAATTTTTCAGGTGTATATCTGCCTCTTAGCTTTACGCTATCCTGCAAGCCATACTGATTTATCATATTTTGTAAATGAGGACGATACTCACCCTCCCCAATGATGTCAAGCTTAAAACTCCTGCCTTGCTGTTTTAGCAGGGAAATGGCTTCTATCAGATATTGAATGCCTTTGGCAGGAATGAGGTGAGAAATGCAGACCAGATGTTGCAGCCTGTCTCTGCCAGTCTGAGGCTGGAAGCGGCTAAAATCCAATCCATTGGGTATTAGCGTGGCTTTTACATTGGTTTTCTTCAACAACACATTGGCGTTATATTCGGATACGGTCGTTACTACAGCCGCAGATTCATAAGTTTTTTTCAACTGTGCCTTTATCCATAAATTGTCCAGAGTTTCGGCCAGTAAGCCTCTGTGTTCCGTCAAAACATACTTGATCTTCAATACCCGGGAAATCCACATCGCGGCTATACCATCCGGATAGGCAAAGTTTACATGTATCAGGTCGATATGCCATTTTCTGTGGATTCTTTTTACCGTGCTGAAGCATAATAGAAATTCAACAAACCCAATTAAAGGCGTTAGAAGTCTCCTGGGCAGCAGCAGGTATCTCGGACGATACACTTCAACCGGTTTGGTGCCTATCATTATTGTATCCAACGCGTGGATTCTTCCGCGGTAACGTTTCTTGAGTTCCAGCCCAAAAGGCACTGGCGCGACCACCTTATAGTTGTGATCGGGGGGGTAATTTTCAAGCAGTTTATAGTTAAAGATACCCAAAAGCGGCTCCAGTTTGTTGGGAAAACTTGCGCCAAATAGCAGTATATTCATCAGGTCCTCTCACATGCGGCCAAAGCTCTTGCCTGGAGGCGCGCAAGCTTCCCAGAAACAGGATTGGTTTTTGGGGAATATCTATCCCTATGCACAATTCTTATCTTCATATTGTCTCTATCGCATCCAACTATTAACTGCCCCTTTTTTTGTCAATGCTCATGCAAATCCGCCCTTTGTTTACAGGTTTGCCAGCCCTGGTGCTATCAATTATTGTCACGATAGCACTCAGCCCCCAAAAAAACCTACATCATTTCTTTGACAACCGCATAAATAAACCGATACATTCCACAATATCCTTCATAGCGCCGTCCCTTGCTGCTACAGCGTTTGGTGCCATCATCCTTAGGTCATCCCTCACCGGGTTAAGGATGACTGCCGGAAAACCCACGCCGGAGAGGGTGATGCAAATGAGGCCAGCCCCCTCTATAATATATAGGTGCTACGACAGGTGGAAAGGTGGAATGGTGAAAAGGTTCCCTGAAACAAGCACCTAACCACAAAATGCGTCATCACGGGCTATCGGGGTCATCGACGAATCGGCAACGATCCGTTGGGGGTCATAAAAAGTTGTTCTCGCCAAAGCGCGTAGCTGTTTGGTGGATGGCTTTAGCTGTGGTCCGGTCTCTGATAATGAGAGCAAATTGTAATAATGCACGCGGAAAAGCATGAAGTTGGCTTCAGCACGGTAAGCCGATATAAAATCAATCCGTTCAATGGAGTGTGGCTGGAAAACCAACAACTGATCCTGCCTTGTTTGAAAAACGGGGGGATGTGAGATTTTCACGATAGTCCTTGACATTCTGAGGCATTGCTATTAAAAAGGTACAATGTTTGGTCTCCAATCAGATCAACGCTTGAAATTACAGTATTCACAGGAGTAAATAGTGAAAAAACTCAGACTCGGCATTATTGGTTGTGGGCGCATTTCCAAAAACCACTTGGATGCGGTTTCGCAGATTCCCGAGGCGGAATTTGTGGCAGCGGCGGACATTGTCGCTGAAAAACTGCAAGCTGTCACCGAAAACTACGGAATCAAGAATGTCTATACAGATTACAATGAAATGTTGGATAAAGAGGATCTGGACGCGGTCAGTATCTGTACTCCCAGCGGCATGCATCCCCAAATGGGTATTGATGTTGCCAACCACAAGATCAATGTCATCACTGAAAAACCCATGGGCATCAATGTGGAAAGCGCCGACAGACTTATCCGAGCCTGCGACAAGAATAAGGTCAAGCTCTTTGTGGTTAAACAAAACCGTCTCAACAGCACCATGCAATTGCTCAAACAGGCTGTCGAAAAAAACCGCTTTGGCAGGATTTATCTCGCCCAGTCCAATGTCTTTTGGCAAAGGCCCCAAGCCTATTATGACGCGGAGAAATGGCGGGGCACCTGGGAGTTTGACGGCGGCGCGTTCATGAATCAAGCCAGCCACTATGTGGACGCATTGTATTGGCTGCTTGGCAATGTGGACAGCGTGATGGCATATACCGGAACCATGGCACGCCATATCGAGGCTGAAGACACTGGTTGCGCGATCCTGCATTTTCGCAGCGGATTGATAGCCACGCTCAACGTGACCATGCTCACCTATCCCAAAAACTTTGAGGGATCCATCACCATCATTGGTGAAAAAGGCACAGCCAAATTGGGCGGAGTGGCGGTCAACAAAATCGAGAAATGGGAGTTTGAAGATTACGACGATGATGATAAAATCGCCTTAGATGCAAATTACCAGCCACCCAACGTCTATGGTTTCGGGCACAATCCCTATTACCGCAATGTCGTGGATGTGCTGTTGCACAAAGGAGTGCCAGCTACAGACGGGCGTGATGGGCGCAAATCTGTCGAGATAATCCAAGCTATCTACCTCTCGGCAAAAACAGGAAAGCGAGTATCACTACCTTTGTAAACAAGGTTTTGTATCCTCATTTGAATATCGGCCAGCCAAAGCGTTGGCCTTTTTGATTTCAACCAATACAGCGTTGAAACACGACGATAATGTGGAATCGGCTTGACCAAATCAAATCTGCCAGGACTGATTGGCGATTATTGATAATGGCGCTTGTCGGGGCACGCTAACATTGGCATTGACAAAAAGGCTGTAAGCTGTAAAATGACTTTTCTGAATAATACGATTTTTAGGTAAAATGAAGCTGGTACACAACGCAATAAGGATAATTTTCAAGCTTCTCTTCGGTGATTTCAACGGAGTGCAGGTGTTTCTGTATCCGCTCACTTTGTTTGTATGGATCGACGACCTGAGCTTTAGCTTTGTTGTAACGGGCTTACTGACGGTTTACAAGCATTACTTTCCCCTGTTTATCTTTCTGCTTGTGTTGCTCTATGTGTTTTTCCTGATCCTCAAGAGCCATAGTGTTTATCTCTACAATTATCCCGATAGCAGCCTTCAGGAAAAGAGATTTTTTCGCAACTCTGTCATTAATATCCACTTGGGACTGCTGTTTGTTGTGATCGGTAGTGGAGTCCTGTATATGCTGGCAGCTTTTTTCAATTACTACTACCATATCAGGATACCCCTCAAGGCCATATATCCATATAGCTTCAGGTTGATCAGCGCGCTAATGATCATCCTACTGGCTTGTCTGCACTATCTGATGTTGCCCCACAGAAAAGCCGGAGCTTCCATCACCAGATCCCATCGTAACCTCATTGTCGGTATACGTCGTCAGCCTTGGTCATACCTATTATATTCAGTGGTTCTATGCGTGTCAGCGGTGCTGGCCAGCTTCATTTTCGACTATCTGGTCGGTCAATGGATCTTCCCCATTCTGCTGGCCTTCAATCTTTCGCCGGAGTTGATCATGTTACCCGTAAATGGATTCCCGGCTTTACTATACGATGTTGCCATATTGGGAGCTGCCTTCATGCTTTCCAACCTTTTGTTTTCACCTTTAGCGCTGTTAATCGGAAACATCGCTGACAAGCTGCATCCCTACAATCTGAAAACCCATGCAACGCAAAAAAGCAAAACATAACAAACGCCGGACTTCCAAAAAAAGAGGATTGCCCTTGTGGGTCTTCGTGGCGGCAGGTTTGATCTGTTTTCTGATAATCTGGCTTATAACATCAGCGCCGGAAGCGGGAGATATATCCGAAGACACCCCTGAACAACAGGAAAAAGTAAGCGAAAAGCCAGTAAAAAAAGCCAAAGCTGAGCAACACAAAGAACCCAAGCATCAACCAGAACCGGAGGATATCCTCAAACAGGCTTTGCACAAACTGGGAGTGCCGCTTAACAGTGTGAAGACAAAAACATCCTCAAACACCGTGACAATAAAGGTGCCACTGAATCAAAGCAAGGTCGATCTCACCTTCGCCAACATGATCATCAAAGGCGAAATGGAACGCAATGGAGCCATCCTAAAAAATGGAGAGGATAAACGGGACCGGCAAATCCTGGACTTTTCCCACAGGGGCAAGGATATCCGGGTCAACTTATATTACGATAGCAATCCCTATAAGGAAAAGAAAGTCCAAAAATACATTTCTATCGTCATCGATGATTTTGGTTCGCTGAAAGGCCCCCTTCTGGACTCGTACTTTGACCTGCCGCAAGAGATCACATTCTCCATCTTCCCTGATATGGAGAACAGCATTCAGACAATGAACCGGGCGCACCAACAGGGCAGGGAAACGCTGATCCACGTTCCGATGGAGCCCATCGATTATCCAAAAGTCAATCCCGGCAAGAATCCTGTCCTGGTTCAGATGAGTGAAGCGGCGATCGTGCGGCTTATCAATAATAATATCAATAAAATGCCGCTGTGCATGGGCATCAACAACCATATGGGAAGCCTCGCCACCACCGATGAGGATGTAATGGGCTATGTGATGAAAGCCCTCCGGGATAAAGGTAAACTGTTTTTGGACAGCAGAACCTCCAACGTATCCGTGGCTTATCAGGTTGCGCAAAAAGCCCTTGTTCCAGCCTATCGCAACGACATGTTTCTGGATACGCCCAATCTTTCGGATGCGTCTTTGCGGAGTAAAGTGAGGCAAGCTGTAAGCCTCAGCGAAAAAAAGAAGTTCATCATCGCCATCACACACTGCCACAGCGAGGAAAAATTGAAACACCTGGAACAGTTCATCAAGTTGATCAGGAAAGAAGGTTTTACATTATTGCCTTTGAGCCGCGTCAACAAGATGGATGCTCCGCAGATATTATGAGAGAGTTATGAATTTGCTTAGCAGCATTCTCCTGGGTATTCTTCAAGGCCTGACAGAGTTCTTGCCGGTGAGCAGCTCCGGCCATCTGGTTCTGGCTCAGTATTTCTTTGGCCTCAAGGCAAGCAACGACATTGTCCTGGAAGTGTTTCTGCATCTGGGTACCCTTGTGGCAGTGCTGATTTATTATCGTAAAACGCTTTGGGAATTGACCAGATCTCTTTTTGTTTTCGGCGACACTGTCGATAACAGCGCCAACAGGCATAACCGGACTTTGGTACTATATCTCGTGTTGGCGACTCTGGCAACCGGGCTGGTATATTATTTGTTTGGAGACCTGTTCGAGTCGTTTTTTGCTAAACCCCTGCTGGTTGCCCTGATGTTGGCTGTTACGGGTTTTATCGTCTTTGCATCCGATTTTATGAAGTCAAACTCTATCCCGGCGTCAGAGATGGGGGTGGTGAGAAGCGTTATCATTGGAATTATCCAAGGTATCGCAATTATCCCTGGAATTTCCAGATCGGGATCGACAATAGCGGGTGCCCTCTTCACCGGTGTGAGACGGCAGGATGCGGCAAAGTTCTCCTTTCTGCTGAGTATACCAGCCATAGTAGCCGCCAATCTGGCCAATCTGTCGGAACTCACCCAACTCACTGGCTCAAAGTTGGTCAACTACACCAGCGGAGCTATTGCGGCATGCCTGGTGGCTTATCTGGTAATCTCATTTCTGATGCGGTTGATCCAAACCGCCCGTTTAAAATACTTTGCCTATTATTGTTGGCTGGTTGCGCTGTTTAGCGTTGTGTATATTCTGTCCGACAAGGTTTAGATGAGCAAAATCGAAGCCTTTCAATTCAACCCATCTACCATCAGCTTGGGAAATAACTATCTGCTGGTGGGTGGAGACCCCTATCTTACTGATATGGTCTCTGATATGATCCGGCATAAGCTGCGCAACAAGTATCAGATAGACTTGATCATCATGTATGGTGATGAAGCAAAAGCCGCTCAAATAAACGACCTCCTGGATACCCTTTCTATCTTTTCCAGTTCAAAACTGATCCTTTTCCGCAACGCAGATTTGATGGGGAAAAAGGAAATGGAATGCCTGAGTAACTATTTTGACGCGCCTTCCGAGCAACAAACGGTGGTAATTACCGCGGAAAAGATTGATACCAAGTTATCTGCCTGGAAGTATATTCGAGATAACTGCATGGTGGTCACTTGCGATCCACCCCGCTATGGAAAGGCAATGAGTTCCTGGCTGAACAAAGAGCTTGCCAGACAGGGCAAAAGCATGTCCCCAAAAACCAAGGATCTCTTTCTGGAACGAATCGAACTGGATTATGCTGACGCGGCGAACGAACTGCAGAAACTTGTTCTCCTGACCGGGGCAAACAAGCAGATTTCCGAACTGGATGTCATGAACAGCATTGGCTCATCCAGAGCGGGAACACAGGTTGATTTTTTCCGCTCGCTGGGAAACCGGGATACCAAAAAATGCATCGAACTGCTAAACAGAATGCTCGCCTCTGAATGGGAGCCGCTGCAAGTACTCTCTCTGGTGACCAGGTTTTACAATGTCGTTTACAGGGTTTTGATACTCATGCAGAATCGTGTCAGCATCGCGGAAATTAAAGCCAGGTATCTGAAAGACGTGTACCAGAGTCAGGAGCAAACCTATATAAATGCCGCATCCAGTTATCGGTTGGAAGACATGGTTTCGGTGTTTGAAGCGCTGTTGGAGACCGATGCCAGGTTGAAAAGCTCAGCCGGAAGCCCTGAGGTGATATTGACCATGGGTGTTTTGGCAATGTTGGAGAAGTCTTGAAAAAACACGGTATCCTCTTGCATATCAGCTCACTTCCAACAGAATTTGGCATTGGAGACTTTGGCCCTGAGGCCTATAACTTTGTTGACTATCTGGTGGACAACGGGTTTAAATATTGGCAGATATTGCCTTTGAATCAGACCGGTTATGGCAACTCTCCCTACAATCCCTTGTCGGCTTTTGCTCTCAACCCTTTCCTTATCAGCCCGGAATTGTTGTTTGAGGATGGCTTGATTGACCTGCCTGATATTGAAGCAGCCCTGCTACCCCGCGGACAACAAGTACCCTATGAATCGGTTTACAAGTTAAAAGAGCCTTTATTGGCAAAGGCGGCAGATAATTATCTTTCAGATATGGAGATATCTGAGTATATCGAAAATAATGCCCTGTATTTGAAACCCTATCTGGCCTACAATACATTATGCAAACTATATGGCGATGACGATTGGCAAAGCTTTCGCGCCGAGCACAGAACATACTCTGAAAAGCTTTATGATCAGCTGTTTGCCAGCTATGGCAGGATGATACTGCAGGCAGCCGGAATTCAAGCCCTTATTTCAGACCAGGTGCGGCGTTTTAAGGATTACGTGAATTCCAGAGGCTTGCAGTTGATCGGAGATTTGCCACTCTATCTTTCCTACAATAGCTCGGAAGTCTGGGCTAATCAGCAACTTTTTGAACTGGATGAAATGGGGCGGCGTCTGGCAGTCGCGGGGGTTCCACCTGATGCGTATTCCTCAGACGGACAGCTTTGGGGTAACCCCATCTATAGATGGGATGTAATGCGCCAGGACGGTTTTCATTTTTTCCGTGACCGTATGACTCACGCGCTGGAGTATTTGGATCTGCTCAGACTCGATCACTTTATCGGCTATGTGAACTACTGGTCAGTACCAGTGGTTCAAGATACGGACACTGGCACCTTGGAGCTGCCAGAGAATTCGATGTCAGGAGCCTGGCAGAAGGCTTCGCCCCAGGAATTTTTTTCCATGCTTCATCACAATCTGCCCCTGAACCGGTTCATTGCAGAAGATCTGGGTATTCTCAACTCCGAAGTATGCTCATTCCGGGATAAATTTGGTTTTCCGGGAATGATTGTGTTACAGTTTTGTTTTGAAGAAGGTGTGCCGGATGTTAGCCAGTACCCCAAGGATAGATTTATTTACACTGGCACGCATGACAATCCCACTGTCCAGGAATGGTATTTGAATCTGGATCCAAACTCTGAATCAAGAATGAACCTGCAACGCTTCGTGGGAGAAAATCCAGCCATGTTCTCTGGCCTCGGGATAACAAACCCAGAGGACCTGTCGGATTCAATCCATCTGGTGATGATGATCATTGCCAGCGCTTCTGGATGCGAAAACGTAATCTTCCCTCTGCAAGATGTTCTGGGCATGGATTCAACATCCAGGATGAATGTGCCGGGCACTGCGCTGGGTAACTGGCAATGGCGCCTGGTGGATTTTTCAGGTGTAGCGGAAGCACTGGCGAATGTCGCTTCCTATATAAATGACAATCACCCCCAAGAACTGGAGTAATTAACTCGGGGGAACCTTTTCACCATTCCACCTTTCAACCTTTCCACCTGTCATAGCACCTATATATTATGGGAGGGATAAGTCTCATTTGCAAAACCTGGCTTGCCAAGGGTCTTCCGGTAGTCATCCTTAACCTGGTGAGGGATGACCTAAGGATGATGGCTCCAAAGCCAGTAGCAGCAAAGGCGGGCGCTATGAAGGATATTGCGGAATGTTTCGGAATAATTACGCGGTTATCAAGGAAATGATGCCTGATTTTGGGGACGGATGGCTGTTTGTTTCTAAAAGACTGGATCACGGCTCAAACCACCCCGGTAGGCCGTGATGACAAGGTGTATAGTCTTGTGTGGTTTGTTTCGGGTAAACCTTTCCACCATTCCGCCTTCAAATATCAGCGCTTTTTATCTGCGCCAATCTGCGTGAACTACCTTTCCACCTTCAAATATCCTGTCATCAGCGTTCTATATATCAACCTTTCCACGGATCTTGTCATTAACCATTCATTAGTTCCTAATACAGATTCCATATTGTGACATTATATATACGAGCAGGTGCATAACTGCCTCATAACTTCATGAGTAAGCGTATCAAAGTAATCAACAACTGCCTTTTCAAGTTGTTTCAAAGTGTCATACAGCCTGTTGTGCAGGGTATTTTTCTTGATTGTTTTCCACAGTCTTTCGACCGGATTCAGCTCTGGCGAGTAGGGCGGCAGAAACCAGATGTCAATATTCTTGGGTATCACCAGATCTTTTGACTTGTGCCAACCGGCTTGGTCCATAATCAAGATTATCTCTTTTTCGCCCAACGACTGACTAAACTCGTCAAGATAGATCTGCATCATTTCTGTGTTGACAAAAGGAAGCAGCAAATGGAAACCATCTCCATCACCGGGCGCCACAGCAGAATAGACGTAGAAGTTCTGATAGCTTTGTCTGACCTTTCCCGTGCAGGGAACCCCTTTTTTAGCCCATTTTCGGCAAAGTGACGACTGGAGCCCAAATCTACCCTCATCAAAGAAATAGACTGGCTTACGAGAACTGTCTGATTGTGAGTTAATGCGCTCTAGAGTTTTTTTTTGAAGTCAGACCTCTCCTGTTCACTACTTTTAGCATGACTTGGACGAGGCTTTCGCATGGCGTAGCGCATCTTTCTGAGAGTATTGGACAGAGCTGATTTCTTGATTACAATGCCAAACTCAGTGTTGATGTAATGGCTGAGAGTCTCCAGGGTCCAATTGATTTCTTTACCATCAGGAGTTTTACCAGAATCCAGCCAGATCGATATCTGCTCTCTGTGCTTGTCATCCAAGATTGCTTTCCTGTGCCCTTTTGGCTTGTCTTGAAGACCTTGTACCCCATGCAACCGGAACAACTCAACCCACTTGTATATCGTTCTGGTCTCAGTGTTGAACAACGCGGCAATGTCCTTTGCCTTTTGATTACCATAGCCCCTGATCGCTAATAACTTCATCACTAGGCGACTATCTTTGATTTCAGATAACGCCTGATCCGCTTTCAGGAATACCTCCTGCAACGATTTGTCTTTTGGTCGTGGCATCTCGCCTCCAGTATTGTTGATTCTGGAGACAAGATAATCACCATATATGTTTTGTCAACATGGAAGTTGTATAATAAGTGTTTCTACCCA
>Ga0255341_1006706_pt1 | contig 10646 bp, 7 predicted proteins | sample wastewater_treat_8_FD_192418 | JGI IMG/M metagenome (GOLD analysis project Ga0255341, IMG submission 192418) | Wastewater microbial communities from Lulu Island WWTP, Vancouver, Canada - plant12 | ecosystem: Engineered > WWTP > Wastewater > Unclassified | place: Canada: Vancouver, British... | reverse complement strand
TTTTTATGTCTATTTGCGAGGAGTATCAGCCGGGAGCTCAAACGGAATATATTTTTACAGACCGTCATTAGATGCGGTGAAGAAAATCGAAAAGGAGCTTTGCGGTGAATGATTTTAGGGAAAAATATTCGGCTTTTGAATTATTCGACGAATTAGATTTTGAATTCGCGGAAAATGTCATGAGTCTCTCGTCAGATGATGAGGATATTTTCCTTGTTTCATTGATTGCTTCCCATGCTTCTAAAAATAATTCAGTCTGCTTTGACTGCGAACGTGATGTTTTTGAAGATGATACACTTAATCTGGTATTACATAATATAATAAATAGTAAGACCAGGGCAAAATTCGCATATGACAATAATCTTCCGGTTGTTATTGAAAATTCAAAAATATATCTGCGCAGATACTACGAATATGAAAAAGATACAGCTACGGAAATCATAAGGCGCGCATCAGCTTCAGCCGAAAATCTTCCGTCCGAAGTAATTTCCGCTGCAGAAAAACTTCTTGTGGCTCTGGATATAACCGAAGAAGAAAAGAAAATTTCAGTCTTAAACGCATTGTCAATGAAAGTATCTTTTATTTCGGGCGGACCGGGTACAGGTAAAACATCTCTTGCGGTAAATATTATTCTTCTTTATATCAAAAAAAAGCTTATGAAAGGTGAAAGACCTTCGATAGCATTATGCGCGCCTACAGGGAAAGCCGCCGCTCATTTGAAAAAATCTGTTGAAGGAGCTCTTTCAAAAATCAGAGACAATGATAAAGTAAAAGATCTGTTTGAAAAAGAAATAAAATATGTTCCATTGAAAGGAGAGACAGTACAAAAACTTATAGGAACAAAAATCGGAAGTATCTCCGCCAAATATAATAAAAATGAAACTCTTCCTCATGATCTGATTATTGCCGATGAAACTTCGATGTTTGATTTATCTCTTATGAAAAAACTTTTTTCTGCTTTGAGTCCTTCAGCATCAATAGTTTTTCTGGGAGATAAGGATCAGCTGGCAAGTGTTCAGGCCGGATCTGTTTTCGGAGATATCTGCTCGTTTTCAAAAAACGGAAGCGTTGAAAAACCGGATAATTCTGAATGTCTTTCAAAAAGCATTACAGTATTGAAGAAAAGCTTTAGGTTTGATCCGGATAAAGGAATCGGCAAAATATCGAAAGCTGTCAATGAATCGGATATACAAGGAGTTCAGGATGCTTTTAATTCGGACGATAACATCAGATTCATTGAAAACAATGAATCAGGTTTTCAGGGTTTCAGAAAAAAACTGAAAGAGATTATTGAAAGTGAAATTAAGAGATATTCGAATGATTATCCGTATATCTTTCCTGTTAACAAAGCGAAACCTGAGGAATTGCTCGCGAGAATGAAAAACATACAGATTCTTTCGGCTTTAAGAAAAGGGCCGGGCGGATTCGGTGAAATCAACGCGATTGTTGAAGAAATATTTTCACTCACAGGAAATATCTATCACGGAATGCCTGTAATGGCAGTTGAAAATGATTATGATATGAAAATATTCAACGGAGATACGGGCATCATCTGCAAAGAAGAAAGATTGAATGCATACTTTCCGGGTGATGATGCTTTAAGAAAAATTAATCCGTATCTTCTAAAGAGCTATGAGAAATCTTTCTGCATGACAGTACACAAAAGCCAGGGTTCCGAATTTGAAAATATTATATTTGTTCTGCCGAATGAAGATTCGCGTGTTCTCACAAAAGAACTCATCTATACGGCGATTACGCGTGCAAAGAAGAATATAACCATAATCGGATCAAAAGAAATTCTTAATGCCGGAATTCTCAGAAAAACAGAAAGAAGCTCGGGTTTATCATCAAGACTTTGGTCTTGATGAATATTCGTACAATGCAATACTCAATGCCGCGTAAGCGTTGAGAGATTCTATGTTTTCTGATATAGGAATTGAAACCGAGTATTTTTTTAAGTCTTCAGGAATTCCCTGTCCTTCGATTCCTGAAAGAAGAAGGAATGATTCGGGAAAATCAAACTGGCGTATATTCTGACCGTGTTTATCGAGACAGACAATTGGTATTGAATTCTCTTCGCATACCGATGCAATTTCTTCATACTGGGGACCTTCGAAGAAATTAACGGAAAATACCGCGCCCGAACTTGCTCTGACGGATTTCGGATGATAAGGCGATGCCGCGGACTGAAGCAGAATTATATTCTTTATTCCGAAAGAAACAGCAGAACGAACCGCTGAACCGACATTAAGCGGATCCTGAAACGGAATAACTAGAGTTGCGCCTTTGGATATCGTGTAATTCCATTGTTCGATCTCTGGAGTATCGATAACAAGAAAAGGCATTTTAGAAGGTTCAATTTCCGAGAAAAGCGATTTCTTCAATATCAACAGTTTTGATTCTTCGTTCAGTTTTTCTGCTATTGCAATCAAATCCGGATCAGTCTCAAACGACTCATCGCACAGTGCCAGATACTTGACTTCAATATCTGTTTTCATCAGGTCTTTGATTATTTTTTTGCCTGGAATAATCGTAAGTCCGCTTTTTGAAGGTCCTTTCTCAATTGCTTTTTTTATATCTTTAAACTTTTTATTATCAGGTGAAGTTATCTGATTTTTAAATTCACTCTGTTCATTCATCATTATCCGGTAGGTGGTTTTTTTGAATTCCTTTGTCTTTCTGAAAACAAGGATTCTTCTGTCATGACCTATATACGGAAGCTTGTACCTAACATCGTTCTCGAGTTCAAAATAATAAACAGATTCGTCTGAGAGATCCTTTATGTCATCGTCGGCGCCTGGACCTTTGAGAAGAATTACCTGACCGTCTTTTTTGAGGAATGAGTTTACACGCAGTAAAGTTCCGTTTGCAGATTCAAACGCTCTTGTAATTATTCCGTCTACATCGAATGAACATTCTTCGTTAACGAGATGCGGATAAACTACAGCCTTATCAAGAGAAAGTTCCTTGATGATCATATTCATGAAATCGACACGGCGGAAACGCGATTCAGCAAGAATGATTTCAATCGAAGGATTTGTAATTTTTATGGGAAGACCCGGAAATCCGGGACCTGTTCCGATATCAAGAATCTTTTTAGGAAGTTTTACGAGTTTAGACGGAAGAACCGAGTCTATGAAATGCTTGATGATAATGTCTTCGTCTTTTGTGAGACGAGAAAGATCCCATTCTTTGTTTAGCTTTTTGTATTGATTGAATAGAAACGTAAATCCGCTCAGCTCTTTGGAGCTAAGCGGCATATTCGCGCCGTCAAAATATTTTTTTATCATTTCTGCCGACATTACCAGAGTACTTTCAGCGGATTGATGAGTTTGTCATTATGCCATAGCGTAAAATGCAAGTGCGGTCCTGTCGAGTATCCTGTTGATCCGACTCTGCCTACGAACTGATTAGGTTTTACAGTCTGTCCCGGTCTGACTGCAATTGAGGAAAGGTGACCATAAAGCGTTTTATATCCGTCTTCATGAATGATAATAACCGCTTTACCGTATCCGCCCATCCAGCCAGTTGATTGAACTGTTCCGCTGCTTGAAGCTCCGACAGGAGTTCCGTATGGAGCCGCAATGTCGATGCCGTTATGAAATCCGTAGCGGTTGAAGATAGGATGAACTCTTCCTCCGAAGTATGAGCTGAATCTTCCCCCCAGAGGTGAAGTGAATTTTTCACGCAAGGTATACTGGCTAGCCATCGATTCAGTCATATTGTCTGTGGATGGTTTTGCATCGATTACGAATACTGGAAAATATTTGGTTTCTTTGTCATTTGCTGTAACTGTTATGGGTTTGTCTGAAAAAAGAATTTTCTCCGGTTCAGATTCAAATATTTCGAGGGCTTCTTTGTCTGTTATTTTTCTGTTTACGAAACAGAGATTTCCTTTCTGGTTTGATGTGATGATTTCCTGTCCGGTGGATGCATTGATCGAATTCCAAAATGGATTGAGAGCGAGAAGGGTATCTATATTTATGCCTTTATCTTTGGCGATTTTCCAGAAATTGTCGCCGTTTTCAATTTTTATTTTTTCAAAATAAATGCCTTTCAGTGCGACTTTTTCGGAGATATAGCTGTTATATTCTTCTTCGGATTTGAAGATATCATGAGAATTGAAGACTTCTATGGGGCCGATATACGACGGTTCTGAAAACAGGGAAATGAGAACGGCAGTGGTGCATGAAGCTATTATCAAAACAGCGGCAGATATCATAATAAATTTGTTTTTTTTGCATTTGATTGTGGATAAAAGTTTCATTAGTACCGCCTTGGAAGTCAGGGTAAAAAAAGCTGATTATTCATCAAGAAAAAAACCTGATTTACAGGATTTCATGAAAGTAAAGCCTGATTTTAAACTGTCAGCATCAAAAAACTAATGAGACATAAAAATTACAAGAACTTTTCATATTTAAATAGCGTTAAATATTTTAAAAAAAAACAAAAAAAGCTTGAATAATGCCATTAGGGGTTTTTGAAGAGCTATATATGCTTTTTTCTGACAAACTGCTGAATTATGGGATATGAACAGGTAAGCGCATGAAAAGTAAAGTTTTAATCATAGAAGACAGTTTGTCATTCGCGGCATATCTCAGTGACTTACTTTCTGACTCCTATGCTGTTTCAGTTGCTCATAATGCTTCTGAGGGTTTGTCTATTGCTTTGGCTGATCAGCCGGAAATAATTCTACTTGATCTTGTTTTGCCTGATGTCGACGGTTATGAAGCTTTTAAAAATATCAAATCCAATAAAACACTTTCGGATATTCCTATAATTTTTGTTTCTGCGGTAAGTGAAATCAAGGATCAGATGAAGGGACTTGAACTCGGTGCGGTAGACTATATTGTAAAACCTATAAATCCTGACATCGTCCGTGCAAAAATAAAAAACCATATAAAAATCAAACATGACTTTGAGCGCCTTGAAAATATATCACTTAAAGATCCGCTTACACTTGTCGGAAACCGCAGACTATTTGACGAAAGACTTGATTCCGAATGGAGAAGGGCGAAGCGTGATGGCTTTTCACTCGGGCTTTTTATGCTGGATATAGATTTTTTTAAGAATTTTAATGATTCTAAGGGACACCTTGCCGGAGATGATTGCCTTAAATCAATTGCCGGAGCGATAGATTCGTCATTGAAGCGCGGCGGAGATATAGTCGTCCGCTACGGCGGCGAGGAATTTGCAGCAATTCTGCCCGGCATTAATCTTGAGGCGGCTCAAAGAGTCGCGGAAAGAATAATTGAAAACGTCAATAATCTTCAGATAAAACATCCGGATTCTTCCGTATCTGAATTTGTAACCGTAAGCATCGGAGGAGCTGTTGCTCTGCCGTGCGCGGAATCGGAAATGACTGAAATTATTAAGAAAGCGGATGTTGCATTATATTCCGCTAAAAAGAACGGCAGAAACCGAATTGTTTTAGCAGAATCCGCTTTTTAAAACAATAGTAACTCCCTTGACACAATAATTATATTTTTTAATTTATCCTCAAGAGGTTATCATGCTTAATGTATCAAATTTAACTTTCAGATTTTCAAAAGAACCGCTCTTTAAAGACGTAAACATAAAATTCACACCCGGAAACTGTTACGGTCTCATCGGCGCCAACGGATCGGGCAAATCGACATTCTTAAAAATTTTATCAGGCGAACTCGAACAGAGTGAGGGTGAAATTCAGAAAAACCCGAAACATCGAATGGCCGTGCTGAAGCAGAATCAGTTTGAATATGACGAATGTACGGTTCTTGATACGGTCATTATGGGTTATAAAAAACTTTATGATATAATGAAGGAGAGAGAACTTCTTTATTCGAAGGAAGAACTTACTGAAAAAGAAGGAATGCGCGCTTCGGAACTTGAAGAAGAATTCGGTGAAATGAACGGTTATGAAGCCGAAACTGAAGCGGCTCAACTTCTTGACGGACTCGGTGTTCCTGAAGATTCGCATTATTCGCTTATGAAAGATCTTGAACCCGGAATAAAAGTGAGGGTTCTTCTCGCTCAGGCGCTTTTCGGTAATCCGGATATTCTTCTTTTGGATGAGCCTACAAACTATCTTGATCTTGAAACCGTTAAATGGCTTGAGAATTTTCTTGAGAAGTTTGAAAATACCGTTGTTGTTGTTTCGCATGACAGACATTTTCTCGACAGGGTCTGCACTCATATAGCGGATATTGATTACGGAAAAATTGAACTCTATTCAGGAAACTACTCTTTCTGGTTTGAGGCAAGCCAGCTTGCTCTTCGCCAGAAGCGCGATGAAAATAAAAAGACCGAAGATAAAAGAAAAGAACTTCTTGAGTTCATTCAGCGTTTCAGTTCCAATGCCTCGAAATCGAAGCAGGCAACAGCAAGAAAGAAGATGCTTGAAAAACTGAATGTTGAAGACATCAAGCCTTCATCGAGAAGATTCCCGTATGTTGCTTTTAAACCTGAAAGAGAATGCGGAAAAGCAGTTCTTGAAATTGAAAAACTTAATTATCCGTCAGAAAATCTTAAGGATTTCAGTCTTCTCGTTAACAGAAATGATAAAATTGTTTTTTTAGGCGATAATAAGGCGAGAACGGCTCTTTTTCAGATTTTAAATGGTGAACTGGAAGCCGAGTCTGGTGAATTTAAATGGGGAGAAACGATTTCGCGTGCATATTTTCAGAAAGAAAACACGCATCTTTTTTCAAATGATCTCAATATTATAGACTGGCTCCGTCAGTATTCTGATGACAAGGATGAGAATTTTTTGAGAAGCTTTCTCGGCAGAATGCTTTTTTCCGGTGATGATTCATTCAAAAAGGTAAAAGTGCTTTCGGGAGGCGAAAAAGTCAGATGTATGATATCAAAGCTCATGCTATCAAACGCAAATTGTCTGATTCTTGATGAACCGACAAATCACCTTGATCTTGAATCTATTACAGCTTTGAATAATGCTTTGATAAGCTTTCCCGGAGTTGTTCTTTTCGCGGCGCATGACCATAAATTTATTGAAACTGTTTCAAACAGAGTTGTCGAATTTACTCCTAACGGTATAATTGACAGAGTGATGAATTTTGAAGATTATCTCGACAGCGATGATATAAAGAAGCTCAGGGATAAGATGTATGGAAATCACGACGGTTTTGTTCTCTGATAATATAAAAATCGGATGGAATTATAATTCCATCCGGGGAATGATATGGCTGAAAATGTTATAAAAGAAGTAGCTCAGAATAAAAAAGCTAAATTCGAATATGAAATCATTGAAACCTTCGAAGCCGGAATAGTTTTAAAAGGCACCGAAGTCAAGTCTATGCGCATGGGAAAGGCCAGCATCAACGAAGCTTACGGAAGAATCGTAAAAGGCGAACTCTTCGTTTATCAGATGAATATATCAGTTTATGAGAACGGAAATATTTTCAATCATGATCCGATGAATCCGAGAAAGCTTCTTCTTCATAAAAAAGAAATAAGAAGACTGATCGGAAAACTTCAGGAACAGGGTTTTGCGCTAATTGCTCTGAAGCTTTATTTTAAAAACGGAAAGGCGAAACTTCTTCTCGGACTCGGAAAAGGTAAGACTCAGTATGATAAGCGTGAGTCTATCAAGAAGAGAGAAGACCAGAGAGAAATGCAGAGAGCATTGAAGAATTATAAGCATTAATTGTGTGCCGATGCTTGAAGCAGTTTGGGAGATAACCGGCATTTAAAGAATTGAAATTGTGAAGACTTCGAAATTATCAAATATTTTTTCTTAGGTTTTGCAGAAGTTAAAGGAAGCAAATGCGATAATAGAAAGGGCGTCAGCCAATAAGAATAAAATTATCGATATTAGCTGTCGGTATTGATTCAGATTTTTTAACAGGGATACGGATAAAAGAATTGGACGCTGGAGTTTGTCTCTGAACGTTTTTTTCTGAAATAGAAAAATACATAATTAAATCACTTCATTTCAAGAGAAAAGACTGTACTGAAAAATGGAGTATTCGTAATAATTATTACTGTAAAATTTTAATTATGAAGATTCTTTGTTATTTATAATATAATTATAGTATAATTATAGTATGTTATTTATTTCAAATTGATATTTTGATTAAAAATATTATGAGTTACAATGAGGTTCAGTGAAATTATTGGTTCACTTACATTTGTTTTATGAAGATATGCTTGAACAAATGTTTTCTTATCTAAATAATTTGCAAGATTTCCATTATGATCTATTCGTAAGTTTAGTATGTAGGAATAATGAAATCGAAAAAAAAATAAAATATTTACAGCCTAATGCTAAAATAATTTATGTTGATAATAAAGGATTTGATGTTTATCCGTTTATAGTTGTATTGAACACGGTGGATATTGATGAATATAACTATGTTATAAAAATTCATACTAAACGAAACCTGGATAAAGCAGTTGTTCTTCATGGTAAATATTATATAGCATCAGGCGGATATTGGAGAGAGAAATTATTATGTTTCTTGGAATCAAAGGATAATTTTAAAACTGCCATTGAACTACTTCATAATGAAGATGTTGGGATGGTTTCACATTATAAATTGATTGATGATGAAATAGGTGAATGCAATGAATCAAGAGCTTTAAATTTGTTGAATGAAATCGGACTGACTCTGAATAAAAAAAGATTTGTGATGGGTACGATGTTTGTCTGTAAAGCTGAATTGCTAAAACCGTTAAAGAGATTATATTATGAATTTGAAGTAATTGATTCTATGAATGTAAAAAATAGAACAAGAGATGGTTTGCTGGCACATGTTTACGAACGGTTGTTTGGGTGGATTATATATTCACAAAACAAAAAGATCGTTCCTTTATATTATCCAAACATCAAAGAAAGGATTGTGAATTTCATTATGGTTAAAATTTTAAAATATAAAAAGTATATTGTAAAATAGAACTATGGGCTGTAGTAATTGTCAATAATCAAAATAATCCATGAATTGGTAATACTGTAACTTATTTCAATGATATTGACTCTCTTATCATTATAGATAATTATGATAATCTGAATTATTAATTGAGTTGTAAATTTTAAAAATGATCAAAACAAAGTTTATAAACCTTTCATTCGGAGAGATTCTCGGTATAGCAAAGCCGTTGAATACAGTTGTAATCATTGGTATCCCAAAAGTCTTTACACATCTGCTAACTATAGATCAGTTTTGAACGAGAATAAAATTATTTGTATCATGCCTCTCATTATTTCCGTGAAATCCAGTAAACCATTAAAAAAATAATTTCTGGCAGCCTCAAAATTATTATTATGAAAAGATAGAAAATAAGAAATGTTTTCCTTAGTATATTTGATTTTATTCGATGTCACTATGGAAAATACGATTATTGATTTTATATGTTCACTTGAAAGATTAAAATGTAAAACGAAAATGAAAACTGTATTAAACGATTGGTCATAAAAATATTACGAACTCAAGGGCTTTTCTTTACGTTTATGTATAAATAAAATATTGAATCCAGTATAATAGTATAAATTATTATCGTAACCGGAAATAAGCTGTAAATAAAGAATACAGAAAAATAACAAATGAGTCAGAAAATTCTACTTTGTTGTTGACGCCGCTTTGAGTTTGCTCAATTGTCTGAAAAAAGTATTTATTAAAAGGATTGCTAAATGAAAATTCTTTTTGATGTGACGGCGGTTCAGCCGAGCCAGGGTAAGTTTCATGGTGCATCGGAGTATGCCAAATCTCTTTTCGAAAGACTCATGCTGAACAAAAAGAATCAAATTATCGAGTGCGTGTATAATCCCGATGAATGGCTTGACCCTGTTTTTGCAGAACTAATGAAAGTAAATTCTATAGTACTTCATCAGGCAAGAACAACAATTGACATAGAGAAAATAATTTCAGACGGCGGATATTCATTGTTCTATTCCGCATTGCCGTACAGATATTATTCAAATTATTTTAAATGCCATTCGGTTTTTACTGTTCACGGTCTGCGAGATCTTGAGATGCCCTCTGATTCGTATGAATGGAGGTATTCTTCCGGAATAATCGGACTCATCAAGATAATGATTAAAAGGTTTCTTCCGGGTTTTTATAAGCGAATTCAGCTTAAGCGTCTTGCTTCTCTTGTGACGGGGAATAATAAAAATGTCAGAATTATTACCGTATCGCAGCATTCAAAATATTCTCTTCTTTCATTTCTTCCGGAATTAAAGTCCTCAGATATAACAGTTCTTTATCCTCCTGAAAAAATAATTTATTCTGAAGCCGTAAATGAAGACGAAGTAGCCCGCAAATTCGGGATCGAACCGAAGCATTACTATCTGATTATTTCTGCAAACAGGTGGGTAAAAAATTCGTTCCGTGCAATGAAGGCGCTCGATTCGCTGTATTCCACTCAGAATGATTTTAAATGCAAAACTGTTGTTGTCGGTTCCGGGAAAAAAAGACTCCCGAGAATTAATCTTAAGAACAGAAACATGTTTATTTTCACTCCTTATCTCAGTGATGCTGAACTTGATTTTATGTACCGGCATGCAAGAGCTTTAGTATATCCGACGATTAATGAAGGATTCGGTTATCCGCCTGTTGAGGCGATGAGACACGGCACTCCTGTTCTTTGTTCATCAATAGCTTCAACTTTTGAAGTCTGCTCTAATTCTGTTATTTATTTTAATCCTT
>Ga0255341_1006704_pt1 | contig 10650 bp, 10 predicted proteins | sample wastewater_treat_8_FD_192418 | JGI IMG/M metagenome (GOLD analysis project Ga0255341, IMG submission 192418) | Wastewater microbial communities from Lulu Island WWTP, Vancouver, Canada - plant12 | ecosystem: Engineered > WWTP > Wastewater > Unclassified | place: Canada: Vancouver, British... | reverse complement strand
GAAAAATACCTTACTAATTCTCTAAATTTGGCCTCAGAAATTCTTGAACGTTTTATGTACCTGTTACTTATTGACATGACTAGCTTTTTAGCACTTTTTGTGCTCCTTAACTAGTCTAGACCCTAAAATTAATATCGCCAGACACAAGACGCATCAAATAATACCTTGACAGTACAAAATAAATCTCATAATATCAAAAAAGTTTGGTTAATCTTTTTTTCGTGTATGTAACCGAAAAAGCGGAGCTGTATAATAGCCATAGAGCAAATAACTTATTGAATTTAAAGAAGATTTAGTTTTTATAACAAAAGTACTGAATAAAGACTAAATGTCGTTATTGGAGGCGCGTTCTTTGCACATTATTTACAGGGGTAATGTAAAAAAGTTTGGTAATGAGCAGAGCAGCTTTTTTTCTGTCTTCACAGAATTTCCATAACGTTTTATCATCAAATGCAGATATGTGCGTTGACTCCATTATGATGGTGAAGTGTTACAAGCGGCATTGGAAAACATGAACCTCCTATTTTCCCGATATTTTAGCTATGGGTAATAACTTACAACCGTCATCCCGCACCGTCACTATCTTGTTGTGCACCTGCAATGGCGAACGCTACCTCGCCGAACAGCTCGACTCGATCGAAGCCCAGGAATATCGGCACTGGCGGGTTCTGGCATCGGACGACGATTCCCGGGACACCACGCGGGCTATTCTCGAAACATATCGCCGACGGTGGGGCGCCGACCGCCTGGTCATTTTCAAGGGACCGGCGCAAGGATACACGGCCAACTTTCTCTTCCTGACCCAAAAGGCCGATGACGTTGACGGTTACTTCGCCTGGGCGGACCAGGACGATATATGGGAGGCCGACAAGCTTGCACGGGCCGTGGATCGCCTCGCCAAGACCCCTCCCGGAATCCCGGCACTCTATTGCACCCGCACCCGCATCATCGACGCCGACGGCAACGAAACCGGCCTGTCGCCGTTATTTACAAAACCGCCGTCCTTTGCCAACGCGCTGGTGCAGAGCATCGCCGGCGGCAACACCATGGTCTTCAACAACGCCGCCCGGAAACTTCTCCGTGAAACGACATCACGCGCGGATGTCGTCATACACGATTGGTGGCTCTACATCGTCGTGAGCGGATGCGGCGGCGCCGTGTTTTACGACCCGCGCCCGACGGTGCGCTATCGCCAGCACGACAGAAACGAGATCGGCATAAGCAACGGCTGGACGGACCGTGCAGCGCGTCTTCGCATGATGCTGAAAGGCCGGTTCAGACACTGGAACGATCGCAATATAGCGGCACTCAAAGAACTCCGCCACCGGCTCACGCCCGGCAACCGGCACATCCTTGATACCTTTGACGCCGCGCGGAAGGACTCCTTCCTGCCCCGCCTGGTCGGCATGAAACGGTCCGGTGTGTATCGTCAGACGCTGGCAGAAAATCTGGGACTCGCAACAGCGGCAGCCATGAATAAAATATAGCTGACTACAGGAACCATCAATCACTTATCTGAGAAACAAAACATCCGACACCGTGGAGCCTCTTTGCATGAGCATCAAAGGCACTATTAGCACAGGCTATAAGGACCGGCGACATTTTATTGATCTTGTAGTTCAGAAAGCAAAAGCCGGGTTGCGTGCAGAAGCTTCACGGGGCTATCTGGGGGTGCTGTGGTGGATTTTAGAACCAGTTATGTATATGACCATTTTTTACTTTGTTTTTTTACACCTTTTTCAGCGGGGTGATGAGAATTTTGTTATCTTTCTACTGACCGGTCTGATTGTATGGAAATGGTTCATTTCAACCGTCTCTTCTAGTGCGAGTAGTCTCATGGCAAACGTTGGGTTGATGAACCAGGTGTATGTTCCGAAGATTCTTTTTCCCCTCACCACCGTTGCAGTCAATACCTTTAAATTTTTTGTTGTTTTCGCACTCTATCTTGTTTTTCTGCAATTCACGGAAACGAAAGTAACCTGGGCCTGGACGTTTCTCCCCGTTGTGATAGTCACACAGCTCTTTTTAATTGTAGCAGTGTCCGGTTTCCTCGCAGCAATTATGCCCTTTTTCCCAGATCTTCGTGTCATACTGGACAATTTCCTGTTGATGCTCTTTTTCCTTTCAGGGATCTTTTTCGACATTTCAAGGTTGCCCGAATCCATTCAGGGATATCTCTGGCTGAATCCGATGGCAGTTATGATCAATATGTACCGCCAAGTGCTTCACAACAGCGTCCTTCCGGATTTGCAACAGCTTGTGATGGTCCTGTTGTTTTCAGCTGTTACCATGTTTTTTGCCGCGTTGATATATAAACACTTTGATCGTATTTATCCAAAGATAATCCACTAAATTTCAGACTGGAGCAGTTGCCGCGTTCACGGCACTATAATGCAAACAATGACCTCTGATAAAGATAGCACCAGGATTTTAAGCCTTGAAAACGTCGGCCTGTATTACAGCCGTCGGTTGCGGTTTTTAAAGCGTTCACGGTTTTGGGCCCTTCAGGATATTTCATTTGATCTGCGTGCAGGTGAAACCCTTGGAGTGATCGGAAGGAACGGGTGCGGCAAGAGTACACTCCTGCGCGTTGTAGCTGGCATTATTGCCCCCAATACTGGAAAAATAATAGTCAACCGACCGGAGATGCGTATATCACTTATATCTCTTGGAGCCGGTTTTATCCCCCACTTGAGCGGAAGAGAAAATGCGCTTCTGAGCGGCATGTTATTGGGCGCCACAAAAAATGAGATTCTGTCCCGTCTGGACGATATCGTAGCCTTTTCCGAGCTGAACGATTTTTTCGACGAACCCGTTAACACCTATTCCACCGGCATGCGTGCCCGTTTGGGATTTTCTGTGGCATATCATTTAAATCCAGACGTGATTCTGCTGGATGAAGTTTTGGGAGTGGGTGATGAGGTTTTTAAAAAAAAATCAACTGAGGCCATGAAAGAACGGATAAAATCAGACAAAACGGTTGTGCTGGTTTCACATGTAGTACCGTTACTCCGCGAAGTCTGCGATCGTATTGTCTGGATTGAGAATGGCAGAACCCAGGCCCAGGGTGATGCATCAAAGATTCTTGAGTTGTACATGAGAAGTATTACGCAGATGAATAAACAACCCTTTTCGGAAAAACAAGAAAAATGACGCGGCAGGCCTGCAAACAGAAAGCAATCGGTTAGCATGAAACACAAAACACCCTGATGCTTGAATGGCATCGGGTAAATGGGGGGTGTCAATGTTCAATAAAAAGAATGAATACAAAAAAAAATAATGGAACAAATTCGACAGTACCAACATACGGATAATATGCATGCACAACTTTCCGATATTTTCAGATACTGGCAGGAAAAATATTTCAGGGAACGATTTCGAGAAGTCTGCGAGGTAAACAACCATCTTGAATTTTATTGGAAACCATTTGCAAAGCGCATACAGCAAACAGGTTGTCATAACCTGATCAGCTTTGGTTGTGGTGACGCTCAGGTCGAGACAGGGGTGGCGACCGGCCTTAAAAAGGAAGGAATAGACGATTTTCGGTTTCATTGTGTGGAGCTCTCACCTGCCCAAATAAAAAGAGCTCGTGATTTTGTTGAAAAGGCAGGTTTGGCAAAGAATTTTGTTTTTATTGAAGGCGACTTTAATGTCTGGGAGCCGAACGGCCAGCTTTTTGCGGGAGCTATGTGCCATCATGCGCTTCATCACGTCCTGGAGCTTGAGCATCTGATTGCCGCAATTCGCAGCGCTTTGCACCCCCAAGGCTGCTTTGTCTGCATAGATGTTATCGGTCGCAATGGTCACATGAGATGGCCGGAAGCACTTGAAATAACAGAAATGATCTGGCGTATGCTACCCGAAGAAAAACGGTATCATCACATTTTGAAGCGCCTGGATAAGGAATATGTGAATCACGATTGTTCCACCGAAGGTTTCGAAGGTGTTCGATCTCAGGATATTCTGCCGATTCTTACCCAGAACTTCAAGTTCGAGAAATTCCTGGCTTTCGGGAACCTTGTAGATGTGTTTACTAGTCGCGGCTTCGGTGCTAATTTTGACAGCAATAATGAACTTGATATGGCCTTTATCGACTTTGTTCAGTACCTCAATGATCTCTTGATAGATTTGGGACATATCAAACCAACAAGGATGTGTGCCATCATGGTTTTGGAAAACGAAAATCCAACAAAAACCTACAAGCACTGGACCCCCGAATTTTGCATTCGCAAGCCTGAATGCTGATGAAAAGTATGACTCTGGATATTCTGATAGGTGGAATGCCGCGCGGAGGGACAACAGTCGCGGCGAAACTTATGTCTTTGCATCCCGACATTTTTTGTTACGCTGGGGAAACACATCTGATTCCTTTCATGTATAGTATGTTCAGTCATTTGCCGTGTCGCCCGGACAAGGTTGAACTGGTGACGCGGTATCTCCGCCATCAGTTTATGACCGCTATGGTGGAAATGCCGCGTTTCAGCGTCAGCCAGGGGGCACATCCCCGCAACCTGATTTTTAATGAACAAACCGTCAACGACCTTATTGAAGCTGTTCGTAGTCATTTGAACGCTGGATTGTATGGCGAGGCCCTTTACAAGGCCTCCTTAACAACAATGGCTGAAATGTTGTCAATAGTCGATGCCCGCAACATCCGTGGCGAAAAAACACCGAGCAACATTTTTGCTATGGCCGAGTATGCTGAAGTTAATGCCGCCAGAAATGTCATTGTCATCCGTGAGCCTATTGGTGTCTTACGCTCCATGAAAGCGCGGGTGGACGGTGGTGATTCTTATTCGGCCGTTTTTCGCGGAGATTTAGAAGCGACTATTGGCATGTATCTGGAGTATGCCATGGCGGTGCAACGTGTGCTCAGTTCCAGTCCGAGTGGATTTATGATCCGCTATGAGGACATGGCGCTTAACCCAGCCCAGCTGATGCGGGATATCTTTAGGTGTTACGGTTCTGAACCGGAAGATCGGGTAATCCGTTTTGTGGAAAAAGGTGGAGATAAGGAAATTGCTGATCGAGCGCCGATGAATTACAGGCGACTTGCATTATCAGCCGATTATGGTGACTTGTCTCCGGTAGATATCTGGAAGATATTTGCTCTTACTCGTGAAGTACGTAATGCTGTTGGTTATTCAGACGAAACAATGGAATCTTGGGGATTCAAAATTCCCTCAGACTGGCCGGACGTGGACGTGCCCTCTGCCGTTCTGCCTTTATACGGGTTTCATCAAAAAGGATTGATTGGCGGTCCTTTGATGAAACGCCATGGCGGTTTGATTGTTTATGTGCCACGTGGTAGTTCTTACGACCTTGTTCTGACGTTGAAAAGCACATTTCCGGATCAGGCCGAAACCGGTGTTAACTTAAGCGTCACGGTAAATTCAAATGCTCGAGATATTATCACAGTTGAATCAGGTCGCCGGGTTACCTACATTACGTTGGCTATTCATAAAGATGATTTAATTCCTATGGGTAACAGAGGCGGATATGCAATCATTGACCTTAAATCGTCTCTTTCTTATTGCAAAATAGGGCATGAGGCGCATGGTGACGATGCGCGGGAAGTGTCTTTTACGCTGGATCACTGGAAACTGAATAGGCGGCCTTCAAGGTGGCGGCAATTATTTGGGATAATTTCGCAAAAAGGTACGACGAATTAATATGGGACAAAAAATAATATCTATTCATGCACCCAAGGCGGGGGGCACTACCATGCTGGAGCTATGGAAGCAAGCCTTTGGTGCAGATAAGGTCTTAATGGATTACGACGATCCGCCCGTCAACCCATCCGCTGACTTTCTTGTTGATCCGATCGGCTGGGCGGAAAGACGTCCGGTCCGTCTCCCTGAAAATATCCAGGTTGTGCATGGTCACTTCAGGCCGGGCAAATATGATCTTTTAAAAGATGCGTTCAGGATGACGATCCTTCGACATCCTGTTGACAATATCATATCCATTTATACTTATTGGAAAGTAATCCCGCCACAACCCAATGCTGTTCATCAGTATTTCTTGAAACATAACCTTGATGTATTAGGACTGGCACGTTTGCCGTTGCTACGTTTCCTGTATAGTGACAGCTATTTCGGCGGCTGGGACATGGGGCGGCTGGATTTCATTGGAAGACATGATGCTAGGGCCGAGGACTTGACACGCCTCTCCGGGATTCTTGGCATTCCCATCGACATCGGCTTGCACCTGAATGCGACGGAGCCGGAGGGAGTAAATCTGGGGAAAGAGGCTATCCTATCCGACAAAAAACTCATGAATCGCTTATATAACCTGCTTGCTGATGATATTCATTTTTATGAAAAATTTACATGCTGAATATTTTTTATCATTAGTTTAATGTATCGATCTATTTTAAGTCTAATAAAATTTGTAATGAATTTGTTGTCAGGGAATAGAATGATCTGGCGTGTCGGGGGGCAGAACATACCACCTGTAAGAACAAATTATCTAAGAAGTCCTCAAAGCCTAACTCGAAAATCTCTAAACGATTCTGACCCCAAGGATGATGCATCGGTTATGCATAATGCTTTTCAGGCTGGGGACTACGAGCGCTCCTTGAAGATTTCAGAAAAGTTTACCCTAAAGGCTTCCCATTTTTTCGAGTATCATCGTATCCGAATTCTTTCCCTTAGCCGGATGCATCGCCATGACGAGGCAATGGACGCTGCTAGAGCGGTCATAGACAGATTTCCTGGCGGAGAACCGGCGGCATTTGCTCTCGCAGTGTCAACAGCAATTGCATCCCGCGATTTCAAAGCCTGTTTAGACTCACTCCTCCGCTTGGTACTTGCCGGTGGAACTCTGAACTGCGGCCTATTGAATAGCGTGCTTAAAAACGCCACCATCCAGTCAGATCGCAATAATCTAACACCCGAGGAAGTTCAGGCGAACCTGGAATGTCAGATTCGAATCCTTCGCAGTATCTGCGATGCAACAGGCCGTCGCCCTATGCTACTCATAGGAAACTGTCAGGTCCCTGTTTTGGCCGAGATCCTGAATAATACCCCCGCATATTCGGAAAACTGGTTTGCTTATTGTTACAAGGGTGTACACGCTTGTTCTTCGGCTGAACTGTTAACCCTGGGAAGTTTGGTGGACAGTTTCGATTATCTCGTCACCCAGAACATTTTCTCCGATGCTTTCGGTTCTTTGCGCACAGAAGTTATCCGGTCCAGTTACACCGGCATGTTGATAACCATTCCAACCTGCTGGTTCAACATCACCTCCTTGGACGCTTTCCGGCTTTCTCAAATGAGGAATGCAGATCCGGACAGCAACATGCACAGTGTATTCCTGGCTAGGGCCTTTCTGGACGGAATAAGTACTGACCAAGCGGTAACCCGATACGATGAGGCCGCACTTTTTACAGACAAGGTCCTGAGCGGCAGTATGCAACTAACAGCGGCAAACCTGAGGCAAAGAGACAGGGGATTGGACTTCTCCATCACCGACTATGTGTTGGGTGAATTCGTAAAAAAACGTCTGTTTTACTCCTATAATCATCCGGGGTTGGCAGTTCTATTGGAGGTCTGTGCCGGCATTGCAAAACGAATAGACCTATTTTTTCAAAAAGACTTGAAACGCTATGCCGCCTTTGACCGACTCATCAATCCTCTATGGTGTACGCATCCAAGGATCCGCCGTTATTTCGGCTTATGCTATACTGAAGACTCCGTCTTCAAGTTTAACGACCAGAGAATGGACATTTCCGTTTTTGCTGAACGCGAATATGAATTGTTTGCGCGCCAGGACAATCGATCACTCTGCAAAGATGTGGAGAGGAAGGAGGAGGAGTTGAAATACGGTTATTCTGCTTGATAAAGTTTAATGATCCTGTTTTTTTATATCCATGAACGCTAATTTTTTTGTTTGATAAGTTGTTCCTGATTTGTAGTATGGATTTTTCTGAAAGGATAGGGCAAGCGATCAAAAGGAGGGGTAGATATTATGAGTCACTTTAAATTCAAGAGCTTAATTCGCTCTACCGTCAATCATTTTAAGGGGGAGGAAGTTAAGATTCGCTCTAAATTCAGAGGTTTTATGCGTTATGCTGATTATTCCGATTACCTGAAACATACAATGGAAAATGTACAGGTTTCAATTGAGCTCGCATCGGTCTGTAATTTTCATTGCTATTACTGTCAGCATCCGAAACTGCAGCGTAAAAAGGAATTCATTTCCGATAAAATGTTTTATCATCTGGCCGACCAGCTGCCAGAATGTGCCAAAGGTGGAGCCGTTGGCGTCAATTGGGCCGGCGAAAGTACGTTACATCCGAAGTTCATTGAATATTCAAAATATATCAACAAAATGGGGCTAAAAATCGCCCTTCCGACAAATGGTTCTACTCTTAGTAACGATCTATTTCAGATTGATCTTGCTTGGATACAAGTTTATCTCGATAAAAGCGTAGAGGATTTTGCAAGACGTTCGAAATTGAACTATGAACCACTACTGTCCCAAGGTTGAAATATCTACCTATCTCAACTGACTGAAATATAACTAGAATGAGCGAAAAATGTCATTTATCGATTTGAAAAAAGTTTCCCCGATATGCCAGTCTCCGCCATCAACGATTGTGGAGGCGCCGCATGAATACCGGGAAAACGATTTTCGCCCAGCTGATGGACTTTGTCACCCCCTACGAGTTTCGGAAATGCGTCGAACGCTACGACGGCAACCGCAAGGTGATCAGTTTTTCCTGCTGGGATCAATACCTCTGCATGGCCTTCGCCCAGCTCACGTACCGAGAAAGCCTGCGAGACATTCAAGTCTGCCTTCGGGCGGCTCAATCGAAGTTATACCATCTGGGCATTCGCGGCAAAGTATCCCGCAACACCCTTGCCCATGCCAACCAAAAGAGGGACTGGCGAATCTACGCCGATTTTGCTCATGGTCTCATCGCCAAAGCCAGAAGACTCTACGCCCGGGATTCCTTCGGCGTCGAACTGGATCAGACGGTGTATGCACTGGATTCAACCACAATCAATCTGTGCCTGGCACTGTTCCCCTGGGCGGGATTCCGCAAGCACAAGGGCGCGGTGAAGCTCCACACGCTTCTGGATCTTCGCGGAAACATCCCAACCGTAGCCATCATCACCACGGGAAAGGTACACGATGTGAACATCCTGGACGATCTGCGCTTCGAGGCCGGATCCATCTACATTATGGATCGCGGGTATCTCGATTATGGGCGTCTCTACGCAATACACCAAAACTTGGGGTTCTTTGTCACACCGGCGAAGAAAAACTTCGGAGGAAGACGCCTTTACTCCCGCCCCGTGGACAAATCCACCGGCGTTCAATGCGACCAGACCGTCACCCTCAAGGGCTTTTACGCGAAACAGGATTACCCGGAAAAACTCCGTCGCATCCGATACTTCGATTCAAAGAGCAACAAACGCCTTGTATTCCTTACCAACAATTTTTCTCTGCCACCGGCCGGAGACGATCGCCGAACTCTATCGCAATCGCTGGCAGGTGGAGCTGTTTTTCAAGTGGATCAAGCAGCATCTCCGGATCAAGGCATTTTATGGCACCACCGAAAACGCCGTCAAGACCCAGATATGGATCGCCATCTCCGTTTATGTTCTGGTGGCGATCGTGAAAAAGACCTTGAATCTGGACCACAGTCTCTACACAATTCTACAGGTTTTAAGCGTGACTCTTTTCGAGAAAACGCCTATTTTACAAGCACTTACGAATACGTACTACGAAAACAAGGAGGGTCACCGCAGCAACCAGTTAAATTTATTCGATTAACCTTGGGACAGCAGTGATTCGGGGTACATTATGAAACTTATAATTAACACCACAGAACGTACTATTCAAACCGAGGATGGTTCTAATGACAGAGTCGCTATCCCGCTTTACTCGCAAGAAGGATTCAGGTTGCTTTCCAGCGTCTGGCTGAAGCAGGAATGGAACCAGCTCCACTGGCAGTCTTTTTCCTGGTTTGGATTCCAGATATGGCAATTTCCAGATGATCTGCTTCGGCTTCAAGAAGCGATCGTTGCAATCAAGCCGGATGTGATCGTGGAAACCGGGGTGAGCCGGGGCGGAAGTTCGATTTTTTTTGCAACGCTGTGTCTTTTGCTGGGTAAGGGACGTGTCATTTCGATCGACATTACCATACCAGGTGAATTGCGCGAACGAATTGAGCACAGTCCTTTCGGTGATCTGATTACTTTGATTGAGGGAGATTCGACCTCCCCTGAGGTTGTCGGCCTGGTGCGCAAATATATTGGTTCAGGAAACAGGGTGTTTGTGTTTCTCGACAGCGACCATTCAAAGTCTCATGTTCTTCGGGAACTGAATGCCTATGCTGAGATGGTTACGCCTGGATCGTACATTATTGCTGCCGACGGTGTAATGCAGAGTCTGACCGATACTCCCTGGGGGCGGCCTGAATGGGTCGAGGATAATCCAGCCGCCGCGGCACGCGAGTTTGCAGCGTCTCATCCTGAATTTATAATCAAACGTCCAACGGCATTGTTTGGTGATGAATACGTTGAGCCTGTAGAAAAAGTCGATTTTGGCCATCAAAATACTTGTAACGGAACCGGCAATTTAATATAAAGATAACCGTCCAAATTGAATCCATCCGTGAGGTATTGCCGTGGCCCG
>Ga0255341_1006682_pt1 | contig 10680 bp, 7 predicted proteins | sample wastewater_treat_8_FD_192418 | JGI IMG/M metagenome (GOLD analysis project Ga0255341, IMG submission 192418) | Wastewater microbial communities from Lulu Island WWTP, Vancouver, Canada - plant12 | ecosystem: Engineered > WWTP > Wastewater > Unclassified | place: Canada: Vancouver, British... | reverse complement strand
GGTAGGGCAAAGCCGCTGGTGGGAATACCGCTGGTGGGAACCGGAGCGGGTGGTGCTGGAGACTGGATTGGAACGCTTCTCGCAGCACTGCTCCCCACTCTCTATGACGCAGCGAAGGACTACAATGTCGATATCGCGTTGGTTCTTAAAACCGGTCCAAGTTTTGCAGCCGCAATGAACGCCCGAAGGAATTATTTGAAGGCAAGAGAAGCGGTCTGGAAAGACAATCTCCCAGGGAAGTTAAGAGCAGTTGCTGAGGATCTCGCTGAGCATGCAAAGAAAGGGGAGCTTGTCCTGTTTCTCGGTGCAGGTGTCAGCGCAAGCGCGGGTCTACCAAACTGGAAAGATCTGCTTGAACTGCTTGCCAAGCGAGTCGGGGTTCTCTCCTCTGGTGACGAAGATGGTCAGAAAGTATTCGAGGCGTTTCACAGCCTAAATGTTTTGGACCAGGCAAGGCTGATTGCTGACTATTGCGGTCAGAAGGAATCTACAATTGGCCAAGAAGTTGCGGATTTGCTCCAAAAGTACCATCATTATTCAATAAGTCATGCAATATTGGCAGGCATCCAAGTGAAGGAAGTGGTCACGACCAACTATGATGTTCTTTTTGAGAGGGCATCCAAATATGCTCAAGACATAGCGCCCGCTGTAATTCCTTACGAATCCCCCAAGTCTGGCGGGAATTGGATTCTGAAGCTTCACGGGTGCGTCGATCACCCATCTGATATTGTTCTTACCCGCTCAGATTATCTTCGCTACAACGATAGCAGAGCAGCACTTAAGGGCATCGTCCATGCGCTGCTCATCACTCGACATATGCTTTTCGTAGGCTTTTCTCTCTCGGATGATAATTTCTATGGGATCATTGAAGACGTACGGAAAGCTGTGAGGGAGAACAAGAACCGGGGAACTGGAGATGAGCCCTTCGGCACAGTGCTAGCGCTGGAGAGCAACCACTTTGCTCAGCAGCTCTGGCATGGCGATTTGAATTGGGTCAGTCTCCAAATGGGAGAAGGTGCAACCATTGCTGATGATAGGCGCCTTCAGGAGATCTTTCTTGACTACCTCGCGTTTCTCACCACCTCTTCCACAGCTCATCTCCTAAATGAGAAATATAAAGGGGCCTTGAGCGAAAGTGAACTTGTGCTTCGCTCTGCCCTTCAAAAAATGATCAACGAAGTCGATGCAAAAGCAAAGGATGCCCCCGCCTGGCTTGAAATCCAACATCTGGTCGAACGGTTCGGTGGAACATGTTGAGTCTGCCTTCCGTGGTTTATTGATGCTCGTGCCTGGTTGCGCCAGGAGTCGACGTAAGTTAGACCTAAGTTGATGGTTGAGCAGTTTATGCGCCGTATTTGTCCTCCCCTACGCGAAATTTTGCTACCTGCAAATGAGGACATATCAGGGGCGCTGATGTAACTCTACAAGAAGATTATCTTGTAATAAAGAGTCGCCTTTGTCCTACGACATCATCGGTGATATTCATGGGCAGGCAGACAAGCTTGAAGCTTTATTGCGTCGCATGGGCTATCAAGAAAAGGCTGGGTGCTGGCGTCACCCTGGCCGGACGGCGATTCTTGTCGGCGACTTTATCGACCGAGGACCGTATCAGCTCCGATCTGTGACAACGGCTCGTCGTATGGTCGAAGCAGGTGCCGCGCTGGCGATCATGGGCAACCACGAGCTGAACGCTATCGCCTGGCACACCCCTGATCCCGATGACCACGACGAGTACCTCCGGCCTCACTTCAGTAAGAAGTGGGGAGAGATGAATCGAAAACAGCACGAACGGTTCCTCGCCGAAGTAGAGGATCAACCGGAAGTGCATCGTGAGGTCGTCGAGTGGTTTCTGACCTTGCCGTTGTGGCTCGATCTGCCCGGAATTCGCGTCGTGCATGCCTGCTGGCATCCGAAGTTCATGGAGTGGCTCTCACCTCAGCTTTCTGACGCAAACACGCTCGGGCTTGATCTTCTTCCCGGCGCAACCCGCGAGCCGGACGATGAGGCCGAAAAAGACAACGCCACGCCGTCGATCTTCAAAGCTGTCGAAGCGCTCACCAAGGGCATTGAGATTCCGTTGCCCCCTGGACATTCCTTCCTTGACAAGGATGGAATCGAGCGTCGTCGAGTCCGGGTGCGTTGGTGGGATAGTGAATCGTCGACATACCGTAACGCCGCCATGTTTTCAGAAGAGTTTCAGTCTGGGTTGCCAGGGGAACCGATTCCTTCTCATGCCATGATTCTGCCACCGACCGACAAACCCATCTTCTTTGGCCACTACTGGTTGACAGGTATTCCAGATGTCCTTTCCCCGAATGCTGCCTGTGTCGACTATAGCGCGGGCAAGGGAGGGCCGTTGGTGGCTTATCGATGGGATGGGGAATCCCGATTGACCTCGAAGAACTTGGTCCTTGCCGACTGAGTGGGCACAGGGGGATTAGCTGAGGGGGGCTATTGGAGCGATAGGATTCCAGCGGACAGGAGGTCTGAACTTATACCATGAGGCACTCAACACGCAGGGCAGTTCCCAGCTTCGCTCTGGCTACGAACAGAAGAAAAAGTGAATGGCTACCATGCAGAGGAGAGTGACAGTCTCTGCCTCCAGAAACCATCTGAAAAGGCAGATGCTCTGTACGTTTCTGCCTATTTCTTGTGTGAGAATCCGTGTGAGAAAACCTTTCCAAAACCTGCTAAAAGTGGCAAAAGTTGGATAAGGCCTGCCAAGATGAAATCCAAGTATTTCGAAGACTTCCTTTCTTTTGAGGAGGTTAGGAAGCTCAGGGTTGATGACTACGAATCCGTAGGTCAGAGGTTCGAATCCTCTTGGGCGCGCCAAGTAAATCAAGGGGTTGGCAAGAAATTGCCGGCCCCTTTTGCTATTTCCGGTCCAGACTTTGCCAAGATTTCACCAAAAGCGCCCTTACCCATCGCTATCCATCCCTACCGTTGCTTCCTGAAAAGCCTTGTTCAAGAAGCCGCCGTCTTGAGGCCCCCGGCCTGCTCGACGCATTTGCCATAGAGCCCGATGATGATCGCGGGTTACACACAACTCCTTTCGCTGATTTTCAGCAACCATCATCCTAGCAGAAAGATCCCGAGAAACGGAAGCTTCGTTTTCATCTTCCACCGTGCCGGGGGAGTCTCCTGTTTCCCAAAGGCAATCCCGAGCTGCCGGAAGCCTCAACGGTTCACCCAGCTTCTTTCCCAACAGTACCAATCCGTTCACTCAATGAAGGGGATACGCGCTGCAAGGTCGTAGGTGATCGCGGCCTCGATCTTGTTCTCAAGTTGATAGTAGCGTACAACCTTCTTCTCCGGTAATACCTGACGGAATTTGGCCAGATAATACTCGCGAAACTTTTGCCGGTCCCTTTCGATGAGAACGTAGTCTTCCAGGAGCTCTCTTGCCATGTCATCAGAAATGGCTCCGTATTGTTTGGTATATTCCTCGATCAGCCTTTGCCGACGGTCCGTGAGGCCCTGCAAGTCCCTCTGGTAGGCTTCGTACAAGGGCCAGAAACCCTTGCCTTCAACCTCGGAAAGCTCCATGTTGGTGGCGACAAGAAGTCTTTTATCCGCAGTGACCTTTTCATATAAAATCTGCATATTGTTAACTGATCTGCCCGATTCCATGGCAACAGGTGCAGACCGGGCGCAGAAAGCCGTCAAAATTCCAATGACTATGATTGACCGTCTCATGATGCACTCCCTTCTGTCGTTCATCTCATCGAGAACCCTTCCTCAATTCTGTCCCGTCACCACATGACAATCGGTTCTTCGCAGGAAGATGCGGCCGTTCGTCACATGTCCGCAGGAAGTACGGCCTGCTCCGTGTCCTGAAGCATTGTACCATGTTCAGGGGAAGCCCTTCCTTCTGATTGAAATATGTATCGCAGCGAAGGCTGCGGACTATGTATCAGCCGCAACCCGTCGGAGGCGGCCTGAAGGCGGCGACCTGATCCCTTACATACGCTCTGTCACGGCTGGCTCGGCGGTAAGTGCGCTATCGTCTGGAGTATGGGTTAGAGGGAAGAAATTGCTGTCCTTGGGCAGTACATTCCCCTGCTGTTCCTGGGAAGAAAAGGTATAATCGAGGGGCGAGGGGTCGCCTCCCAAGCCGCCACCATGCGAAGAAGCCTGGGGCGTATCGCGCTTGGGTCGTTGGTGCGTGGTGCGGACCGCTTATCCCCGGTGCCGGGCAGCTGCACCGAATCAGAAAGGACGTATGGATCGTCTCCAGCGGCTTGAAGCCGAAATGGAAGGTCTGAAGAGCAGCGTTTCGGAACTGCAACGCCAGCTCGCCCTGCTCCAGGGGGCATGGAAGGCCTTCGGGCATCCCGTTGAAACCAGCCTCTGGCAGCGGGGTCTTCCCGTCATCGCCCACGGCGATCGGTCGCGCACCCTGCTCCCGCCCGACCTCTCACCCAAGGAGGAAGAGCGATGCTATCAACTCCTGCGCCGCTATTCGTTTCGGCTCTTCCTCCGGGATCTCATCCAGATGCCGGAAGGGACCACCCTGGCCGCTCTCACCCGCTACTGCTCGATAAAGACCGCACGTGCCTATCTGAAAGAACTTGCGAACCTCGGTATCGTTGCTGATGCCGAAGGACCAGGCTATCGCCTCAGCCGGCGCGCGATCAGCAGCTTTGGTCCGACTCTCGAATGGTACGTCAGCAAGATCTTTGAGCGCGAGTTTCTGGCTCCTGTGCTCTTCAACGTCCGACTCGACCACACCCGTTACGGTGGCGACTATGACCTCATCGCCCTTGTCTGCGGGCATCTGGTGTATGTCGAAATAAAATCCTCACCCCCGCGGGGAGTCGAGCTGCAGGCGGTTTCAGCCTTTATCAATCGACTCCGGGACATCCGGCCTCATATGGCCATCTTCCTGGTTGACACCGAACTCCGAATGAAAGACAAGATCGTCCCGCTTTTCGCCGAAGCACTCGAAACGAATGAGCATCGGCGCAACGCTCCCGTTATTGCCCGGCTGGTGAATGAAATCTTCCACATCGAGCATGGCATCTACCTCGTCAACAGCAGGAACGGCATCTATACCAATCTGCGGCGCTGCTTCCGTGATTTCCTGCAGGCTTCGGGGAAGACCACCCCGGCCAGCCTGGCCGGCGAGGAAGAATAACCTGGGCCAGTCCGAGGGGGGTGAGTCAATCAGCCCATGGAGGCGAGCACTTCATGGGCAAGCTGATGGATGTGGAGGAAGCTCACAAAGCTGGCCTCATCGAGCTCTCGCCCGCTGGGGTAGCGGTCGGCACAGATGAGGCCGATAGCCTGATTCTTGATGACGATGGGCATGAGGAAGAAAGTGGTGGTCGACATCACCGTCTGGATCTCAGGAGTCAGGTAGCGAAGCCATTCTCTGCCGTTGCGGCGGTTGACCCAGACGCCCTTTCTGGCTCTGAGGAGCTCCTGGAAAAGATGGGGCTCTTGGTCTCCGAGAGAAAACGCGAACCGGGCGACTTCCTCCCATTCCCAGCCAAGGCCGTACTTTCCCACGATCCGACTCAAGTCCGGGGTTAGCAGGGCCAGCAGCACCCGATCCATGCCGACACAGCGGATGATGCCGTCCAGCAGGGTGGTGAAGAACAGGTTGACATCCAGGCGGCTCTTCCTCAGCAGCGCTGAAAAGGACGACATCAGTCCACTGTCCGGGGCCGCGGGAGACGGTGCGCTGGTTCCCGCCAGCGGCCGCCGGGCAGCCGCCTTCCCGTCGTCTTCCGATTCGGGGGAGGGGATGACGTCGAGGTATCGGCTTAAGCCGAGGTCCCGGCTTGCCTGCATTGCCTGCCGGGCATTGGCATGAACCAGTCGGGTGGTATCCCTGACATCTTGCCTCAGGGTGCTGCTGATGGTCTGAATCACCCGCCGAACCTGAAGGCTGTCCCAGCCGCGTTCGACGCTTTCAGCCAGATTGTGGCCCAGCAACACATGAGCTACCCGCGGATCAACCCGATGACGCCGCTCGATGCTCGCATGAAGGAGATCGCAGAAGTTCCATTCCCTGGCGAGCGCATCGCTGAGGGCGCTCAGACGAAAGCCCAGAACCTCCCTTTCGGCCATCGCCGGGGAACAGCCGGGAGTACTCAGGCGGGTCTCCAACTGGTCCGCGACTTCATCCCCGAAACAGTAGAACATCAGGTGACCCAACCGCATGAACGAAGTTGCGATGTAGACTTCTTCGACCCCGCGGGCGAACTGGGAGGCGGCAAAACTTCTGGCCTGGATCGCGCCATGCAGGGTCTTGACCCGTTCGCGGATGACCCGTTCCCGGCGCGGACCCCAGAGGATCTCTTCAACCAGAGGGGAAGTGTGGCACAGCTCTCGGATGCTGCTGTAACCCAGCCGCATGACCGCCCACTGAGCGGTCGTGATGCGCATTGCGTCCGGCTTGTAGTAGGCGCTGTTGGCGAGCTTCAAGACCTTGATGGTGAGGGCGACATCCTCCAGAATCCGTTGGGTCAGGTCTCTGAGCGAGCTCCTGTCGCTGGGGGAAAATCCCTGGATGCGATTCACCGTGCTCGAGAAAATCGGCATTTCCCGATTACTCAAGCGTAACACCCACCCGTCTAAATCGCGCACCGGCATATCGCCCTCAATGGAGAACCGGAAGAAGCTGCCGGGGAAGCATCCATCCGGCAGCCCAGATAGCTTGAATACAACCCATTGTCAGCTGTCATTCTAGGTCAAGGCGATGGTCGACTGCAACCCTCATCGTTCTTTGTCGCGAGCACCGGCCTTAACTACCGGAACGGGCTTGACCCAGTTCGCACGATCGGGAGATTTCTTCACAAGCGCCGTTCAGCCGGCTCCGGTGCTTCTCCTTGACATCCTCGTGGCCGCGATTTATGCTGCCGGAAACCGCTAACTGGCGGAGACGTCTGCTTTTGCCTTTAACTCGCATTCGTCGGCAGTTCCCATGGGTCTTGCAAGTGTCAAACGCAAACGCCGGCCTTCGATTCGCTGCCAGGTTGCCTGCAACGGTGCCACCGCCGGTCGATACCTTGTCACGGTCTTTGCCGCTGACACCCGAGAGAATGTTAAACAACCCAAGTTCGTCTTGGAAGGATGATGGAGTTGCCCATGGGGAATGACCTGAACAAAAGGAGGGGAGCAATGCAACCCGGACGATTCATCAGATATTCAAGGAACTGGTTGTTCTGGATGGTCGTGAGCCATTTTGCCATCCCGATGCTGCCGGGCTTGGCGCCCAATGCCGGCGCTGCCCCCCACGTCGTCGGTTCGGTGAAGCTGCAGGGTTTGCCGCACGCGACTTTCGTTACCAACAATAAAGTCTATGTGGCGCGCGTCAGTGGAGGAGTCGACATCGTCACCGCCAAGAACCCGAAGTCCCCAAGAATCGTGGGGATGATTGACACCGATGGAAATGGCGTAGAGGCGGTATTTGTTGTGGGAAACCTGGCCTATGTGGCCAACAGCGGCAGCATCGGGTTCAGAATCTTCAACGTTGCCGATCCCAAATTCCCCAAGCAGGTTGGGTCTCTGGGGGAGCACCTTAATCCGTTTCGTGCGGATGACGTCTTCGTGCAGGGCCATTTTGCCTACATCGCGGCCGACACCAGTTACTCGGGGGAGACCGGCCGATTGCATATCGTCGATATCGAGGACCCGACCAAGCCCAGCGTGGTCGGCTCGGCAGAGACCCCGACAGGGGCGGAGATGGTGGTTGTTTCCGGGGAGTATGCCTTTGTGGGAGGTTCCGAGCACACCATGGCGGGGACGGGCCACCTGTGGGTGGTTGCCCTGAGCGATCCGGCAAATCCGGAGATTGTGGCGTCGCTGCAGACGACCGGAAGCATCGCCGATATCGCGGTCGGGGGCCGCTATCTCTACGTGGTTGATGAGTCCGGGGTTCTGCAGCTCATCGACGTCAATGATCCGCGCAACCCTGTTGCGGTTGGTTCGCTAACGAACCTCTTGAATCCTCAGAGTATCAGCGTGGTCGGCAGCTATGCCTACCTGGCCGATACCAATGGTTTTCACACCGTTGACCTCGGCAATCCCGAGACCCCGAGGGTCGCTCATACCCTGGATACCCTTAATGCGCCGACGGGGGTGTCCGCCAGCGACAAATACGCTTATGTCATCGTCGGCGGGTCGGAGACCGCCTTGAAGGTTGTGGCTATCAGCGACTGGAGACAACCCAGGCCGGCCGGTTCGCTGGAGCTTCCCGGCTATGCCGAGGACGTGTTCGCGGCCGGGAGCTATGCGCACGTGGCCGCCGGCAACGAAGGGGTGCAGGTGGTTGATGTAACGGATCCGAACAGTCCCTTGCTTGCCGGCGCGCTGGAGACGCCGGGTTGGGCTTCCGATGTCAAAGTGGCAGGGTCGTATGCCTCGGTTGTCGACGATTCCTATGTGCACGTGGTGAACATGAGCAGCCCGTCGAGTCCGACCATCGTGAACTCCGTGCCCACTTCCGGATACGTCGACAAGGCCTTTCTGGCCGGCAGCTACGCCTATGTCATCGGGACCTCGTGGGGGCTCGGAGTGGTGGATATCAGCAATCCGACAACTCCGGTGCTCGTTGGACAGGTGCCGATTCCGGCAGGTTCTCTGTGGGATTTGTATGTCAGCGGCAACCACGCCTATGTGGCGACCTTCGCGGGTCTCTTTGTGGTCGATGTCAGTGTCCCCCACGCTCCAACCATCGTATCCCGGTTCAAGAAAGCATCCAATTTTGTCGGGGTCTCGGGGGTCGGCAGTTACCTATATCTCACGGATGGCGGGAAGTTCTGCGTGCTTGACGTGACCGACCCGACAAGCCTCACCGTCGTCGGCTCCCTGCAGGAATATTCTGAACGTCTCTATGCGCTTGGCAGTTTTGTTTATGCAAAGACCTGGGACGGGTTGGTCGTGATTGAGGTGAGTGATCCGGCACGACCGGTTGTGGTCGGAACCTTGGGGATCGACATGTATATCGATGCGCTGCATGCCTCCGGTCATCACGCCTACCTGGTCGGCAGGGAAGGCAGTATGAAGAGCGTCTTGCAGATCGTTGATATTTCCGATTACACCATTAAGGAAAAGGGTATCGTGGCGGGCACCCTTCAGGTTGACGGAGCGGCATTGGCCGGGATTCGAACGAGGCTGTACCGTAAAGAAGGGCCTAAATGGGCCTGCTATTCCACCAAGAAAACTGATAAAGCAGGTGCTTATACATTTAAGGACCTTCCTCCGGGCAACTATTATCTTGACCTTCTCAACATCCCCGCAAGCAATGGCGTGGCTGGGAGCATCACCGTTGAGGGCTCGCCTTTCATCTCCGGACGGGTGAACCTCTTTGTCAAAACCGGCGCTGCCTGGGCAAAGAAAGCGAGCAAGAAACCGAATGCCGCGAGTGCCTTTCAGTTTCCTGGACTGTCCGCCGGGACTTATCGCCTCAAGGCCTTGACCCTTGAGCTGCTGGGCAAACCTGCTTTGTGATCGTTCGCCCCACCGGCAGGGGCTGAGCGACTCCGGTCAGTCGCTAGCCGTGTGATTTGGGGAGCGGCCGGAGAGGTGGGTGGTTTCTTTCCGCTGGGCCTCCTCTGGCTGCCACGTCGAATGCCTCCAGCGATCTCATCCTGGACAGAATCAAGCGTTTCAGACAACAACCCCGAATTGACTGCCACCCGAGGTGAGCCGAAGAAGCTGGGGCCTCTTGCCTGACAGTACTCTGCTGTCTCGAATCGGATCTAATGCAGACTCTGCTCGGATAACCGGCCAGCTAATGCGCTTGGTGTCCGCAGCTTCACCCTCGGCGATCCTTCCCCGGCAGACTGCACTATCGTCTGAGCCTGTCTCGAAGAGCTGCGAGTTACGAGTTGCGAGTGCGAGTTTTCCGTTAGGCTCCGGCCTTTTCATGGTTTCAGGGTGTTCCGGAGGGATCTGAGTTACCCTTGCAGAACTCACAAGTTCTGTCTCCTGGGTATGCTGACACCCCTCGTCACCCCGGCATGCACTTGGCCGGGGTCCATGGGTATCCCAAAACCTTCCGGCATGAAGCTTGTCGGAATGACGCCGGATGGCTTTTCCAGCAGGCTCGTCTGCAACGTATTTTCCGAAACAATAGGATCGCTTGGGTCATAAACATATGGCGGGGGACGGATAACCGCGCGGCCGGGAACCTTCAAGGTGCGATCTGAGACGGTTATGCTGGTTAGCGCCGTTCCGTGAAGCGCTCCTGCTGATCTCGGCCTCACAAGAATGCCGGGCATTTCTTTGAAGAGGGCATCATGAGGAGGGTGGTCTCCGAGCCACCGGCTTGACTTTTCGGGCTGAACTTCTAGAATTTGTTCCGACTTTTTGGCTCTTTCACAGTCGAGGGGTGCGAGCAGTAGGCCAGTTTCCAGGAAGACGCAGGAGATCCGAAGGGGAGGATTGGGGGCCATGTCGGTAGATGTAAAACGAATCAGTGAGCAGGTGCTTGCGGAGAGCAAGACCCTTCAGCGGCTGCGGTTGGAGGTGGAGAACGTGATTGTGGGCCAGCACGACCTTGTCGACCGGCTCTTGGTGGGTATCCTCTGCAATGGCCATGTGCTCATCGAAGGGGTACCGGGATTGGCCAAGACCCTCACCGTGACCACTCTCGCCAAGGCCATGCAGACCTCCTTCCAACGGATTCAGTTCACCCCCGACCTCCTTCCGGCCGACCTCATCGGT
>Ga0255341_1006681_pt1 | contig 10682 bp, 6 predicted proteins | sample wastewater_treat_8_FD_192418 | JGI IMG/M metagenome (GOLD analysis project Ga0255341, IMG submission 192418) | Wastewater microbial communities from Lulu Island WWTP, Vancouver, Canada - plant12 | ecosystem: Engineered > WWTP > Wastewater > Unclassified | place: Canada: Vancouver, British... | reverse complement strand
AAGTCACCGTCACCTGGAATGGTTTTTTCCCTCCGAGTACAACTAAATCAACACTCTTTATGTCACAACCAAAACCAAAAATGGAGTGGAGTCGGCAATTACGATCGGCTTCCGTTCAAAGAGGCAAGTTTATACAACCCACTATCGATGGCGGGTATATTCTTTGCGGGAGCGAAGACCTATCTGATTCTGAGCTAGGACTCTATGTGGCAAAACTGAACAATGAAGGGACTCCTGAATGGGAAAAACGACTTGTAAAAGAGTCTGGCTTGATCTCAGGAGTATTCGTGAACCAAACTGCCGACAATGGCTATCTAGTGGTCGGGAACTATGCCAATCCTGCCATTTCGGTAGATAATGACATCGTTCTCTATCGTTTAAATCAAGACGGGGTCCTGCTTTGGGAAAAAAACATCGGAGCACAGGGAGATGACAAGGTTTTATCCGTTAAGCAAACCCGTGACAGAGGCTATGTCATGACAGGCTATAGCGACTCTTACTCCAACCAGGGGACAGACATCCTTTTTTTTAAGACAGATGAGTCAGGTAACGTAATCTGGCAAAAGATATTTGGCAAAAACTCAGACGAGATAGGAACGGACTGTCTGGAAACTTCTGAAGGTGATATTCTGGTTTGCGGATCGGTTCTGAGCATACAAGGGCAACAACAGATTCTCTTGATGAAAACAAATCCTTCAGGAGAGATTCTCTGGCAAAAAACATATGGCAAGAAAGGCAACTACCTGATCAATGCGATGATGGAAGCAAATGACAACGGTGTGCTATTGATGGGTGAAACGGATAGCTTTTCTGAGCAAGAAGGCATCTACTTGCTGAAAACAGACAGCTTTGGCAGCGTGTTATGGGAAAAATACTATGAAAAGAACGGATCCACCATTGGTCACTCCTTTGCCCAAACCAACTCCGGAGGATTGATGATTGCCGGCACTACGAATGTCTCTATCGATGACTTACTGTCAGAGAGCGGTAAAGCAGACGGATACTTGCTTTTTACGGATGCCTACGGTAATAAAATCTGGGACTTGGTATTGGAAGGAGAAGAGCATGATTCCCTTGTTTATATAACCAGAAGCCCGGATTTAGGTTTTATCCTATGCGGCAAATCATCTTCCAATGAAAGTAATCAAATCGCTATCTGGCTGGTAAAACTTTACCCGATCATAGAAGACGAAGCTTTGCTGGAAGTGAATCCCGACAGCATCGCTTTTGGTGTGATAGAAAAAAACAGCTCGAAAATCACCGCATTGCTAACAATAGCCAATAATGGATCCCAAAACCTAAAGGGATATATTGAGTACTCTCAAACCTGGTTGGTTGTCTCGGATCAGTCCTTTATCATTCCCGGCTTTTCAAGCCTAAAAGTATTGGTTTCGCTCCTACCCAATCAGCTTGAGGAGGGAAATGCGGAGAGCTACCTGCAAATCACCTCGAATGGTGGAAAAAAAAGAGTTCGTATCACCTGCACCATCGTTGACAATTCACCAAAATTATGGGTATATCCCACCGAATTTGATTTCGGAACCATTCCTAACCGTGACCGAAAGAAAGTGTCTTTTTCCATAGCCAATTATGGTCGCAAGAACCTGTCCGGTACCATTCAATCTACCGTACCTTGGTTGACTGTCCATCCGACAGAGTTTATGAACAACGATACGGAAGTGGAAGTACAACTTCGTCCCTCGATCCTGAAAAATGGCGAGTACAAAGGATTGATAGAGATTCGTTCAAACGGAGGGCATCAATCGGTTACTGTTCGTATCAAGTGTCAATTCCCGATCATCACTATCTATTTTTGCGTGAATCATCCGGAAGTAAAAATCAACCAGACCAACACGATGTTTGATCCCGACCATACGGAGATCGTGCCATTTATTATGGAGGGAAGAACCTTGGTACCTTTTCGATTCATCGGGGAAGCATTCGGCGCTACGTTGGAATGGGAAGGAACCACGAAACAAATCCTTGTTTCATTAGATTCAAAAGAGATTACAATGATTCTAACCGTCAATCAAAAAGAAGCGATCATCAATCAGGAAAAAGTGAAAATGGACGTTCCTCCTCTCATTTTTAAAAACCGTGTTTTTGTACCGATCCGTTTTATCGCTGAAGCGTTTGGCGCACAGGTAAATGCAAGCAAATCATCCGATGGAGAGACCTGTGTGACAATCGTATACGAACAGTGATGAAGACCGTACCAATCACTGACCGGCTTTGGGTAGCTGTTTTTTCTGATTTATCTCCGTTTGAAACAAACGTCATCGTATACCATGGCCTAAAAATCAACTTGATCATTGACACCTTTCTTCATCCTTCCTATATGACAACCATGATCGATCGACTACTACCCGAGATGGACACGCCACCCATCATCGTCAACACTCATTACCATTTCGACCATGTGTGGGGAAATGCCGCTTTTCCCGTTTCCATTCGAATGGCTACCCCTCTGTGTCGGCAAAAGATGATAGCACTTTTTGATAAAGAAAGGCAACAGAATCGCCAATACTGGAAAACGGATAATACCCTCTGTTTGCCGAACTGTTTGATCACTTCTTCTCTATTTTTCCCATCGGAGGAGATTGAAATCTTCCCCTCTCCGGGGCACACCGACGACGCTTGCTCCGTTTATTTTCGACAAGAAAACGTGCTTGTGGTAGGAGATAACCTGGAATATCCCCTTCCCTTTCTTGAAAATAGTGCTTGGCAATCTTACTTAAACACGCTAGACCGGTACTCAAGCTTTCCGATCAAGACCATCGTTGCTGGTCATGGTATCTTGAACCGGACTGCGATTGAGATAGCAACACAGTATATCCTCGCTTGGCAAAAAAACGACACTTCTGCATATGAACAGCAACCTTACCTTGCTTCTCACCACCAGAACAAAGTGCTGTTAAAAGAGCTATTGCATACAGCGACAGAGCAGTAAAAGATCTTCTGTATCGATCACCCAATCATTGTTTAGATCAAAGGATGGATCCCATCCTATCGATCGCCAAGTGGTTCCGAAATGTGGCAACCATAACCAATAATCGAGTTCATTCACAATCGAATCCTGGTTAAAATCTCCCACACAGCTTTTTTCTTCCGAGATGGTGATATCGGGCACCGCTATCACTGCTTCACGCTTCAACGGAATGCCTTTAAAAGAACACGTCACTTTGATCTCTTTGATCGGACGGTTACCTGGTTTTGACCATTGAAAGAGGTGTTTTCCGAGGAAGAATCTTGGCTCTACCGCATAGGGTCGACGTACTGTCCAGCTGAATTCTGATAAATCCTCGTTATGAATAAAAGATTGGACTTCAGATTGAATAGGAGAGAGATGTTCCTTGTCATAAAAAATCTGTACTTTGACTTCATCAATCTCTTGAGCGTTCTCTACATAAAAGGCAACGCCTTGGGTAGTATACGCAGAAACAACCGATGGAGTTGCCATCAGCAACACCGGTTTTACAGAGGCTTGTGAATTCACTATCTCGAACCGTACCGGATTGGATTTTTCCCAATACGCTGTTTGGCTGACTAACTTTCTCTCTTCCTGTTCAGTTTTATAAATGAGCTCATTGCATCGGGTGGCGATAAACAGGGAGTAAGGTCCATCCGGAAGTACGTCCATGCCTTCCAGGGCTTTTCCATCCCATGCAAATTCGTACCGACCTACCGGTATCTGTTCTCCCAAATACTCGGTATGGATAAGTTGTCCGCTACGATCATACACTTGCAATTGCAGAAGTGAGGCAAAATTCCTAGCGGAATAGCTGACGGTTTTTTTTGTCTCTCCTTCCTTCTCTCCGGGCACCTCATCGATAATCTTCGTGATGCTTCCGGTATGGAGAGCATACTGGACAGACACAATGGGGCGGTCTTTTCTGTTAAGCTGTGATTGACTGATTGAAGCACGATGAACAGGCTTCTGGACAAATTCCGTCGATTCCGCATAGAGAATCATCGGAATGTGAAGCGATTGAAAAGGTTCTACGGGTTCGTTCTGAGACCTGATTTGAAACCACATCACACCTTCCAGTGTTGTCCAATCAAACTGCTTTGTTTCGGTATGAAACCAATACTCGATCTGTTCCGTACTGTGTGGCGGGATGACTAAAAATGGCTGATTAGTGAGTAAGGTCACTGATGGGGTAGAAGAAGTGAAGAACATGGACCTGATTTCTACCGACAGCGGATCATCCGTGATATTCTCCAGCTTAATCGAAGCTTTTTCTCCGATCGAACCGGAACACCGCATAATCGAAGGAGGTGACAACAATGCTTTCGTCGTAAGAGCTTGCTGCATATTTACCTGACCGGATCCCTGATAATAAAAGGAGAAAACTTCCTGGTTGAGGGGATTTGTTAAAAGATCGGCGGTATTCATTAAGGCACATTTTACTTGGTAAGGGGTCCACTTCGGATGAGCTTGTTTTAATAGAGCCACCACACCGGTCACCACCGGAGAAGCCATCGATGTGCCCGAAAGATCTGTCCAGACAGAAATGAGCTCTCTTTTTGATGAATCGGTCGCTGGTACGGCGGACCGTATCGATGTTCCCGGAGCACACACTTCCGGTTTGAACACACCAAGATCACCATCCAAACAAGGACCTGCTGAAGTATAATCCGCTATCATCGACAGATTGGGTTGATGAAATTCCATCGATCCTTCATTTTGCAAACAAAATCGGATCTGGTCGGCAACCATCCCGCTAACCATCAAAGTCGGGAGAAACTCAAAATCAGAAGGGTTTTCTTTTAGTGTAATCATAGTGCCTTTAAACGTTTCTGGATGATGGTTATAGATAATGCAACCAACCGCACCGTTTTCTTTTGCATTCAAGTTTTTCGCTTGAAAAGAGAGAGAGTTCTCCTCAGGTCCTCTTGAGATGAGCACAATTTTGCCCTTCACATCCGTCTCTTTGAAATCTTCTTTCCGACCATAGCCTGCTTCTACTATCGGTACGGTGTTGTGCTTTTCGGTAAAAGGAGGAGTGTGCCTCGCTAGGTTTCCATTGATCGTTCGCGACCAAGAGGAGGGATAGTGCAATTCAAGTTGCTGTAGCCCTCTGTCGTCAGTCGCACCGACTTGAATCAAATCGTAAAACACGCCTGGGGCATGGATAGGCCATGGATTTTCCTCCAACCTGGATCCGTCGTTACCGGCGGAAGCAACCACGACCACCCCTCCCTTCACGGCACTCTCCAGAGCGGTATAATACGGACTATCTTCATACGTGGAATGAGCTTCTCCGTTATGTCCTAACGAAAGGTTAATCACGGTACACCCATCCTTCAAAGCCCTTTCTGCAGCGGAAACGATCGTAGCCGAAGAGGCTCCCCCTGCATTCGCTTTGGACGAAAACACCTTATAAGCGATCAACGCTGCTTTAGGTGCAATTCCCTGATTGAATTGATTCTCTGCATGATTCCCCGCGGCAATACCAGCTACATGAGTGCCATGACCGCTCCGATCATCTATCGGATCCTGGTCTTTATCAGCAAAATCGTATCCTTGAATGATTTTTTCATTGGGAAACATAGGGGTTTGGGTGGCTCCTGCTGGCCAAAAGTCCTCATGGCCATAAAAAATCCCGGTATCGACTATGCCTATCACGGTACCAGATCCGTCGGGATACTGTCCGTCCCGTTTCACTTCTTCAAAAGAAGGCATCTGTATGGTACTACGCACCTTGTCTCTCGTAGGATAGACGCGTTCCTGCATCAGGTGTACTTTTTTGATCAGGGAAGACCGAGCCAACAAAGGTACTTGATACCCCCTTGTCCTAATCCAGATCCCATTAAAACTAAGCGTATACGTATCCATTACTTCCACGCCGGACCAATCTTGCAATGATCGGATCCACTCACACTGCCATTTCGTCAATACGGCAGAATAATCAGCAGACGACATGGCTTGATACGTCTTTTCAACAGACCCGAACCATGGATCCTCCCAACCTTCCGCAATCACATCTACCATTTCGGAAGTTCGAAAAACAGGATGCCATTCAAGTTTCTTCGCTCTTTCCGCTCCGTATCCCGTAGTGGGAGTAGAAAAAAGCAAAAAACAGATCAGAAGTCCGAAAGCCCTCTTTTTCATGATTCATGCCTCTCATGCTAGGATTGACAATCATTATATCAAATTTCTCGGTTGATTTTTAATTTATTGGAAACTGAAAACCACTTTTTGTGTTATCTTTACCGTACGAAAATCATAAGGAGGTAACAATGGCTGTATTGCATGAGGTGTATAAATGTGAAATCTGCGGGAACGTGATAGAAGTATTGCATGGCGGTGCGGGAGAATTAGTTTGTTGTGGCGCTCCCATGAAATGCATGCCAGAACAGGAGTTGGAAACCGGAAATGAAAAACACAAACCTGTCGTGGAAACATATCCAGACAAAATCATCGTAAAAGTTGGGTCTGTTCCACATCCCATGGAAGAAAAGCATTTCATTCAATGGATTGAGATTCTAACAAAAGAGGGACAAGTCTTTCGAAAATACCTGACTCCCGGTTCTGCTCCTGAAGCGGTGTTCCCTGCTGTCTCCTCGATTCTGAAAGTGCGTGAATACTGTAACATACACGGTTTGTGGCAAACAAAATAAACCAGCTGTTTTCCGATTTTTCCGATATAAAACGGGGCATTTTGCCCCGTTTTTCCTTTTTGTCTTCTCGTCTTTTCAAGGTACAATGGTGAAAAGCGAGTTTTAAAAAGGAGGATGAGATGAAAGCAGAGTTTTATATCGACAACCGAAAACGCTTGATAGAACAGATACCTGATGATGCCATTGTGATTGTTCACAGTGGTCATTTACTCTATAAAACAGGAGACGAAACCTATCCATTCACACCGAACCGAAATTTTTTGTACCTGACAGGGATTGACAGAGAGAATATCATTCTGATGATAACCAAATCCACACAAGGGATCAAAGAGAGGCTTTTTATTGAGAACAATGACCCGGTCTTGTCCCGGTGGGTAGGTGAAACACTATCCCACGAAGAAGCGACAAAACTCTCCGGCATCACTCAAGTTCAAGCGCTAGAGCTTTTCGAAAAAACACTTCATTATGAAATCACCACCCATCAAAATCCTCAGGTATGGATGGATTTTCAACGAAGAGGTTGGTTGGAATCGACTACATGGGAACAGGTACTAAGTCAATCGATTTCAACCAAATACCCTCATTGCCAGGTTAGTCATATCGGACCATCGATTCACACGCTCAGAAGAATCAAACACCCTGACGAGGTCCACTTAATTGAGAAGGCGATTGCGATCACACACCTTGGTCTTACAGAATTGGTCACGCATTGTCATCCGGGTATGACTGAATTCGAGATGGAGTCTTATTTTGATTTTATTCTTCGTCAACACGGAGTGACAGACAAAGCCTTCAAAACCATCGCAGCTTGCGGTAAAAACGCAGCGATACTCCACTACTGCAACAACTGTGCTGTTTCCGGAGAAAGCGATCTGCTTTTGTTGGACCTGGGAGCACAATGGCAGTACTATAGCGCAGATATCACAAGAACGATTCCGGTATGTGGTCGTTACTCCCCCGATCAGTCAACGATTTACCAAATCGTGCTAGACACGCAGTTAGCAGTGATAGATTCCATCAAACCCGGATTACCATTTGAAGAGCTGAATAAAACAGCCAGGAAGGAACTGTTGAAAGGTCTCCAAACAATCGGGAAATGCCATACAGACAACGATTTGCAGGAATATTACTACCACGGGGTTAGCCACTATCTTGGCTTGGACACACACGATGTCGGAGACCGGGATGTTTTAACCCCCGGGATGGTAATTACAGTAGAGCCAGGGCTATATTTCCGAGAGGAGAAACTGGGAATTCGAATCGAGGATGATGTCTTAGTGACAGAAAAAGGATACCAAATCCTCTCCTCCGGAATTCCTAAAACCATTCGTGATGTCGAAAACTGGATGAAAGGCTCCTAATCCTGTTTTGAATACTCTCAAACGTTTTATCCGATACTACCAACCACATAGGAATTTGTTTCTATTTGATATGGTTTGTGCTCTTGCCATGGCAGGAATCGATCTTGTGTTTCCGATGATCACGAGACGATATCTTGATGTCTGGATCCCTCAACAAGCATGGCACACGATGCTGTGGATGGGAGGCTTGGTTCTGTTGCTCTTTCTTTTAAGAATGGTCTTCAGCTATATTGTCGGTTATTACGGTTATACCATGGGTACTTTTATCGAACACGACATGCGTACGGATCTGTTTCGCCACATCGAAAGCTTGCCCTATAGTTTTTTCAGCAACCAGAAAATCGGACAGCTAGTCAATCGTTTTGTCGGCGATTTGCGAGATATTGCGGAATTATCGCATCACGGACCGGAAGACCTGCTGATTTCGATTCTGATGTTTGCAGGCAGCTTCTTCTTTCTGATTCGGATCCATATTACGTTAACCATCTGTTTGTTTATCGTCATGAGCTGTCTTGTGGTGTTTTCCATTATTAAAAGAAGGGATATCGAAACCTCCTATAACAAAGTTCGGGAATCTCACGGAGAGATGAACGCCCGAATCGAATCCAGCCTGTCCGGCATCTACCTGACAAAATCTTTCACCAACGAATCTCTTGAAATGGCAAAATTCGACAGAATCAACACAGAGTATAAAAACTCTTGGAAAAAGGTCTACAAAGCCATTGCGGTTTTCAGCGGAGGAAACAGCTTCCTGATTGACTTAATGAGCTTGACCGTGCTCCTCTTGGGAGGGTATTTCATCCTACAAGGACAGCTGACACATGGAGATTTTGTTGCATATTTGTTGTACTCAGCTATTATGTTTCAGCCTATCCGACGGCTGATGATGTTCGTAGAGATGTTCGAATCCGGCATCAGCGGTTTTAAACGCTTCTGTGAAATCATGGCTATTACCCCGGATATCCGTGACGAACCGAATGCGATAGAGCTGAAGACGTGTAAAGGATTGATTGAATTTGATCAGGTGAGTTTTCAATACGACGGAACCGACAAAGAAGTGCTACATCAGCTCTCTCTGGTGATTCAACCCGGTGAGAATGTCGCGTTGGTAGGCCCTTCCGGAGTTGGTAAGACAACGATCGCCAATCTAATCCCTCGCTTCTATAACGTGACTTCAGGCACTGTTTCCATCGATCACCATCCAATCCAACGCTACACATTGGATTCTCTCAGAAAACAGATCGGATGCGTCCAACAAGACGTCATTATTTTCTGGGGAACCTTGCGAGAGAATATCCTGTACGGAAAAGCAGACGCAACAGAAGAAGAGGTGTGGACTGCCGCCAAGCAAGCCAGAATTGATGATTTTATCAGATCGCTGCCTGACGGATTGGATTCGTTTGTCGGCGAGAGAGGTGTGAAACTTTCCGGTGGTCAGAAACAAAGAATCGCACTGGCAAGAGTGTTTCTGAAAAATCCGCCTATCCTGATACTCGATGAGGCAACCTCGTCTCTTGACAATGAAACAGAAGCGGAGATTCAAAAAGCCATCGAGCTATTATCAAAGAATAGGACCACAATCACAATCGCCCATCGGTTATCCACCATACAAAATGCGAATACCATTATCGTCCTGACGGATGAAGGCATACAGGAACAAGGATCCCACGAAGCGCTCTTGCAGAAAAACGGTTATTATGCCAAACTATACAGAGCCCAATACAAAGGATTCATACCGGACACTGTTGCAGAAAACGGATCGATTCCCAGTTCAACTGGTTAAATCGCTAATTTCGTCAACCGGTTGAATAGATTTTTTTCTGCTTCGATGGCTTTATCATTGCCTAGCACACAGGTATAAGGTTGCTTCATGCACTCCTCGAGAATCGGTGCAAACGCTTGTATCTCTTTCAAGGTAGTTCGGAATATCTGCTCCCGCTCTTGATTAAGGAACTGTTTTGTGATACCGGACATCGCATACTTTGTTGCCCTATCTCCCTTTTGGGAAGGCGTCAGAGGGTAATCCAACGAGCTCAATGTGCCGATAATATAGGAATTAACCACCCGTTGGCTCCCCTGAAAAGAACTCAAAAAAGCGCCTGCTTTTTGGTATACGCCGATTGTTTCTTTCAGATGGGGATCTCGGTAAGAAGCAAATCCCACATTGCCATGACGAGTAATCTGAGAGTTAGCACCATACGCACCTCCCTGCACCCGAATTTGGCTCCATAAATAATCATACGATAACAGATTGTCGATCACGAGATAGCTGCCATGATACGAATGCCCGTTACGTTTGAAATTATATCCTTTTGCGACATATTGTACCCTGGAGCAAGTCTGAATCCCCTCTTCAACAGGTTGCAACGGTAGATCCCAATGTGCATTTTCTTGAACGGAAGGCGACCAATTTTGATTGAGTTGTTCGATATCTGATTCGATAGAAGGGATAATCGACGGATCAGCCGTGATGGAGACCACCCTACCAATTTGTTTTAATAGAGAAGCTCTGACTTGTTCCAAGGAAGCGATAAAGCGATCAAAATCCTTGTCCAAATGCTGCAACCACTCTTTTGCCCATTGGTAGTACTCGATGCCATCCAGATGTTCTTGTATATAAGCGGCAGGAGAATAGTAGTGATGCACACGTCGCAATACATAACGGGTACCATAGAAAAACAGGTTCATTTCAAATCG
>Ga0255341_1006670_pt1 | contig 10696 bp, 7 predicted proteins | sample wastewater_treat_8_FD_192418 | JGI IMG/M metagenome (GOLD analysis project Ga0255341, IMG submission 192418) | Wastewater microbial communities from Lulu Island WWTP, Vancouver, Canada - plant12 | ecosystem: Engineered > WWTP > Wastewater > Unclassified | place: Canada: Vancouver, British... | reverse complement strand
AATATCTCAAACTCGACGACTGGCGGCATGGCTTTCGGCCCTACAACCCTCAACCGGAGTGCTTTTTTCCGATTCGCTTTCTTGCACAGCCAGAATGACCGCATCAGCGGAATCTCGGCCCCGCAGTTGGGGGACTCGCATCTTACCGTCCGCGCCCAAAGATAGGCAATGGGCACGGCCCCATCCGCATCTTTCGGGTAAAACTCGGCCAGCTCCTTTTCGGCCTGTTTCTTGATCTCCTTTCCAATCCTTCGCAACTCGTCCGCCAGACTCTCTGTGCCTTCTGCGCCTCTGCGGTGAGCTTCCCTGGGAATATCCTCCAACATCACCTTGAGAATAAGACAGGCCACCGGGTTGAGATCACTTGCAAAGGCTTCACACCCGATCCGCAAAGCCTCTAATGGAATTGACCCGCCCCCGGCAAACGGGTCCACCACCAGAGGCGTCTCCTCCGGGTGCGCGGCTTTTACCAGAGAGCGCGCTGTTGTGAGAAAATGATCATTCGCCGAGTTGTCCCAATCGGCAAAATCCCCGATAAAAGAAAGGAGCGCTTTTCGCAGCCCCTCGTCGGACTGCACCTGTTTCTTCAAGCGCGGGGTGTTCCAGCCGGGCATGTGGAGCAACAACTCTTTTGCCCTCTCTTTGAACTCCCCGGGGCAAAGCGGGTCGCATGGGTCGGGCAGAAGAAGCGCCATAAGCATCGCCCGGCAAGCTGCGAGCGGCCTGCGGGCCCACCAAAGGTGAAGCGTCGATGGATGCCCATGGCGGATGGACTTCTCCCGCGCCGAGTGCTTTGAAACCACAGCAATCGGAAAATCCACTTCAGCCAGGCGTTTACATTCTTTGGGGATCATTTGGGACATAGGTCTATTATGTTTTGGATAAATGGTTTTGCGTGCTCAATATCATCTTCAATAAGTCCTCCGATTACAATCTGATTTAATTGTTTTTTTATTTGCTCATATTGATCTCGTTCCACAGAGCACACTCCTGATTTCGACCTAAATATTTGCGCGCCCTTGTTTTCGACTGCTTCAATCATACGGTTGGAAAAAGATCGTTCAATGCCTTTGAAGCTTTTGCCAAGTTTGGGATTTAAAGCATTATCCGGCCATACTAAAATTTTGAATCTATCAGAATCGTCAAGTAGCTTTGAGAATTTATCTCTTTTACCAGAAGCGTCCCAATCTAGAATGACAATAACTGGTGCAATGGTCTGCCGTGATTTTATAACTTTTGAGTTGTTTTTTACATAGTTATATAATTCATCTACACCCCCTGTTGCTTGATCGTTCTCAAGTCGCTCAATATAGCTAACGCGGGGTGGTTTAGGCACTTTAAGAATTCGAAAGGCTTCTTCTAAAAATGTTGCATCATATTTACCTTCAACTAGAATCAATGGTTCAAGTGGATAATGAAGTAACGGATGAGACCATCGTGATATTCCTTCCCTTGATAACCTGTTAATAGCTTCAGAAGCTGAACCAAATGATTTACAGGTTGTTTCTAAATTTTCTTTTTTGACTGAAACTATCTTATCGGCATATTGCAACATAAGGTCTGAGTGCGTTGTGGACAAAACTTGCAGTCGGCTTGTTGAATTAGACGAAATTGATGAAAGATAATACGCAACTAAAGCCTCCAAGGATGTATGAAGAGAAGATTCGGGTTCTTCTATTGCCCAGATTGCAGCTTGCTTCCAACCAAATTTTTGGAAATAATCACGATCAATGAGATAAAGTGTCTCCAACATCAGCAGGCTCTGAATACCTGATCCTTGAACTGCGTCATCTAATTCTATTCCACTCATGCCAAGTTTATACCCAAAGGCAAAAATCATGTCTGCCCATGAGTTAGGTGTCGCAAGACGTACACTCCCTATTTCTGGAGAAGCTTGATATAAATCCTTCGCAAGGCCTTCAATTAAAGTGCTGGATGTTTTTTGAATAGCAGTAAATGTAGAATCATCTGCTGAGCCTCTTTTACCAAGGCGTCGAACTAATACATCACGAAGTGCTTGGTGCTCTCTCTTAATTAGTTCAATAGGATGAACCCTATTGGGGACATAACGAAAATTTATGAGTTGAAGAAACTGATTTATCCTTTGTTGATCTTCAAGGCTTAGAGCTTTCCCATTAAGAGAATATATTGGAAATGTTTCTTTTCGGTTCCAAATCTTTGTTATTGTGAACTCATTACCGCCGAGCAGACTCTTTACAGCTTGAAGTTCTGAGCGAAAATGAAATTGATTAGGCAATGAAAACTTGACTGATACTTTAATTTGTTTTGCCTTTTTCTTGCGCATGTCTGGTCTGAAATAATCATCGTTAACTTTAAGGTTTATTCCCTCGTCTGTTTGATTGTTGAAAAATGCATTCAATGCTCTCAGAAAGTTAGATTTCCCTGAATTGTTAAGTCCAGCAAAAGTAGTAAAATTTCCTAAACCAGTTATACTACAATCTCGTATGGATCTAAATCCATTGACCTCAATCTCTGAAAGAAGCTTCATTTTGGTTCCTCATAGGATGGTTGAGTCGCATATACTTTCATCGGTTTTGTCATGGCATTTACTTCAAGCCGGAAGTGGGCCCTCTTGGTTACTTTCCGCCAGGAGAATCTGGCCGGGTCTTTGATCGGCTCCTCTGCCGAGAGGCCTATGTCCTGTTTGTCCAGTTTATGTCCAGTTTCTACGCAGATGGCACTCATGTCCTGTTTGTCCTCTTTACGTCCTGTTTACCAGCCAAGACATAGTGGGCACTCCGGCCTGTTACACCTATTTTACGCAGGACTCCCTTTGAAACCAATTCCTCAAGATCCCGGGAAGCCGTTCGAATGATAGTTCCTGTTAAATCGCGATAATCTTTATTTGTAATCCGGCCATGGACTTTCACATAAGCCACGGCTTTTTGCTGGCGTTCGTTCAAGTCAAAACTAGATATAACCTCCGCTGTCAGCCAGTCCCGCCAGAGCGTGGTCACGAACTGTCCGGCCCGTTCCTCGAAGTCCGGGGACGGAAGCCCCGCCTCGTCACAGCGGTCGATCATATCCAGCGTGCCGCTGCCGGCTTTTTCGATGTAGCGAGCAAGATAAAGAGGCTCGGCGATTAACGGATTGTGAGGAATGGAAGCGTGGGGCTCCCGCAAGCGCTCCGGCGTAAGAGAAGGCGGAAGCTCGCCGGGATTCCAAACTTCAAGCCGATCGGCAAAGAGCATGACCTGCACGCTGGCGTTACTGGTGTAGTCGCGATGAGCCACGGCGTTGACGATGGCCTCGGTAACGGCCTCCTTGGGAATTTCGTAAGTGGCCGGGGCCTGCACGCTCTGTGCCCGGGTACCGATATGCCGGTTGATTTTGGAAAGAACGAAATCCGCCGCCTGGTCCACCAGTTCAAAGGCCGTCCCCTTATAGATCTGGTAGGAAGGAATGGGCTTGCGGACGGTGGTACCGTGGAAGTGCATGCATTTGACTTCAGAAGTCGGCAAAAAGCGCTGCGGTTCCTTGCCGAACAACAGCACAGCCGCATGGGTGGGGCTGCCGTTGTCCAGCAGGTTGAGATGTGTCAGGGCCTTTTCCCTTGTGGTTTTCACAGGCAGGGGATAATTGCGTTCCCGCCGGGCAACTTCCAGAAAGGTTTGGATCTTATCCTGCGGCAAATCGTTCAGGGTTGCGCGGGGACAGGCCGAGGCATCAAACGGCAGGGTGCGCAGGTCCCCGCTCTGTTCCATGTGCTCAATGAGGGCTGCATACAGCGCAGCGGTCAGATCATTTGAATCAGTAACGCGACGGCGGATGAGCTGGGTGCCGGCCTTGCGAATCAGTTTTATCATTTTGGGATGGCGCGCTTTGTCATCCGCTCCCTTGACAAAGATCAAGCGAGGTTTGCCTTTTTGGGTTGCAAGGTCGAACTCTCGCTCCGTGGGAGATATGCCCCTGGCATCTTCCGACCCGTATTCGTTACCGAAGAGGCCGACGTATAAGTCGCAATTTTCGACCTCGCCCAGGTACACGTCATCAGCCCGGCGGTCGCTTGCCGGCAGGTCTTCAAAAAGGAAAACATCGAAGAAGCGCCGAAGCAGCGGATCGTTTTGCAGGAAGCTTTTGATAGCCCGTCGCTCAGCACTGAGTTCATTCTGGACGCTGCTGACGAACAGGGTCTTGCGGTTGGCCATCTTTTTCCTCATTTTTGATCCCTCTTGCCATACGGTGGTTGTTTCTCCCTGACCATCATCGGTGTTGTCATGGCATCTACTTCCATCCAGTAATGGGCCACTTTGGTCACTTCATGCCAGGGGAAACGGGCCGGGTCTTTGATCGGTTCCTGCAGGGTTGGCTGGGCGCCTGTCTGCGGATCAGGCAGGCAATTGGTGACAATGTAGAGCCAGTAGCAATCCCGGCGGTCCTCGGCCACGCGCCTTTCATTAGGTGTCAGTAAAATCGTTCCTGTGGGCGTAGCGAGGCCTTTGATCTCAATAAGTCGCAATTCGCCGGAGTCTATATCCAGACTGGTGATATCATATCCAAGGTTTTTTTCATGGACATCAAAAACCTGCCGTCCCTGTGCTTTTTCGTGTTCGATAACGACCTGCATGGCTATCGCTTCTGTTTCCAGATTCGGTCTTAATTTACGAACATCCGGTGCTTCCCGTTCCGGGTGGGGCAGGACCAGGACACTGGATATACGCTCTACTGCCTGCAGTGAGAGGGAACGCTGACGTTCCAGCTCCTGTCGGCGCCGTTCCCGTCGTGTCAGCAGTTCCGCATGACGGTTTTCAGCCTGTGCGAAACGGCCATCTGCACCGGTGATGCCCCTTTCTTTATCTTCGTTGGCTTTTCCTATTTCTTCATCCGCACGCTGCAACAATTCGGTCAGGGAGAGCTCGACGTGATCAACAATTCTTGCACTTCGGTAATTCGTTCCTCCCTGGTTTCTTCCAGAAAAGGCTGAAGTGCGTTCTGATGAAGCCAGGCAGTCGGTTCTGGTTTATGGGCAACGGTCGGTTGGTGTTCAGGAGGTAATGCAGGCGAAAAGTTACCCAGTATGTTTGGTTCACGAAGCTGTGGTTCACCCTCGTCAGTTACCTCAACGGCAAAGAGGCGCTCATGCACAATGTGGCCCAGTCCATCCACCACGCGAGCGCGGTAAAAATCGATGCGTGACGGGTTTTCATTTCCTAACGAATAAAAGCAAGCGCCCTTGCCAAGTGATTCGCTCGCTTTAGCACAGGCATGCCTGCGTATTGATTCAAAAAATGGATGCCCGGGCGTGACCCATTCGAGGTTATTCTTTTCCGCCGTATCCCGATCTGTTGAGCAGCGTGGATATTTCTGCGCCAGTCGGGGGAATTTCCAGTTTGTCTCACGTTCGTATCTCTGAAGCACCGTCGGCGTGCGGGAAGGTTCGAATGTATAAGGTGTACTTTCGATAATTTTGAGTTTCAGCGGCACGTACTGTGCAGCTTCATAAAGAAAACGAGCGATTGTTTCAGGGACAAGACGTCTTTCCTGAGCTTTGGCCCGTCGCTCAATTAACATTTCCAGATTAAGTTTTTTGGAAGCCAGCCCTTCCAGCGCATTTTGGCAAATGGAGCGGAAACGACCTTCATCCACATTTTCCAGCAATCGTTCTTCCAGATCTGCATCACCGAGCTTTCCGGAATAATAGTCCCGAAGCACTCGTTCGACATGAGCTGAGGGGAGTATTTCGCCCACGACATTGAAAACAGCATCATCGTCCAGTGCGTCACGGATTTCCTGGAGCTTATCCAATAGCTTTTGGAGAACGCGGCCTTCAATGGTGTTGGTGGCCACAAAATTGAATATGAGACAGTCTTTTCGCTGACCATAACGATGGATACGCCCCATGCGCTGTTCAAGCCGATTCGGGTTCCACGGGATATCGTAGTTGAATAGAATATTACACACTTGTAAATTGATGCCTTCGCCAGCCGCCTCGGTTGCGACGAGCACCTGGATTGTACCCTCGCGAAATTGCTGCTCGGAATGAAGTCTTGAGCCCGGCTCGTCACGGCTGCCGGGCTTCATGCTGCCGTGAATAAAGCCCACTTTAAAGCCCCATGCTTTTAACTTTTGCACCAGATAGTCCAGAGTGTCTTTGAACTCGGTAAAGAGCAAAAGGCGCTTTTCAGGATGATCAAAAAAGCCTTCCTTATGTAGCAGGTCTTTAAGTTTGGCGAGTTTTGCTTCCGCTGTGTCATCTTCAACGGTTTGGGCCTGCTTGGCAAGACCTCTCAGCTCTTCGATTTCCTCACGAATCTGATCAGCATTGCCTGCCAGTGTAATGGCCTCAAGCATCTCTTCCAGCCGCTCGCGTTCATCTTCCTCCATCTCCTCGATATCTTCCGGATCTGGAAGATCGGGTGGGGCCATCTTTACCAGTTCCTGCGCTCTTTTGATGCCTTCTTCCAGTCTGCGCGCACGGTTTTCCAGACTGTGACGCATGGCGTAAGTGCTGGAGGCCAATCTGCGCTGATAAAGGGCCATTAAAAAGCCGATAGCTCGGGCACGGGGGTCATCTCCCCGTGCTGCGGCTTTGGCGCTTTGTCGTTTAACAAAACGTGTGACTTCACGGTAAAGTTCAAATTCCTGTCCGTCAATTGAAAAATCCACAGTGTGTGGGATACGCTTTGTGAATATTTTTTCCGCCACCCAGGTTCCATCGGCTCGCCTTTCCGGGAAATAGACCATTGCTTCTTTTGTCCGGCGCAGATAAAAAGGGGCACTTCGTCTCGCCATAGCTTCTTCAATGGAACGAACATCCGCATAAACATCACGATCAAGTAATTGAAGGAATAAAGAGAAGTTTTCCGGATCACCTTTGTGCGGTGTTGCAGTCATCAACAACAGATGGTCTGAAGCGTCGCGCAAAAGCTCGCCTAAAGCATAACGTGCTGTTTTACGAGATGGTGGCGTCCAGGACATGCGGTGTGCCTCATCGACGATGATGAGGTCCCATTGGACTTGTTTTAGCCCCGGAAGTATTTCCGCGCGCTTTGCAAGATCAAGCGAGGTAATGACCTTATTTTGCTCTATCCACTGGTTGACACCAAACTGATCTCGAATGTCGCCACCTTTCAGGACAAGGAATTTTTCGTCAAATTTTTCCCTGAGCTCACGTTGCCACTGAAATGCCAGGTTGGCTGGGCAGACAATGAGAATTCTTTCGGCAAGACCGCGTAATTGAAGTTCACGCAAAAGAAGACCGGCCATGATTGTCTTTCCTGCGCCGGGGTCATCAGCCAACAAAAATCGTACCCGTGCCTGTTTCAATAGATAATCATAAACCGCTTCCAGTTGGTGCGGTAGCGGATCAACGCGGGAAATCGAAAGGCCAAAATAAGGATCAAATTCCCAGGCAATTCCGAGCGAATAGGCCTGAAGTCCCAGACGTAAAAGACGGCTATCGCCATCGAAAGTAAAGCCGGCCTCAAGGATGGTCAGCCCTTCAATATCTTGTTTTGTCAGCGTAACTTTTCGGAAACGTTCGGTGTGCGTGCCAACGAGACCAACAGTCCAAGTTTCAGCATTGCTGGTATGCACCGTCTCTACACGCATCGGTTCGTAAAAGAGCGGGCCGGTTAAAATACATCCTTCATATATTGAAGTTTTAAACCCAGTCATTTCTGCTTGGCCTTAACATTATCGTCAATACGGATATCACTTGTCATTCTGTTTTCTCTCATTTACTTCTCCCTTGCGGAATTTCCAGAAACGGTCTATCCGCTTTACGCCATCTGCTTTGGAGCTTTTTATTTACAGGGCTTATCCTACCCGATGCAGTCCCAGGCCGCAATGGTATCAACACAGAACAATCCGCGGTTTCGGGACAGTGCTTTCTTTTTTTTCGGCCTGTCCGGCGTGTGCATTCACATAAATAATGTCAAACAGGGGCTAAAGTACCAAACTGCCAGGCCTTGTCAAGGTGTTTGTCCGGTTATTTTGATGGTTTGCGCTGAATATCCGGATGGAGGAGCCGCCGCACGAGTACGAACGCATCCACGGGCCAGAAGCACTCCGGCCGGGGGCGGCGCACATGCGAAGTGCCCACGACGGGGCGGCAATCGAGCAGGGCGTTGCGCCACTGACCGGGGAGGGCGTTCGGGGCGGATTCAAGTTTTTGTTCGGCTTAAAGCGTTGTCGTCCCAGCGTCTGCTCCGGATGCCGGGCGTCCGGGTGTTGGTTTGGATCGCGTTTCTAACAGGTTCCTTTTGGCTTCTTGTTCTTGAGGCGCGACATTCACGCCATCTGGCCGCGAAAGTCTGTTCCTGAAGTTATCTACCGGGGGCGAGTAGTGAATGTTAGTGGGCGGGTTCTTCGATGCTTGACGCGAGCACGAGAAACCCATAATTTTAGATGGGTTTTGTGTGATCTGTCAATTTTCCCGAATTTAAACTTGACATCTTATCCCAATACCCATAGCATTGCTATGGGTAACATGAAATGAAGTCAAGGATAGCGAAGATGAAACACGATGAGTTCTTCAGAAAGAACCCTGTTTTCACAGGGGACGATCTGGCCAAACATCTGTCTTCCCACGGTGAAGTTGGTGAACGTACGCAGGAGGCACTTCTGGCATACCACCAGAAGGCCGGGCGGGTCGTTCGGGTACGGCGCGGGTTATATGCCGTCATTCCCTTGGGGTCCGACACCGATTCATATCCTGTTGATCCATTTCTCGTTGCCGCGAAGCTGACACCGGATTCAGTATTGTCGCACCATACGGCACTGGAGTTTCACGGAAAGGCTTATTCTGTTCATGCCCGCCTCACGTACTGTGCATTCCGCCCTCTTGCGCCTTTGACATTTCGCTCTCATATTTTTCGAGGAACAAGGTTCCCGCAAGCTCTCCTTCGCTCGGGGAAAGTCCATTTTGGCATTTTGACTTCGGAGCGTGCCGGAATGGAGCTACGGGTAGCTAGCCTGGAGCGGACCTTGGTGGACGTCCTGGATCGTCCGGACCTTTCGGGAAGCTGGGAGGAAATCTGGCGTTCGCTGGAGTTCGTCGAATTCTTCGACCTCGACAAGGTCGTGGAGTACACAATGCTGCTCGGAAACGCGACCACCGGAGCGAAGGTGGGTTTTTTTCTCGAGCAGCACCGCGAATCGTTGATGGTGGAGGACCGTCACATCGAGGCACTGCGTGCTCTGAGACCCCGGCAACCGCATTATCTGGACCGCGCCAAGCGGACATCAGGCCTTCTCTTATCGGAATGGAATCTGGTGGTCCCCAGGGAAGTGCTTGAACGGACGTGGGGAGAGGTATTATGAAGGTCTCACCAGAGAAGCTGGCCGCCGAAGCGGAAATGACGGGTTTTAGGCCGGATATGCTCGAAAAAGCCGCCCACCTGCTCGGGTTGCTGGATGCACTGCGTAGTCACCCGTTTCTTAAAAAGAAGCTGGTGCTCAAAGGCGGCACGGCTTTAAACCTTTTCATCTTCGATGTGCCTCGGCTTTCCGTTGACATCGATCTGAACTACGTTGGAGCAGTAGATCGTGACGGCATGCTTGCCGAGCGTCCCAAGGTCGAGCAGGCTGTTCAAGCAGTCTTCGCTCGGGAAGGTTTCACAGTAAGGCGGATGCCTGAAGAACACGCCGGAGGTAAGTGGTTATTGCGGTATGAAAACGCCTCCGGACGGAGTTCTAACCTCGAAGTTGACATCAACTTCATGTTCCGTATCCCGCTGTGGCCGGTGATCAGCCGCGACTCTCATCCCATCGGGGCTTGGCGGGCAACAGACATTCCCATGCTGGATCGCCATGAACTTGCGGCCGGTAAGCTCGTGGCGTTATTGCCGCGCAGACAGGTGCGGGACCTGTTTGACAGCCATCGGATTTTACGAATGGACGACCTTGATTTCCACCGCCTTCGCATCGGATTCGTGCTCTACGGCGCGATGAACAGGAAGGATTGGAGAACGATCTCTGTGGACGATGTCGACTTCGACGCCGTGGATTTGATCAAGCAGTTGCTCCCCACGCTGCGCGTGAATATGTCTGAGATCCGAGGTGAATCGACCGAATTCGGGACGCGTCTCGTAAGGGAATGCCGGGAGGGACTATCCATGCTTCTACCTTTCACAGACTCTGAACGGGCGTTCTTGGATCTGTTGCTGGACCAGGGGGAGATCGACTCCGCGCTTTTGACCTCCGACACATTCCTTCAGCAGCGCATACAATCTCACCCGCTTCTCGAGTGGAAAGCTCTCAGCGTACGACGTTACAAACTTAAAGGAAAATGAAAATGGGGGAAATAGCTGTGATTACTGGCTCAACCCATGGAACAGGGCGGCAATCGCGAAAGAACTGGCATTCAGCGGGTATGAGGTTGTCATTGCCCGTTTGAAGTCGACCAAATATCTATACTCGTACATCGACCAAACCCGCATGTATCATACAATGGGGGGGCGAGATGCGCCGAAAGAATCTTCAGCGAGATTGCCCAAAACAGCGGCAAAGTTGGGAGTATCACTGCGGACCATACAACGGTATTGTTTTTGTTTCTGAGCAACAAATACTCTACCAGGTCATGCCGCACCTTAAATACGGCATGTCATCACCTGAAAAAAGAGCCCGCTTGTAAACGGGCTCTTTTATTTTGGCTCCCCAGCGCGGACTCGAACCACGGACATGCTGGTTAATCCCGCCTCGGCGGGACTCTACCGCTGAGCTCATGTACATA
>Ga0255341_1006666_pt1 | contig 10705 bp, 8 predicted proteins | sample wastewater_treat_8_FD_192418 | JGI IMG/M metagenome (GOLD analysis project Ga0255341, IMG submission 192418) | Wastewater microbial communities from Lulu Island WWTP, Vancouver, Canada - plant12 | ecosystem: Engineered > WWTP > Wastewater > Unclassified | place: Canada: Vancouver, British... | reverse complement strand
TTTAATTTTTTTTATGTTAGTATTAGTAATGTTGTCGTTAGTATTGATTAAATCTAAAAGTTTCCCCTTATTCAATCCATCTTTTGCACCAAGAGTTAAGAAAAACTTAGTATATCCTGACTTTCCTTCACTTTTTGCTTTATTGCTTCTTTTATTTTCTTTGAAATCGGGTTCGTTTAAGTCGTAAGCATTTTTATAATAAGTTAAAAATCTAGAAAACTCAACTGCTACAAATCGTTTTATTAGTTCATCTCTATCTAGCCAGCTTAATTTTTTTAAAATTATAGGCAAAAATTGATCTATTTCTGGGTCTATTTCAGAAAGATGTTCAATTCTATCAATAATATGCATTAGTTGTTTTGTGCAAACTTCTTTACCATCGGGAACTTGTCTGCGGTTTATAGGTTTTTTTAGAATTTTTTCAATTTCTCGAATTTTGTGCAGTTCTCTATTGTGAATTATTGTAATTGCTTCGCCTTTTTTCCCTGCTCTGCCTGTACGTCCAGTTCTGTGTATATAAATTTCTCTTTCGTCAGGAAGATTATAATTTATAATATGGCTAAGGTCGTTTACATCAAGTCCACGAGCAGCAACATCGGTAGCGACAAGTAATTGCAAATTTCCACTTCTAAATCTGTGCATAACATGGTCGCGTTGTGCTTGCGATAAATCTCCATGCAAAGCATCTGCATTATAACCATCTTGAATAAGTTTATCTGCAACTTCTTGAGTTTCGGCACGAGTTCTACAAAATACAATTCCGTAAATATCTGGATTTATGTCAGCAATACGTTTTAAGGCTAAATATCTGTTTTTCGCATTTACTTGATAGTAAAAATGTTCGACATTTTCTGCTCCTGAATTTTTTGTTCCTACTGAAATTTCTAAAGGATCGTGCATATAGGTTGCAGCAATTTTCATAATTTCGGGTGGCATGGTGGCAGAAAATAATAAAGTTTGCTTTTCTATTGGTGTGGTTTCTAAGATAGCATCAATATCTTCTTTAAATCCCATGTTTAGCATCTCATCAGCTTCGTCTAAAACCAAAAAAGATATTTGATTAATTTTTAAAACTTTTCTATTTATCAAATCTAAAACTCTGCCGGGCGTTCCAACAACAACTTGAGAACCTTTTCTTAAATCTTTAATTTGATTTTCGATTGACGCACCGCCATAAACCGCAGTTATACGAATTTCGGGCAAATATTTTGCATAATTCTGCATATCTTTTGCTATTTGCACGCAAAGCTCGCGAGTGGGCGAAAGAATAATTGATTGTGTAATTTTATTTTGATAGTCGATTTGATTGAGAATAGGCAAACCAAAAGCAGCGGTTTTACCAGTCCCAGTTTGAGCTAAACCAACTAAATCTCTGTCAGAATTTAATAGGTGAGGTATTGTTTTTGCCTGAATAGGCGTAGGATTTATATATCCAAGTTCTTTTATGGCTTTAAGAATTTCTTTGCTTAAACCATAGTTTTCAAATAATTGCATTTTTTTTAAATTTCAGGTTGCAAAGATAAACAATAATTAATAAAATTGTCTAAACAATAAAACTTCCTGAAATACTTCTGAAATTATATACCTTATTAATTATATCGCCAAAAAGTGGACCTATAGAAAGTACTTTTATTTTATCCGATGCTCCTTCTTTTATTGGAATAGAGTCTGTGGTAATAAATTCAATAATTGGTGAATTATTTAATCTTTCGTAAGCAGGACCAGACAACACTGGGTGAGATGCAACCACTCTGATAGATTTAGCACCTTGGTTCATCATAATATTTGCCGCCATTACAATAGTTCCCGCAGTATCAACCATGTCGTCAGTAATTATTACATTTTTGCCTTCCACATCACCGATCACCATCATTTCGCCTACTTCGTTTGCTTTTACGCGTGATTTATGAGCAATAGCCATGTCGCAACCTAAGAAATGAGAATAAGCTTTTGCACGTTTCGAGCCACCCATGTCGGGTGAAGCAATTACTAAATTGTCTAGATTTAAATTTTTTAGATAGGGCACAAACAAAGCAGATGCGTAAACATGGTCAACAGGAACATTGAAAAATCCTTGAATTTGATCTGCATGTAAATCCATAGTCATAATGCGGTCAACTTTTGCAGCTGTGAGTAAATCGGCAATTAATTTTGCACCAATAGCAACGCGTGGCTGGTCTTTTCTGTCTTGACGAGCAAAACCAAAATATGGAATTACTGCTACAACTTTATATGCCGAAGCTCGTTTTGCAGCATCAACCATAAGCATAAGCTCAAACAAATTATCTACAGGTGGAAAAGTACTTTGAATTAAAAATACTGTACAACCACGAACAGATTCATCTAAACTTGTAATAAATTCGCCATCACTAAAACGTGTAAAACTACTTTTACCTAGACTATAAGTTTTTAGAGTATCGATAGGATTACCCGATTCTAGGTGCATTTGTTTTTGAGCTTGATTATAACCATCTATAATTTTTATAGCTAAATCGCGATTTGCCGAACCAGCAAAAAATTTAATTGGTGAGTGCATCTTTTATAAATTTTGTTTATTGATTGCAAAATTACAAAAATAAAAGAAGTTTGTAAAAATTAATCTGAGATTGATATTAACTAGTTTTCAACAAAATTAAATTCAATTTTAATATATAAAATCATTCTTGTAAAATGATGAAAATCAGCCATATAGATTTAAAGTGATAAAGTTTCTTATAATTTTATTTGTTCTATTTATTACTATTACATAAATTTTTTGTAACTTAGCAAAGTATTTAAAAAGTTTTGTTATGATTAAATTTTTTAATCTTTTAATTTTAATATTTACAGCAAATGTATTGTTAGCACAACATACATTGTTTTTTGAAATTCCAGAATGTCCTACAAGTAGCATAGGAGAATTTAAAAACTTTAATGAAACTAAAATTTATCCAAATCCAGCATCGGAGCAGTTGAATATTGAATTGAAAAACTTTTCAACTTGTAAATTGGAAATTTTAGATTTAAACGGCAGAATTATTAGTGTTGAAAATGCAAAATTTGAAAATTCAACTATTAAAATTGATATTTCAAATCTAGAAAAGGGATTTTATATCCTGCAAATACGTGATAAAGAAAAATATTTTAGAAAAAGTTTTGTAAAAATTTAGCCATGAAAAATCAGATTTTTAAAATATTAATAGCTTTAATTTTTATCCTTAACTTTAATTTTGTTGCAATATCTCAAGATTATTGTCATGGAGATAATTTTACATTACAAGCCACAAACTATGTTGCAGGAACCGTGCAATGGCAATATTCTTATGATGATGTGAATTGGTATGATTTTGATAATGCAAACTCGCTGACTTTTTATTTTATTCCTGATGCTAGTATGTATGTGCGTTTACAAATCCATGATACAAGTTGTATCCCTGAATATTATTATGCCGAGAAACAATATATTGAATTAATACCTCAACCTACAGTAGCAGATGCAGGTTATGATCAGCTCGGAATTATTGGTACTTCAACAGTTTTAGAGGCTAATCAAGCAGAAATAGGTATAGGCTTTTGGACAATTGAAGAAGGGCAGGGTGGAAGCCTTTCAGATCCAAATATTCCAAATGCAACTTTTACTGGCTTGGTTGGCGAATCTTATACTTTAAGTTGGCAAATTTTTAATTCTTGCGGAAGTACTGAAGATTTTGTTAAAATTAGTTTTGTGAGTAATTTTACTTGCGGACAAAATATTGTTGACAGTAGAGATGGACAAACTTATCCAACAGTTTCTATAGGTGGAAAATGTTGGCTTGCAAAAAATATGAATATAGGAACAATGGTTTTTGGTACTGAACAACAAACAAATACTGAAACTATTCAAAAATATTGTTATGCAAACGATGAAAATAATTGCAATATTTATGGAGGTTTATATCAATGGAATATGGCAATGCAGTTTTCAACAAGTGAAGGTGTACAAGGAATTTGTCCAGAAGGTTGGCATATACCAACAGACTACGAATTTAAACAATTGGAATTAGCTCTAAGTATGCCAAGTGGGGAAGTAGATATTATGAATAGTTTTAGAGGACATGCTCAAAATGTTGGTGGTCAAATGAAACAAGGTGGCGGTTCAGGATTCGAAGCATTATTTGCTGGAGCAAGAAACGGAGGCGGAGGTTTTATGTATTTGCAAGGTACTGGCTCTTATGATTTTGCGTATTTTTGGTCTAGCAGCCATTGTAGCGAAGGTGGCGAATGTAGTGAAGGACGTGACGAAAATTTTGCAATAAGAAGATGCTTGCAAGGTGGAAGTCAAGGCTCTGGAAGATATGATACCTTTAATAAAGGATATGGTTTTTCGGTAAGATGTGTAAAAAATAATTAATAATATATTAAAATCTAAATATTATGAAGACTATAAAAATTTTACTTTTTGTTTTAATTGGAAGTTTAAGTTTTACTTTTTTGGCTTGTGATCCTGATGATCCAGAACCACAGCCAAATCCACAACCAGTAATAGAATTAGAATTTATATCACTAACTGCTGATAAAGAGCTTTTATATGGTGGCGAAACTGCAACTATTACTGCCGAAGCTCGTGGCGAAGAATTGGTTTATCAATGGACGGCTTCAGCAGGTTCAATTGTTGGCTCTGGAAAAACTGTTACATACTCGCCATCACCTTGTAGTACAGGAGAAAATACTATAACATGCAAAATTACAGATAAATATAAGGAATCCTTGTCGAAAAGTATAATTATTACCGTAGAGTAATGAAAAATAAGTTTATTGTATTTTTTTTGTTTTTTGGATTATTAGCGTTTAGCAATTTTGAAGCTAATGCTCAATGTTTTGCATCGCCTGGAAATCCAGTTGCAGGAAGTGCTAATGTAGGAGTTCTGCATCCAAGAATTTTTAGATTAGTGCTTTTTCATAAATTTTCTTATTCCGATTCTTATTACAGCGGTTCAAAGTTTAACGAATATGATTTTCCTGCAGCAATAAAAAATGCAAATTATAATTATACAGGCATGAGCTTGGCTTATGGACTAAAGCCAAAACTGAGCTTAGAATTAGATTTGGGATATTTTATAAATAAAACTCAAAATTATAGATATATTGATTATCAACTTAAAGGCTATGGTTTGTCAAATATTGGATTAACTGCAAAATACAATATTTATAAAAATCCTGTAAAAATGCTCGAAATTACTGTGGGCGGGGGACTTAAAGCACCATTTAGATTAGAACCGCAAGTAGTAAACGGAGTTAGACTAGATGTGGACGTGCAACCTTCAACAGGAAATTTTGGCTTTAATTTGCAAGCTCTGTTTGTTAAAGAATTTGAAAATATAAGCACTAGACTTATTGTGCTTTCTCGCTATGACAATAATTTTACAGAAAATAGAATGGGATATAAATTTGGAGATGCTTTTTCAAATTCAATTTTTATTTCTAAACACCTTGCAAATAAATACACAGAACTAACAAAAGATATTACAATTATTTGCCAGTTTAGGCATGAATACAAAAAAGTTAATCATTTGAATGGAAAAGTAGTAAAAGCATCGGGAAGTAATATCCTTTACATTGCACCGCAAATAAATTATAATTTTAAAATGGTGTGGAATTTTTCCTTTATTTTTGAAAAACCAATTTATCATTATTACAACGAAACACAACTCGGCAACAAATATTCACTTTTGCTAAGTATTACAAAAGATATTGGATATAAAATAAAGATGTAGGTAATTGTTTGATTTTGAGCGAGTTGAAAATCCTTATAAAATAAAAAACCCCAACTTTAGTCGGGGCGCTGTGGTGGTACCACCTAGAATCGAACTAGGGACACACGGATTTTCAGTCCGTTGCTCTACCGACTGAGCTATGGTACCTAAATCGGACTGCAAAAATAGAGCAAATTTTTAAATATCCAAAAATTTTAGCAGAAAAAAATAAAAATATTTGCTCAAACTTTGCAACTTATTGATTTTCAAATGTAAACTTTTAAAAATTTGTTATGGTTTCTATTATTTTATCAATTTTTGCTTGTAGTTCTTTTGTTATTTGTGGATATTCTTCTTTGTTTTTAAGCACATCGTGGACAGAAACGTAAAATTTGATTTTTGGCTCAGTTCCCGAAGGTCGAATAGTGATTTTTGTGCCATCAACTAGTTCAAATTGCAAAACATTAGATTTTGGAAGATTTATTTCGTGCTTTGAATTGTTTCGTTTATCTATACTTATTCTTTTTTCAAAATCGTGAACTAAGGCAATGTCAATACCATTTATTGATTTTGGCATTTGATTTCTGAACTTTTCCATCATTTTTTGAATTTCTTCCAAGCCACTTTTGCCAGTTTTTGTTAAAGACTTTAAGCCTTCTAAATAATATCCGAATTTTATATAAATATCAATTAGCAATTTATCTAAAGTGATATTTCTATTTTTTGCCCATGCAGCAACTTCTGCCATAATCATACAAGACATTACAGCATCTTTATCGCGAACAAATTCTCCAGCTAAAAATCCATAACTTTCTTCGCCACCGCCAATAAAAGTGGTTTTACCATAATTCTTTTCAATTATTTCGGCAATATATTTAAAACCTGTCAAAACATCATAAGATTTTACATTATAATGATTTGCAATTACAGATAATAATTCAGTAGTAACAATAGTTTTAACAATATATTCTTTGCCTTTTAGTTTTCCTTTTTTCTGCCATTCTTCCAAAAGATAATAAATCAAAATAGAAGCAGTTTGATTTCCATTTAAAAGCAAATATTCTCCGTTTTTTTGACGCACAACAATTCCTAATCTATCGCCGTCTGGGTCGGTTCCCATAACAATATCTGCTTTAATTTTCTTTGCTTTTTCAATAGCCATACTCAAAGCTGAAGCTTCTTCGGGATTTGGCGAAGCAACAGTTGGAAAATTGCCATCAGGAATGGCTTGCTCTTCTACAATATTAATATCTGTAAAACCAACTTTTCGCAAAGCTTTTGGCAAAATATCAACAGTAGAACCATGAATAGGAGTGAAGACTATCTTTAAATTAGATTTTTTTATGTCTTCAGGATTTAAAATCAATTCAGAAAGTTTGTTAATATAAGCATTGTCAATGTCTTCACCAATAATTTCAACATTTTTTAAATTGTCATCAAATTTAACTTGAGATAAATCTTTGATATTTCTTACTTCGTTGATAATTCCAATGTCGTGAGGATTTATAATTTGTCCGCCATCTTGCCAATAAACTTTATAGCCGTTATATTCTTTTGGATTGTGAGAAGCTGTAATAACAATTCCCGAATGGCATTGTAAATGTCTTATCGCAAAAGATAATTCAGGTGTGGGACGCAGACTTTCAAATAAATAAACTTTTATACCATTTGCAGATAAAACCGAAGCAGAAATTTTCGCAAAATAATCTGAATTATTCCTGCAATCAAAAGCTATAGCACATTTTATTTTTGTATTTGGAAAGTTTTTTATCAAATAATTGCTTAAACCTTGAGTTGCCATTCCAACAGTATATTTATTCATTCTGTTGCTACCAACACCCATAATGCCACGCAAGCCACCTGTGCCAAATTCCAAATCTTTATAAAAAGATTCTGTCAAAAGTGCATGGTCGTTGTCTATCATGCGTTGTACTTCTTTACGAGTTTCTGCATCGAAACTTTCGTCTAACCATTTTTTTGCTTTGTTGATTATGTTTTCCATAAATTATTTTTTTTGTAAAGTTAGTTTTTTTATAAACGATGTGATAAAATTAATGAAAATTTTTAAAACTATGGCTATAAAATAAAAAATAATTGAATTTTTTTAGTCAGATTTCCTCTGCTCGCTCGGATTTGCAACAGCGACAGAATATTTCCAACACTCGGATTACAACCGAAGTCCGAAGGACGAGCTCAGCGAAGCTAAATCCGAGCGAGCGTCATGGGTGTTAGATGCGAGCATCAGGGCTGTTGGAAGCTATCTATTGACTATCAAAGGCTTGTCCGTAGGACAACATGTGATTAACCGTAGGCGCAGCCTGCGGTATTTAGACCCTCAAAAGCCTTGCCCGTAGGGCAACACAACACTTTTAACACTTCAACTACGTTCAGTGCATCGCCTTTAACACTAGTGCATCGCTTTTAACTTTTAACTGAAGTACCCTTGCGGACAAGGAGTAATTGTTCGAATTGGTGCTACAACTATGAAAACTGGAATAGTTTTTTGTCATAACTTGAATTTTCTTAGTCGGATTTCTGACAAATTGTCATTGTTTTTTAAATTAATTTCAAAAATCTTGAATTTTGTCAGTCATTTAATCATATAAACTTAAAAAAATAGCATTGGCACAACAATTGACTAATTAAGTGTGAAAATAAAATTATTAACTAAAATTTAAAAAGAATAAATATGAGCAAAATTATAGGAATAGATTTAGGAACAACAAACTCATGTATATCTGTAATGGAAGGAAATGAACCTGTTGTAATAGCGAACAGTGAAGGTCGTAGAACTACGCCATCAATAGTTGGTTTCTTAAAAGACGGAGAACGTAGAGTTGGTGATCCTGCAAAACGTCAGGCGATAACAAATCCCAAAAATACAATATATTCTATTAAGCGTTTTATGGGAGAGAAGTATGATAAATTAATAGATGAGTACAAACGCGTTCCTTACGACGTAGTAAAAGGGGATAATAATACGCCAAGAATTAAAATTGAAGATAGGCTTTATACGCCACAAGAAATTTCGGCAATTGTTCTTCAGAAAATGAAACAAACAGCTGAAGATTATTTAGGTCAAACTGTTAAGGAAGCTGTAATTACAGTTCCTGCATATTTTGATGATTCTCAACGTCAAGCAACAAAAGAAGCTGGCGAAATTGCAGGTTTAACAGTAAAACGTATTATTAACGAGCCTACTGCCGCTGCTTTGGCTTATGGTTTGGATAAGAAAAATAAAGATATGAAAATTGCTGTTTTCGACTTAGGAGGCGGTACTTTTGATATTTCTATCCTCGAACTTGGTGACGGAGTGTTTGAAGTAAAATCAACAAATGGCGATACTCACCTTGGTGGTGATGATTTTGACCATGTTATTATCGACTGGTTAGCAGCTGAATTTAAAAAAGACGAAGGTCTCGATTTAACAAAAGACCCAATGGCTTTACAAAGACTAAAAGAAGCTGCAGAAAAAGCAAAGATTGAATTGTCAAGTTCTACAAGTACAGAAATCAATCTTCCTTATATTATGCCTGTTGATGGTATTCCAAAGCACTTGGTAAAAACTTTAACTCGTTCAATGTTTGAGCAATTGGCAGATAAATATATAAATGCAACAATTAAACCTTGCGAAAGAGCTTTACAAGATGCTGGACTAACAGTTTCTGATATTGACGAAGTGCTTTTAGTTGGTGGTTCAACACGTATTCCAGCTATTCAGAAAAAAGTAGAAGAATTTTTTGGAAAAGCTCCTTCTAAGGGAGTAAATCCTGACGAAGTTGTTGCTATTGGAGCTGCTATTCAAGGTGGTGTGTTGACTGGTGAAGTTACAGACGTGTTATTATTAGATGTTACTCCACTTTCATTAGGAATTGAAACTATGGGTGGCGTTATGACTAAATTGATTGAAGCTAACACAACTATACCTACTAAGAAAACTGAAACTTTTACCACAGCAGCTGATAATCAGCCATCTGTAGAAATTCATGTGCTACAAGGCGAAAGGTCTATTGCACAGCACAACAAGACTATTGGACGTTTCCACTTAGATGGAATTCCACCAGCACCAAGAGGAGTGCCTCAAATTGAAGTAACTTTCGATATTGATGCAAATGGAATTTTACAAGTTTCGGCAAAAGATAAGGGAACAGGAAAACAACAAAGTATTAGAATTGAAGCGTCATCTGGTTTGTCTGATGATGATATTAAGAGAATGAAAGAAGAAGCACAAGCTAATGCCGAAGCCGACAAAGTTGCAAAAGAACGCATTGACAAAATCAATCAAGCAGATTCAATGATTTTCCAAACAGAAAAACAATTGAAAGAATTTGGAGATAAAATTCCTGCCGACAAACGCAAACCAATAGAAGATGCTTTAGAAAAATTACGTCAAGCTCATAAAGACCAAAATGTTGACGCTATTGATGCAGCAATGAATGAGCTAAACACAGTTTTCCAAGCAGCTTCTCAAGAAATGTATAATGCACAACAATCGCAAACTAACGCAGGTCCTCAAGATTCTGGAAATACTGGAAATGCTTCAAATCAACAAACTGGTGGTGATGACGAAGTTACAGATGTGGACTTTGAGGAAGTAAAATAAAATAATGTAAAAACTGAAATAATAAAAAGCTGTCTCTCTTGAAGGGACAGCTTTTTTTGTTCATAAAAAATTAATATTTTTGTTATTTGTTATGATTATTCAATCCTTCTATCACTAATTCAGGTTTTTCAATTCCTACTAATGCGTCATCAGAAATAAAACATATATTTTCTGTAGGAAATTGAGTTGTAAATCTGTTGAAAAGGTCATTTTCCCAACATATATAATCGTTATCTAAGTGATAAACCTCGTTTGGTAATACTTCAATAACATGAACCAAAGCATTTTGGTCATATTCATAACGAACACGTGTTTTAGAAAATTTTTTGATAAACACTTTTAATTGGTTTCAAAATTTTGTATCTTTGTGGTCTGAAACAGTTACGATATT
>Ga0255341_1006663_pt1 | contig 10709 bp, 5 predicted proteins | sample wastewater_treat_8_FD_192418 | JGI IMG/M metagenome (GOLD analysis project Ga0255341, IMG submission 192418) | Wastewater microbial communities from Lulu Island WWTP, Vancouver, Canada - plant12 | ecosystem: Engineered > WWTP > Wastewater > Unclassified | place: Canada: Vancouver, British... | reverse complement strand
TCAAAACATATTGGCATTTTTCCCGAACAAGTTTTAAATTGGAATTTCATTAAATCTATTTCTAAAAATTACCAAAATATGAAATTCCTAAACCTATTTGGATATACAGGTTTAACAAGCATTGCCGCTGCTCCATTTTCTGAAACCATTACTCATATAGATTCCATTAAAAAGGTGGTGGACTGGGCAAAACTTAATGCTAAAAATTCAGGCTTTGACAATATAAGAGCCATTTGCGAAGACGCTCCAAAGTTTGTTGAAAGAGAAATTAAAAGGAATAATAAATACAACGCAGTAATTCTCGACCCGCCACCAATAGGTGTAGGTGCAAATAATGAAAAATGGATATTAAATAAAATGTTGGATAAACTTCTTAAAAATATTTCTATTCTCTTAGAAGAAAAATCTTTTGTAATAATGAATTCCTACAGTCATAGCCTTAGCGAAAATGCCATAAACACAATGATTGAAGAGAATTTTCCAAATCATAAAACAACATTAAACGAAAAACTTTTTGGTCTTTCAAAATATGGAAACACTATAGACCATGGAATTTTTATTCATCTAGAAAGTTAAATCCACAATATAATAGATTTGCTTCTGTTTTCAGCGTTGTAGCACCCTAAAATCACAAAATAAAACACAAACTATAGTAGTGTCCTAAAAAGTGTGTAATTTTCATTCCTCATTCGGGATTTTGTGTTGCCCTTGCGGGCAAGGCTTTTGATGGCATCACCACCGCAGGCTGCCGCCTACGGTTAATCACATGTTGTCCTACGGACAAGCCTTTGATAGTCTTGTATTGTACTAACGAACAAATAACTTCAGATCTACAATACAATATTACTGATTTTCTTGTTTTTCGTTTGTAAATCTTTCAAACTTGCAATTTTCATCTATCATATACCTATAAGTTATATGAGTTTTTGCAAGATGAGAATTCCCAAGGTATCTGTATATTCTATTTACAGCTTGGTTGTAATCGCCTACCCATGACATTTCCAATTCAGTTACTCCAGCTTCTCGTAAACCGCCAAGCATTTTCACATACAAAGCATGAGTTACTCCAATTCTTTGATAATCGGGATGCACGCCAAACACAATTACTCTAGCTCGTTTAACCTTTTTTATTTTTGAAACTAATTTCAATGAATTAAATAAATTTAGCTTTCCTTTAAAAGGCTTAATAACTTGATTTAAGTCTGGCAAACAAACTTCCATTCCTATTGGGCGACCATCTTTATAAACAAACCACACAAGTTTAGGATTTACAATAGGTTTCATTGCCTTAAACATTTTTTCAAATTCTTTTCTTTCAACCTTAGTATGATCTGCATGAAAATATGACCACACTTCATTAAAAACTGTGGTTACATCATCAACAAATTTATCGGTTTGTTTAAAATCTAAATGTTTAAAGTCAAAGTCGCCTGAATCTATAACCCTTTGTGCAAAATCAATATGTCGTTGAGGAAAAGGTTTTTGTAAATCAACATGATAAGAATATTGCTCAAAATAATTTTGGAAGCCATAATTTTCGAAAAGTTCCTTATAATACTCTTTATTATATGGCATTCCATAAGCTTGTGGTATAAATCCATCAACCAATACTCCCCAGTGATTAAAGTTTTCACCAGGAACAGTATTAGCGTCAACTGCTTGCATATTTTCTGCTTTTAACCAATCAACAGCTACATCAAAAAGCATATTTGCTGCTTCTTGAGAATTGATACAATCAAAAAAGCCTATTCCACCAGCTTTAATATCGTTAGCTTTATGTTTTTTTACTGGTAAAAATGCAGAAATTCTGCCTACTGGAATTTTGTTTTTATACAAAACCCATAATTGAAAATTACATTTTTTTTCTCGTGGCTTATTTCCTGAATAAAAAAAACCAAGTACATCTCCATTCAAAGGAGCAACCCAATTTTCATCATTTTCATAAATATTTAAAGCCGCTTGAAAAAAATCTTTTTCATTTTTTTCTGTAACAATAGCAATCTCAAACATTATCTTTTATTCAAATAGCTTAAAAGTCTTAAAACTTCTAAATACAACCAAACTAAAGTAACCATTAAACCAAATGCTGCAAACCATTCTGCTTCTTTAGGTGCTCCTCTTTCACAAGATTCTTGAATAAAATTAAAATCTAAAATTAAATTTAATGCAGCAATAATAATTATAAATATACTAATTCCAATTCCTATTGGACCGCCAGAGTGTAAATAAGGAATTTGTATTCCAAAAAATCCTAAAATGAAAGAAACTAAGTAAACAAGAGCTATGCCACCTGTGGCAATAATTATTCCAGAGCGAAACTTATTTGTAACTTTTATAATTCCCGATCTAAATAATACTAACATTACTGCCATTATTCCAAAAGTGATAAGCACAGCTTGCAAAACTATTCCTGAATAAAGTGAGCTATACACCATAGAAATAGAGCCTAAGACAAACCCTTGAGCTAGAGCATAAAGCGGTGCTGTAAACTTAGCGTATTTTTTAGCAAAAATTGTAACCATTGCAAGAATAAATCCTACAATTGCTCCTCCCCACATTAAAGGAGACAAAAGTTCAAGGTCGTAAGTAGCTAATTTCCAAGAAAAACTAGCAGAGACTAGTAATAACAAAAACAAAATTATAGATTTGTTTAAAGTGCCTTTTATGCTCATAGTGCCTTCACCGGACAGAGCTTCAAATGCTTTTTCTGAAAGAACAGGATTTGATGTGCTTGTAAATTTCATAACATTAAATTTTAAATTATTTTATTTTTGGGCGTTGTTGCCACAAAATCTTTTAAATAAAAAGGTTCATAATATACTAAATCGACAAATTCTTTGCCGATAAATTTTTTATAAGAAAAATCTGACATAAATTCAGCAGAAGGAAAAATATCGTCAAGAAAAATAAAATTTTCTGACATTAATACAGTTTTACACTTTTCTGCTCCATTACCACAAAATACAAGTTTTTTATCAGAAAATTCCGAAAATGAATTTTCATCAATTATTTTTGCTTCCGTTTCTGAAATTTTATTCAAATTTGAATCAAAAATCGCGGTATAAACTTCCATGCGTCTGGCATCTGTCATTGGAATTATATAGTCATAAGAAAAATCTATTTTGCTTTTTGCCATAGCTGCAACAATTTGTAAACTATCAATAGCAATTAAAGGCAAATCTAAAGCTGTAGCAAATCCTTTTGCAGTACTTAGACCAATTCTTAAACCTGTATATGAACCTGGACCACCACTAATAGCAACAGCTTTAACATTTTCTGGCAAAATAGAATTTTCTTTTAAAATATCTTGAATATAACTTGCTAAAAGTTTAGAATGAGAGGCTTTTTCGCCATTCTCCAAATTAGGATTATGAATTTTTAAATATTTAGTCTCGCCATTTTGCGATAGTGAAACTGAACAAACATCAGTTGAGGTTTCGATGTTTAAAATAAAATTCATTCCCAATTATTTTTTGCAAAAATATAAAAATTCTTAATTTGATACAATTTTTGTGCTTATTCTAACTGTCTTGCAGTGGCTAAATTAATTCTTTTCCCATTATTAAATGCAACAATAAAGGCATCGTTTAAACCTAAATTTTTAATATTATTTAATTGCGTAAGTGCTTCATTGTATTTATCAAAACTGCCAACTCTATATGTATGTAAATTATTATTAGTAGTTTTATAAAGTTTTTTATTTCCTGCTAATTTCAAAAACATGTCTCTAACTATATTATTAGGCTCATTTCTAAAAGCTCCCAACTGAATATAATATTCTATCTTAGCTACTTCTTGTTGTTCTGGTTCTCTTGGTTCTCTCTGTATTTCTGGACGCTCTTGTGCTTGTACCTGTGCTTGTGCAACATGCTCTTCAGACAAAGTAATTTCTTGTTTATTTTCAAGATTTTCGTTTGCTAATAAATTTCTGGCTTCGTATAAATAAATTTGTTTACCATTAGCATAAGCAGTTACAAAAGCGTCAGTAATTCCAAGCTGTCTAATTCTATTTTGTTCTTGAAGTGCGATGTTTAAATCATAATATTTTCCAAAAACATGGCGAACCAAACCATGTCTATATTCATCATAAAACAAAGGAGCTAAATTATAAAGCCTTTCAGGATTAATTCTTTCGCGATAAACTCCAACTTGAATGCAATAAAAAACATCTGTAGTTTGTACTAATTCTGTATTAATTGTAGTTCTTGTTTCGGCAACCACAGGCTCTGGCTCAGCAGGTGTTTCAACTGTTTCGATTTCAACATTTGTTGTTGCTGTAGTGGCAGTTTCATCTTTACTAACCAAAAGTTCTTCTTGTTTTTGAACTTGCAATTCTTGCTCTAGTCTTCGAGCTTCGGCAATAGTAATTCGTTTTCCATTAAAATAAGCTACAATAAAAGCATCTTCAAATCCTGTGTCTCTAACTCTTGGAAGATTTTGCTGAGCTGTTGCTAACTGAAAATATGTGCCTGTCATAAAACGTATCAAGCGAGAATTTTCTATGCGTTCGGTAAATAATGGCAATAAAGTTGGGAAATTTTCTTCGCCAACCATTTCATTATAAGCAGCAAACTGAATGCGATAATAAAAATCATAAGTTTCTAATTCCTGAGCAATTTCGTCAAGTTTTTCTATAACTTGTATCACTTCTTCCTCAACATTTTCCTGACTGTCTGCAATCACCTCTTTTTCAGGCACATAAGTTTCCACACTTGTTTTGGTTTCGGTATTTTCAGCCAAATCTTCAATCACAAGTTGCTTGTAATATGGCATCAAAACTTCTGTATTTTTATCTTGGAAACTTAAAACTTCGTTAGCTAATTCTATTTTTTTAAAGCTAAGTTGTGAAAGCTTTTTAGCTTTTTCAAATTCCTCAAAAACAGTTTGGTTTTCTACTTTTGAATCAAAACTCAAAAGTTTATAATAAACAGAAATTAATTCTTCAAAATCTTGTTCAGATTGAGTTTTCAAACTATCCGAAACAGTATTTATTATTTCATCTTCTGATTTTAAATGCTCATCAAAATATTTTGTTCTTGTATTATAGGTTAATATCTCATAATTTCTGGCTGTTTCTGCATAGTCTTTTATAAGTTTAACTTGCTGTTTTTCTAGTTTGTTAATAGATTTTTGGTGCTTTTTAATATGAGAATTTTTAGAAGCTTCTGATATTAACTTATTATATTCTTGAATTTGATTTTCATTATTTTTAATACTGATTTCGAGTTTCTCAAGTCTGCCTTGCAAAGAGTTTAAAGTTTTTTCATCTTCATAATTATTTTGATAAGAAATCTTACTTTCAGGTTTTAGTTCATTGCTTGCAATTTCTCTTGATTCGAGTTTAGCTAATTCAACAAAACCTTGAGATGTCAAACTTTTAGCAATTTCTGAAAGAATTAAATTTTCTGTTTCGTTTGCCTTTTCGTAAATCTCAATTAGCTCGGCATTAGAGTAAAAATTACTATAAGAAATTACAGAATTTCTGTCGTTTTTATAATTTTCAATTAGTTTTTTATATTCTGAGCTATTTATCAATTCAGGGTTTGTCTTCGCATAAGTTTCATTTACTTCCTCAACAAAACTCAATTTGTTTTGACTTTGCTCTATTAAGATTTTGCTTTGCTCATTTTCTAATTTTGATTTTTCTGCAATAAGTTTTGATTTTTGCTTTTTAGAATTTGTTTGCTCAATTTTATTATTCAAATCTAAAATTTTTGTTTGATTTTTGTCAATTTGGTTTTGGGTATTATTTATTTCAGTATTCTTAGACAAAAACTCTGAATCTCCTGTATTTGAACTTAAATATTGTGCAAACTCATCTAAATTATATGTTTGCTTTTCAACTGCAATATTTTCGCCAACAACAACTAAATCTCTTTCTGTATCGCTTGGTTTAATCTCCTGACTTTGCAAGCTTTCATCTGTCTGTTCAGTTTTAGTTTCACTTATTTCAGCTTGAATCTCAATTGTTTCAGATTTAGTTTCACTCGTTACGAGCTGAGTTTCAACCACTTCGGGCTGAGTTTCGACTGTTTCTGAAATGGTTTCAGCAATTTCGGCTTGTATTTCATTTTCTTGTTCTTTAGTTTCAGATTGTTCTGCGATTAATTTTTTGTTTTCTGCCAAAATTTGACTTTCATTATCCACAAAATTTTCAAACTTAGCTGAATTTGCAATTAAATTATCAATACGAGATTGAGGAAGAATAATTACTTTCTTGTTTTTCAACAATTCATTTTGCTGATTTAAAATATTTGTACCTCTGATAACAACTTCATCTAACAAATAATAATCGTAAGTTTCGTAATAAGTGTTGCAATCGTCAGTGTAATTTTTTATTTTTTCTTTTAAATCAGAAATATCAGCATTTGGATTATTTGAAACAATTTCTGCAAGCTGCTCATTTATAGTTCGTTGTTGAACTTGCATTATTTCCTCATTTATTGTTTTAAGTTGTAATTTTATGTCTTGATTAAGTTTTTCTATATCTTTTAAAATTTCATCTTTTTCCTCATCGTTAGAACTTGCAAATTTTGCTGTAAGAGCTTGAATTTCATTACTTGTTTGTTCAGATTTTAAAATTAATTCTTCTATATTTTTTGGTTCAAGCTCAACAATAACTTCAATTTCTTCAGGTAATAATTCTTTTGTTTTAATTGTAGTAATTTCATTAATAAAATTTAAAGTTTCAAGTCTATTGCCAAAGTTTTTATTAGGAACATACTTAGCTCCATTTTCCAAGAATTCAAAAATACAATTCAAATTTAGATTAGCAATTTCAATATTTTTAAAAGCCTCACCAAGCAAACTAATTGATTCTGAGCTATTTTCTTCTGCCAAAATTTGAAGACTATCTGCAATTTGTTTGTGGTATTCAGCTTTTAGCGAATAAGATTGAGTTCTATTATCTGCTAAATCATATTTTTTAATATTGGCTGAGTACAACAAATAATCTGAATAAAAATCTTGAAGCGAGGTATTTAGATAATCAATAGAATTTTTTAAATTTTCTTCAATAATTCCATTGGCTTGACTTATCAACTGATTTTTTTCTTGAGTTTTATTTAAGGTTTCAGAAACTGCAAACAAGGATTTTGCTTTTTCAAATTCTGCAAGTATTGGCTTAGACTGATTTATCCTATTTTGATTACTTGATAGCCTTTGCCTCATTTCTGCCATAATAGACTGAATTTGAAGCACTTCACCTTTCATTTGATTTTCAAGTTCTGAAATTTTTATTTCGGCATTTTGGTCAATATCATTTTTAATTAATTTTAAAAGCCATAAATCAAGACTTTCGTCATTAGCACTTAATATTTGAAAATCAGCTATATCTTCTTCAATTTCAGAAGAAATAGAAATTAAATTTTGTATTTCGGCAATTTCACTTTTAAATTTTGATTCTTCATCTTTTGCTTTCAATACTTCTAAGTTGCTTATATTTTTTTGATTGCTAGCTTGGCTAATATTTTTAGAATTTTCTCTTAATACGTTTTTATTCTCGTTAATCTTAATTTGTGTGCTATTTATATTGTTTATTATATTTTGCTTTTCTTCAGGAGATTCTGTTTTATCAAAATCTAGTTCCAAATTTGCAATAATATTTTTTAAAGAATCATTTGTAATCAGGCTTTCTCCAAAAGTTTTTGTTTCGTTTGAAATATAATTTGAAAATTTATTGATATATTCTTCTTTATCAATAACAACTTCATTATTAGCCAAATCTTCGCCATACAAAATAGCATCATAATCAATAATTGGAGAATATAGACTAAGGTCGGTATTTATACTCTCCTGAACATTTAATAATTCTTTAAGATTAGTTTGCGACTTGTGCGATTTAAGCACTTCTATATCATTATTTGCTTTTGATAAATTCAAGTTTGGGTCTAAAAATAAATTTCCCTTTATTTCTTCAAGTAATAAATTTGCTTCTGCTATTTTTTTATTGTTTTCTGCAATGTCGAATTTTGCAAACTCAATTTGAATTTGATTTTCTTTTATTTTATCAATTAAGTCAATTTTTTGATTTTCATAGGTTTTAATGTCATAAATATATTTTTCTCGCAATTCAAATTCTGTCTCGCTTTTAGCTACTTCTATTTTTGTAGTAATTTTTGTATTTAACTGCTCCAACTCAGAAAAAAGCGGTTTATTTAATTTATCATATTTTGCTAATTTATCATTTTCGGAATTTATTATTTTGTTCAGCTCGTCTATATATTTATCTAAAGGAAAACTTCTATCTATTTTATTGATTTCTGCTTGAGTTAGATATACAGATTTCTCTAAACTTTTTTCATTTCTTGAAGTTTTATCCAACACTTTTACTTCTGCCAAATAATAATTTAACAAACCTTCTGTTCTAACCGAAAAATCATAAAAATATTTAGCAATTTCGTTTAATTGAATTGCCCTATCTCCTAAATCATTAATTTGGTTTTGTAAATCTTGGATTTTTGCCTCATTAGCTTTTGCGTTTGCTGTTTTTAATTTTGAAACTTCAGAATTTATTTTTTTAATTTCGCTTAGACTTTCCTGTGAAAGTTTATTTGCAGTAGAAGCATACTTTTTATATTCACTTACTTCGCCAGAAATTTCGTCTAATTTTGCAAACATTTCCTGAATTGCTAAATCAATATCAGATTCTAAATTTTTAACTTCTATTGTTTGTACATCTTTTATAATAATTGTATCGCTTAATTCAGTTCTAGTTTTCTGTCTATTACTCAGTTCGCTAATAGCCAATTCGCTTACACTTGGGTTTGCACTTAAATAAATATCATCTATATTACGCATTTCGCGTTTTTTGGGGTTAGTTTCCACCAAAATTCTAAACACTCCACATTCATTTGTTTTGCTTTCGCGTGTAGAAGTAAAAAATGCCGTTTCTCCAAATTTATCAACAGCATACATTATATCATCAAAAGGCGAATTAATTGGAAAATCTAAATTTTTAGGCTCAGACCATTGATTATTTTCATTATCCCAATTTGTTTTAAAAATATCATAACCGCCCATGCTATTATGCCCTTTTGATGCAAAATACAAGGTTTTTCCATCTTCACTTAAAAAAGGATAAGCCTCATCGTATTTTGTGTTTATAGTTTCTGGAAGTTTTTGTGCTGCTGTCCAATTTCCATTTACCTTTCGAGACATATAAATATCCAAGCTATTACGTTTAGAATCTCCATAAGATGAGAAAAACAGAACATTATGTTCATCAGAGATATACATCAAATCTGTTTCCATAATTTTTCTATCGATTTTTGTTCTAAACTGGTCGGTTTTCACAATAATATTTCCACCAAAATCATTTAAGTTATATGAATAATGAAAATTCTTTTTAGAAACTCTTTTAAGACTAACTAATTTTAATTCATAAGCATATTTAACTAATTGCCTTCCGCTATTTGCCATATTTATGTATTGCTCAAGCTCAAAGTTTACAAGTTCTTTTTGACTTGCATTTTTTTGATAAATATCATAAAAACTCAAAGCTTTTTCAAAATCATACATAAAATGATTTGCTAAACCAATATAAAAATTCGCAGTGTTTATTCCTTTATTAGCAGAATATTCAAGATACTTAACTCCAGATTTTGGCTCGGCTGCAAGTTTCACCAAACATGCTCCATAATAATAACTAAAAACCTCCTCTTTTGGATATAAACTCACAAGCTGAGAAAAACCCTGATTAGCAGAAATATAGTCTTCTTCAAAAAAATAATTATACGACTTGTTGTAAAGATTTTGCTCATCTACTGTTAATTTAACTTCTGGCTTTAACTGAGCATAGCTAAAAGAAACTAACATTAAAAAAATAATGTTTAAATATATGTATTTACAAATTTTCAAGCCAATTTGTGTTTATCATAATTCAAATATAAAGCAAAATTAATATTTTTTTGTAAAATTGATTATAATATATGGGAGAAAGATTAAAAATAGGATTAATTGTGGTTTTTAGTTTTACTCACATTATTCCTTTTCAAATGTTAATGTTCTATCATTCCAATAAAATGTACAAGGTCTCATTTCACAAACATTATTAACTATTTTTAATTCCTTATTTGTCAATTTTAAAATTTTCCAACTGTCTCTTGCACAACTACCTATAGTTGTATCAATAATGAGAACTAAACCTTCATTCTTATCCAAATATTCTCCAATATTACAGCTACTTCCAAATGCTCCATCAAAAAATCGCCAATATCCATCTGCTGTTAATAAACCTTCTCCAATACTACCATATGCATAACCTGTTTCCTCCTGAAAATTAATAAATCTTGCTTTATAATTACCATCATATATTTCATCTTTAGTTAGTATCATATATTGTTCAACTTCAGGATTTAATCTCTCTACTCCTTCCATAGAAACTAAACGCCATTTACCTGTTATGCGGTTCATTTTGCTACACAATGAAAAATTTGGTCCTTCGTCATAAGTTTTTTTGCAAGCACTCATTGTTAAAATTGTACTAACTATACTAATTGCAAGTAAAATTTTTAATGTAGGTTTCATGATTATATTTTTTAAAATATTAAATTCGGTTTTTCTGTTTTTTGATATTCCCTAATTAACGTGAGTTCGACCTAAGCACAAATCATTTTCAGTCTTTCTTCATCAACTATATCAACCTTTAGAGAAGGTTTTTTTTCTAGAAATGAGTAAGCAATTAATCCTGCAATAAGATTTGAGAGAAA
>Ga0255341_1006656_pt1 | contig 10717 bp, 8 predicted proteins | sample wastewater_treat_8_FD_192418 | JGI IMG/M metagenome (GOLD analysis project Ga0255341, IMG submission 192418) | Wastewater microbial communities from Lulu Island WWTP, Vancouver, Canada - plant12 | ecosystem: Engineered > WWTP > Wastewater > Unclassified | place: Canada: Vancouver, British... | reverse complement strand
CCAGGTGGTCGTGGTGGCGTATCAGCGGGCTTATATGAAAATCACCGTGGATGGCAATGAAAAGTTCAGCGGTCGTGTCATTCCGGGGAACGTTTACGCTTACACGGGTACCTACAAGATTTCGCTTCTCACCGGGAACGCAGCTGCTATGCAGGTGTATTACAATCAACAGGACCTCGGCGTGCTGGGCCCGTTGGGACAGGTGGCCGAAATCGAATTTACCCGCCAGGAAATGATGACGCCTACGCCGCGCTTTTCACCAACACCCACTTTAACACCGCCTCCCACCCTGACCGCATTACCAACCAATACCCCCATGCCTACCGCCACGGTACCCACGCCTACCATCACCCCGGCGCTCACCTTAAAACCCTGAGGAACACTGGATGAAGAGAAATTCGTATTACCTGGTTTCACTGGGCTGTGCCAAGAACTCGGTGGATTCGCAATCCATGGCTGCCTTGCTTGACCGGGATGGATATAAAGCGGTAGAAAAACCCGCCCAAGCGGAAGTGTTGATTGTCAATACCTGTGGATTTATTGAACAGGCGCGCCAGGAATCGGTGGAAGTGCTGGCTGACCTGGCGCGGAGCAAAAAGCCCGGTCAGTTGCTCATCGCCGCCGGCTGTTTCAGCCAGTTATACCGCGAAAGACTGGTGGAGATGATACTTGGCATCGATGGGCTGATTGGCACGCGTCGTTGGATGGATATCGCTACATACCTGCATGAGCTGCGCGCCCATCCTGGAGAACCACGCTATCATCTTCCCGAAAATCCCACGATTGGAACAGATGAACAGGGGGTGCCCAGGTTTTCACTGCAAGGCGCCAGCGCCTACCTTAAGATTGCGGATGGCTGCCGCCGACCCTGCGCTTTTTGCTCCATCCCCCTGATCAAAGGGCTACAGGTGAGCCGACCGCTGGAGACCATCCTGCGCGAAGCGGAGCTTCTTCAATCTCATGGCATCAAAGAGCTGATCCTCATCGCGCAGGATACCACTGATTATGGTTCTGACCTGGGAATGAAAGATGGGTTGGTTCGGCTGCTGGAACAACTTCTGCCGCGCATCCCCGCAATCCCCTGGGTGCGCATTCTTTACGCCTATCCCGGGTATGTGACGGATGGGCTGATTGACCTAATGAGCAGCGCGCACCAGATACTGCCTTACCTGGATATGCCGCTGCAGCACGCTTCGGTGCCGGTATTGAAGGCGATGAAACGCCCCAGCAATATGGATTGGGTGCGCCGGACTATCGAGAAAATGCGCGCGCGCATCCCTGACCTGGCGCTGCGCACCACTTTCATCTCAGGGTACCCTGGTGAAACTGACGCGCATCACCATGAGCTGTTGGCATTTATCCGCGAAATGGCTTTTGACCACCTGGGTGTTTTCCCCTTCTCCTTTGAGCCGGGCACCGCTTCGGCGCGGCTGGGCGACCCCGTACCCGCGGAAGTCAAACTGCAACGGGTGGAAGAGATCATGCGCCTGCAAGAGCAGCTCTCCCTGCGGAAAAACCAGCGTTTTATCGGTTCGACGCTGGATATTCTGGTGGAGGGGCATGGCGACGGAATTTCAGTAGGGCGTAGTTACCGTGACGCGCCTGAAATTGATGGACTGGTGCTCATTGATGAAGAGGTGCCGGTTGGAGAGATGACCCCGGTGACGATCACCGGCGCGTTAACGCATGACCTTAGCGGTCATCTCTATCGTCCCAGGTAAAAAACAACAGGATCAGCCCTGTTCAGGCGTGGCTGTCGGCGCGGATGGATCTGGTGTGGGGGTTGGCGTTTCAGGCGGATTTTGACAAAATTCTTCGGCCTGGGGTATCTTCTCTGCGAGCGCTGGCAGGGAGAAGATGGTCGCAGCCTGCTGGTAATTTGGTACGGCGCTGCAGTAATCTCCCTTGCGCTGGTAAAAATCACCCAGGTAGACCAGGGCTTGCGCGTAGCGTTGAGAGACGGTGATACCCGACGCGTCGCGCAGATTAGGCACCAGGCTGTGCAGTTCTGAAAATTGAGTAACCGCGTAAGTGTGCAGCACAGGGTTATCCTCGTCTACGTCTCCATAGGAAGCCGCTTTGAGATACCGGCTGGCCCAATCAAAATATCCCGCGGCATCCGTATCAATAGGCGCGATCTTTGACGCCAGCGCAAAGCTGTAAAGCCCGGGTTCGAGGTGCCCGGCCTGGATTTGAGCGATGCCGCGGTTACGCAGTGCCAGGTAGAGCATGCCGTCTACTTTCACCGCTTCATATTCAGGGTCAAAATAGCGCATCTTCTCCAATGTGGTGTAAAGCCCTGGCCAATCTTTAGCTTTCAACTGGTTTTGTGCCTGGTTAAAGAGGATGCTGACCGAGGTGGTATCTTTGGTGGCTACAGGGGTGATGACAATTTCGGGCTGACCGGGGTCCTGTGTAGGAACCGCTTCCGCACTTCCCTGGCTTTCAGCAAGCGCCAGGCCAATTTCCACCAGTTTATCAGTGATGCCTGGGAATTCAGGATAGATGCCCAACACGTATTCATAACGCTTTTTGGCGGTCTCGAGCCGACCTTCACGTTGATCGACCAATCCGAGCTCAAATTGCGTGGTGGCTGCGATAAGACGCTGGTTAGCCTGCTCGATGATCCTGGCGCGGATGGCGGATGCGTAGCCCACGCCTGCCCCGAACAATATCAGGATGAGCATGCCCAACAACCCCAACCATATCCATTTTCCGCGTTTCATCTTGCCCGCGGGAGGTTCGGTTTCAACAGGGGGCTCTTCGCCGCTGCCTGCGAAAGGTTGTGTTTGCGCAGGGTCTTTGAAAACGGGCTGGGTTAAAACAGCCGATTTTTTTGGGTTTCGTGGAGCGGGTGCAGTTTGCACAGTTGCTGGTTTGAGGGCGGGCTGATTGCGTTTTTTAATGGGGACGGTTGCGCCTTCTACGGTGGGCGCTTGAGAGGTCACGCTGCGAGGTTTTCGCGCTGGAGAGAGGGCTACCGGGATAGTCGCGTCAGCATCAAGAACGAGTGAGGATGCGGCTGGGCGGGGTTTTCGTTTTAGCGCAGTCTTTACAGGAATGGTAGCGCCTTCATCCATGACTGGTTTCAACCACGCTCCATCAGCATGGTTTGGTTGCGTATCCTCTGTGGAGGAGGGTTGAATGGGTTGGGTGTTATCCTGGTTTGTTTTCGACATGTGCGTAATTATACCGTAAGCCAGTGGAGGGTCAAATTGCCACGTTTTTCATAATTGGGTGAGCAGTTTTATTTCGCGCCAGATCCAGGGGAGGCTGACGAGGATGCCGGCAAACATGGGAACAGAACCGGATATCAACGGGTGCGCATGCGCTTCGAGCAGGGTCACCCCCAACCACGTCACCGCTCCGGCGCTTACGCACCCCAGCAGCGCGCGCCAGGCGGTGGAGCTGGCAACAATCGCCACCCTGCCACTGCGTATGAGCAGCGCCAATAACACCAGCGCTTCCAACGAAAAAATCAACGAATCGGTGAGGGCGATACCTGGCGCTTCCAGAGGACGGTATAACAGCGCTCCGCAAAGCGTGTAAAGGAGCACATTACCCCCTGCGGTTGCCAGCGGTACCCAGGCGTTTTGACTGGCATAGAAGGCGCGCGCGCTGACCTCCTTGAGGGAGTGACCGAACAAGCCCAGCATAAACGCGGCGGTCACCCAGGCGAGCATACGGGTACCCGCAGCGCCAAAATCGAAAGCCAAGCCGAGCAAAGGCCTGAGCCCAGTTGCCAAAACAGCCGTGATGGGCAGCGTGAGCGCCAGCAGCGCCTTAAAGGCTTTGTCTATTCTTTCGCTGAACGCTTGCCTTTCATCGCGGCTGAAGTGTTCTGAAAGCGTGGGTAAAAGAGCCGTGCCGATGGCGGTGCCAATGAGCGTTTCAGGCACCTGCTGGATCATCCAGCCATAAGTCAACGAGGTAACCGCCCCCTCTGCCAGGCGTGATGCCAGGTTATCGCGGATGAGGAAGATGAGCTGGATAAAGAACATCGTCAGCAGGCGTGGACCCATCAGACGCAGCACCTTGCGAACCGCTTCGTCACGCAGGTTTAGGCTGATGCTCCACTTGAAATGGTATTTTGCCAGCCCGGGAACCTGGATAGCCAGGTGCAATACCGCGCCGATGATCACCCCATAAACCAGCCCCTGTACGCCCAACCCGTAGGCAGGCAGTGTGAGAGAGCCTAACCTGTAACCCTGCTCAGGCGAAAGAATGGCGACCCCAAAGATTTGACCGATGTTATAAAAAAGTGGCGCCATTGCTGGCAGCAGAAAATGCTGGTTCGCCTGCAGACCAGCCATCACCAAGCCGCTGATGGAAAAGATGATGGTCGCGATGAGGTTCAGGCGCATCAGGTGGATCACCAGGTGCTGTTGCGCAACGGTGAAACCGGGAGCGATACCCATTTCAGCCCGGACCATTGGCGCAGCGAAGACCGCCACCAGGGTGGCCAGTGCGACGGTGACAAGGAAAGCCAGGTTGGCGATGCGGCTAAAGAGCAGCCAGGCGGGCTTTTGTCCTGAGCGGGTCAGCACTTCAGAAAGCACAGGGATAAAGGCAATGGCCAGCGCCCCGCCAGAGATGAGCGCGAAAAGCAGGTCAGGGATGTTATTGGCCACATTGAAGGCATCCAGCTCGGCAGAAAGACCGAACTGACGAGCGATAAGGACCTGACGGGCAAACGCCAGCACCTTATCCAGGAAGAAAAAAGCAGCCAGCAGCAACGAAATTTTGGTCAGGCGGGAGAATTTCATATCTGCACCAGGGATGAAATGGTAACATAAAAAATGAAATCAGAGACGCTTTTACCAAGAGAGAGGAAGCGGCAAGGAAGGAAAAATGCGGCGGTGAAGAATCGGTTACAATGGGTTTGGCTGCCACAAATCCGAAAAGGAGAGGATGATTTGACCAAAAAGAAGGGCACCTTGTACATTGTCGCCACACCTATTGGGAACCTGGGCGACATCACTCTACGCGCGATCGAAACCTTGAAACAGGTGAACACGGTGATATGCGAAGAGTATAAACCAGGCAGCACGCTGTTGAAAAAACTGCAATTGACCGGCAAAGAACTGGTTCTCCTGAATGAGCACAATGAAGCCGAGGCCGCCGCGCAACTGCTGACGCGGCTGTTGAACGGTGAATCGCTGGCTTTGATTTCTGATTGCGGCACGCCGGTATTCTCTGACCCGGGGGCATATCTTATCCAGCTGGCTTCAAGCGCGGGAGTGGTTGTTTCGCCGCTACCGGGGGCGTCATCCTTGATGGCAGCGCTTTCGTTGCTGGATACCAGGATTGAGCGTTTCGTTTTCGCTGGTTTCCTCTCACGCGACCCGCAAAAAAGGAAACAGGAACTGACAGGATACCGTGGGTTTGGTATGCCTGTGGTCATTATGGATACTCCTTACCGGCTGACCGCATTGCTGGAAGATGTGATAAAGGTGTTTGGCAAAGGTCAATGGGTGATGGTGGCTTTCGACCTCACCCTGCCTGGGGAGATGATCTTCCGCGGCGAGGCAGGCAGCGTTGCCAAACAGGTGGGCGGAAAGAAGGGCGAATTTGTGCTGGTGGTGGGAAGGTAAAAGTTCCGGGTAGATCGAGCCAAAAAAACCCGAAAAACGGTTAAACATGGAAGTACGTTGTCCGAAAACGGGCTGAAGATAACTGCTGGCAGTAAAGCCTATGTGTGGAAAGAGAAGGCTTACCGGGATTCCACGTAGTCAAATCAGTCAAATTAATGAATTTGGATAGAATCCCAACTATTGGTAAAAAGACAAGCTTTTTGAATCAAAATTACTTGAATTTATAGCCAAAATAACCACTTATTACCTACTTTCGATGTTTTTTTGGTTTTCCGGCATTCGCAGGATTTCACTAAAAAGTGAATCGGATATTTTTGGTAGAGATACAATGTTCAAACTTTTCGTGTAAGAAAAGATGTGTCTTGTTGTAACTCTCAACAAAATATCCTTAACTAGAAATCCATGCAAAAACTTTTCCTGAAAAAAAACGGTATTATGTCCTAATCTGTTGTTTGCATTTAAGCAAGACCGGGAAAAATCATTTTCTGCATCTGATTGTATGAATTGGACCGTAAAAATCGTTAGACAGTAGAGGATACAATGCTATACTTATATGTAAAATGCCTCAACCACCACCCTTCTGGGGTGAATTTGTTAGCTAAAACAACAAATGTGGATTTCCGATACTTGGCATTTTAGTATTCCAATCTATCTAGCGGAGGGATCATGAAACAAAATTTGCTCTGGTTGTGGATCGTACTGGGCATTCTTGCCGTCATCGCAATTGTCATTCTCTGTTTGCCAAAATCCAAGAGGCGCTTTTTAAGTTATTTTTTGCGCCAGGTTCCGTCACTCATCGCACGTTACTTTGTATAGGAGACAACCATGACCCAATATGATGCAGTAATCATCGGCGCCGGGTTAGGTGGATTGACCACTGGAGCCGTCCTTGCCAAACGAGGTAAAAAGGTGCTGGTTCTCGAGCAGAGCGGGCAGATTGGCGGATGCTGTTCCACTTATGAAGTGGGTAAATATAAATATGATATCGGAGCCTCGGTGGTGGAAATGTTGCCCATCATCGATGGCGTTTTCGCTGAGTTGGGCACCAACTTTGAAAAAGAAGTGGACCTGATCCAATGCGACCCGATCTACTCGGTGATCTTCCCCGATAATTCGCGCCTGACCATTCCTATGTCCGTGGAAGGCGCCGCCGATGAGATCGGAAAAATCTCACCCGAAGATCGCAAGGGATTTTTGGAATACGCGAAGACTTTCGAAGCCTTTATTGAGGGAAATGGTCTCGATTTCTTCACCATGCCGATGAACACCTTGGGTGATTTCATGGGCGCTTTCAAAAAGATCCCGGTCCTCGCGAAATTCAACAAGTATTTCTTCATGACCTACGGGGATGTGTTGAACAAGTTCTTCAAAAGCCCCAAGATCAAACAGAGCATGGCCTACCAATCCTTCTACAGCGGGCATTCACCCGAGCAGGCCGTGGGCATCTTTGCCATCATTCCCTACATGGAACACAAAGGCATCTACTACCCACGTGGCGGCATGATCAAAATCCCGCAGGCCATCCAACGCCTGGGTGAAAAATCCGGTTTGGAAGTGCGCGTGAATGCGGAAGTCGTGAAAGTGATCGTGGATGACAGCCGCCGCGCCAAAGGTGTGGTCTTGAAAAATGGCGAGAAGATCGAAGCCAAAGTGGTCGTTTCGAATATCAATGCCCGCAAACTCTACATCGACCTGGTGGGAGAAGAGAACCTGCCTTCGATCGTCAAGACTGGCATCAAAAGCTACAATCTATCAAAATCCACACCCTACATCTGCCTCGGCGTCGATTACGACCCGCCGCTGGACGCGCACCACACCCTGATGACGCGCGACGTGGAGGAGATCAATGCCTTCTGGTGGGAAAAATACCGCAAGGGCTACCTGCCTACGCCGCAGGAACAGTTCGGTCTGATCTGCTGCCCCACCAAAGCTGATCCATCGCTGGCACCCAAGGGACACCACATTGTCGCGCTGGATTTCCAGGGTCCATACAAACTTGCAGGGCAAACCTGGGACGACGTCAAGGAAGAGTTCAGCGAAAGCCTGGTCTCCTACCTGTCGGAGCGCATCATTCCGGGTTTGAAAGACCACGTGCAGGATATGACCGTATCGACGCCGCTTGATTTCGAACGCATGCTGCTCAACCCGGGCGGCGCTTTCTACTGCTTCCAGCAGGACTTGAGCGCCCAGACCGTTTTCCGGCCGGCTTCCAAGTCAAAGGCCATCAAGGGTTTGTACCTGGCCGGTGCTTCAACGCATCCTGGCGGAGGAGTGCCGACAGTTATGGCTTCAGGTGTCATCGCTGCCAACCAGATCGTTCAGTACGAATGATGTTTCATTAAAGGGCGGTAGGAGAAAAAGAGGCTGTCTCAATTCCTATCTAGGCAGTCTCTTTCTTTTTCAGCAACAGGACGGCTTTAACCGCCATCCCAAACATGAATTTTCGGTCACCCTAGTGCTTGCACCACCCACGGCAGTCCCAGCCTTCTGGGATGACCAGATTGCCGCCGTAGACCACATGTCCGAGCACAACCTCGCGATACTGCGCCACCGCAAAGAAGGCGGCGGCTTCCAGCTCAACCACGTCGCAGCCATCCGTTAGGCGGTGTTTTCGTTTGCCGGGAGTCTCGCGATAAATGGCGTCGGTGGTCCAGGTTTTGCCGGTGCGGTATTCAAAGCATAGATAAATTAATGGCGACAGAGCGGTAAACGGCTTAAGCCAGAAGATTGGAAAGAGAAGCATGAGGTCGTTGAGGGATTAGAGCGCTGCCTGTAGGCATCGAACTGAAGGGCTGCTATAATTTCGTCATCCTTATCCGTGGAGCATCGCTAGCGCTCAGGAAAACACTCCCTGCAGATGGGGAAATTGTATTTCCTTATAGCAGCACGCAATTCTTGTTAATAGTCTTAAAAAGAACCTCTCAAGGGCAATCATGAAAAAACGTTCAACCGGGCTCATAATCACTATTGTTGGCACCCTTTGCGCCTTGTTGATTGTTCTCAGCGATTTTTTTAGAGGGCGGCCTTTTCAACTTGGGTATGCGCAGGTTGGTTTATTGGTTGTGGCTGGATTCATTATCAGCTTTGGTTTATGGTTAATGGGGGTGGGTAGACAACAACTCTGCAATTTCCGCCAGGCGCTCAGTGACCGGAGACAATTCTCCATTTTGCTTTACTGGTTGCTGGCTGTATTGTTGCTGGTTTTTGGTTACTGGAGTATCGCCATCCAACCGCTTGGACAAGATTTAAGCCGAATACAGGGTGACCTGGGAGATGCTCGATTTAATAATTACATTTTGGAGCACGACTACTTGTGGTTAACAGGTAAAGAAAAGTCCCTACTGGACGCTCCGTTTTTCTACCCTTATCCCAAGACGGTAGCCTATAGCGAAAACCATTTTGGGTCCATGTTGTTCTATTCTACCTTCAGGTCTATGGGGTTGGACCGGGAGACTGCCTTTCAATATTGGTTTTTGCTAGGAACCTTGCTTTGTCTCATTACGGCGGTTGTGGTTTTGCAAAAAATGAAGCTTCACCCATTAGCGATTGGGTTGGGGGCATTCATTTTCACTTTTAGTTTGCCTGTTCTGGCTCAGGAGAATCATGCCCAGTTAGTCTACCGGTTTTGTATTCCCTTGGCTCTTTATTCGCTTTGGCAATGGATGAACCATCAAAAAGCCAAACATTTGCTGCTAATGACTTTCTGGTGGGTGTGGCAGTTTTATTTGAGCATTTATCTGGGGTTTTTCCTTACGCTGTTAATGGCGGTGGTGATTATTGGTCATACAATCGTTAAGTCAAAGTCAATAAAAGCGGCCTTATTGTTTTGGTCGAAGTGTTTGCAAAAAACGTGGCACGACTTGAGCGGTAAAAAAAGAATCCCCTTTATTCTCAGCATGGGGTCCTTTTTCGCGGCAATCATCTTGTTGTTTATCCCCTATATTCAAGTGTCCAGGTCAATGGGTTTTTCAAGACCCTGGGAAGCGCTGGTGCAGCTGTTACCTACCTTGCCCAGTTATCTTATTGCGGATAGGTCGATCATTTGGCAGAACGCGTTTTCTTCTCTCACCTCGCAAATACAGGCGGGTAGAGTAGAGCATCAATTGTTTTTGGGTTTTACCGTTCTTCTGGCTTTGTTAATTGGTCTCGTCTGGAATTTCCCATCAAAACACAAGCAAATGGCCAACCTGTACATTGGCGCTGCAATAGTGATCTTCTTGATCACATTGAATATACATGGGTTTTCCTTATACAAGTTGTTGTGGTATTTGCCGGGTGGCAATAGTATACGCGCTGTATCCAGAGTCGTTCTGGTAATAATGTGGCCGATTGCCCTGTTCATCGCGGTAGAGATGGATTCGTTATTGAAGCTACCCAAAAAAAACATCCATTCGGCGTTCATTGTGCTCTTTTTCATATTTTTGTTTTTAATTGAGGCCACCCAGTTCTCTCATTCCACCACTTCAAAAGTGGAGGTACAATCACGAATCAGCGCATTGAAAGCGAAAATAAGCGCGGATTTACCAGCAGACCTCATACTCTATTATTTATACGAAGATAGCCATTACCGGGAAATCAAAGAACTGGACGCAATGATTGTAGGGCAAGAATTGGGAGTGCCGGTTCTAAATGGATATTCAGGGTATTTCCCCCCAGGTTATGGGCCATTCTCGGCATCAAATAACTGCGGAATAGCGATAGAAAGGATTGAGAACTACATGACGTTTTTCGAATTGCCGAACTCCCACAGCAAAGAAGATATTCTCAATCGAATTGTGCCAATCGGTCCGAAACCATGCGTGTGGGATTAATTTGGTTCTTCTAAAAGCAACCCCCGAGGATACTCGAAGATCTAAGTGAATTAAAAAAACTACCTGAATAAGGTAATTTTTTTTGTGCCTCCACGGAGATTCTCGAAGATCCAAGTGAAGGCTGAGGTTTTCAGTTAGTGCCTCCACGGAGATTCTCGAAGATCCAAGTGAAGGTTGGGGGTTAGAGTTAGTGCCTCCACGGAGATTCTCGAAGATCCAAGTGAAGGTTGGGGGTTAGAGTTAGTGCCTCCACGGAGATTCTCGAAGATCCAAGTGAAGGTTGGGGGTTAGAGTTAGTGCCTCCACGGAGAT
>Ga0255341_1006637_pt1 | contig 10743 bp, 27 predicted proteins | sample wastewater_treat_8_FD_192418 | JGI IMG/M metagenome (GOLD analysis project Ga0255341, IMG submission 192418) | Wastewater microbial communities from Lulu Island WWTP, Vancouver, Canada - plant12 | ecosystem: Engineered > WWTP > Wastewater > Unclassified | place: Canada: Vancouver, British... | reverse complement strand
GCTTGCACATATCGGGGGCAATCGTTGGGCCTATAGTCCTATATTTACAGGAAAAAATGAGACTTGCCAACCGTATTGCAGTGTGTATAATAGGCTTGGACCTTGACAATACGCAGACCACAGCAGACAAGCAAAATACCGCAAGAGTTAGCCGTGGATGCGTTGCGAAATAGTAACAGGCTTTTACTACGGGGGTCTGCCATTGGCAAACCCCCGCAAATGAGTCTGTTACAAAAAACACCATGAAGGGAGTGGCAAAGTCATGCAAGTCTCCTTTGACGCGGAGTACTTCACCGAGAAGCCACGGTGTGAGACGTGCCTCTATTGGGAGCGTATTAATGGGCAGGGCGTGTGTGAGAAGACAGGCGAGAAACATTGGCCTGGTGATGTCTGCGACGATTGGTTGCAGTAGGGGACCGTGACCTTGGGAGGTGCGGGATATGACTGACCCTGTGTTTCATCCTAAGCACTATATCGCCCTCGGCATCGAGTGCATAGACATGATCTACGCCGTCTCAACGCCGGAAGAGTTTTGCGGTTACTGCCGTGGATGCGCGCTGAAATACCGCTTCCGTGCCGGACAGAAGGGCGATGCGCTAGAAGACATAGCGAAGGCGAAACAGTACGAGCGGTGGTTTGAACTGGTAGCGTCCGGTGACATTGGCGACCGGAAACCGAGTGAGACCGTGGAGGTGGAGTAAATGTGCCCTGGGGTGATTATCCATCGACCGGGACAAGAAGACATCAGGTGTGACACACAAGGAGAACTGGCGCAGGTTGTAGGGGTAGAGAATATTGTTTTCTTTGAATACCCCGACTTTGAGGGGAGTTGAGATGGTAATGCTTAAAAAATACGAACTAACGGAACAGCACCCCGACACAGGGTTGTACTGTATTAAGGCTCTGCGAGATTTTGGAAATGTAGCAAAAGGGGATATTGGTGGATGGATAGAAGGAGAAAAAAACCTATCCCATGAAGGCTACGCATGGGTATACGGCGACGCATGGGTATACGGCAACGCAGAGGTATCCGGCAACGCAAGGGTATACGGCGACGCAGAGGTATCCGGCAACGCAAGGGTATACGGCGACGCATGGGTATACGGCTACGCATGGGTATCCGGCAACGCAAGGGTATACGGCAACGCAAGGGTATCCGGCTACGCAAGGGTATACGGCAACGCAAGGGTATACGGCAACGCAAGGGTATACGGCGACGCATGGGTATCTCGTGCAAAGCACACTAGTAATGTCTGGACGATGACCCTTGGGAAACACACCATCACTGTTGACGGTGATTATCTCAACATCGGTTGCGAGTCGCACACCATTAAACAGTGGCTTAAAAACTTCCGCAAAATCGGTGAAATGGCAGGGTACTCACCGGAGGAGATAGAGCGTTACGGTGATGCTATAACCATGATAAACAAGTGGCTAAAGGCAGATGGGAGTTGAGATGGTGATGTGTGTCCTTGAGCCGTCTGACGTGGCGTGTAGGCGTTACGCCGAGAGGGAGAGCCTGGAGCAGGCCCTTGATGACCTGTGCGAGGAATCCATGGGAGATGAGTGCCAATGTGCGTAGACAAGGTGGCCTTGGCACGAATGATAGCCGAGGGGAATGAGCGGTACACCCCTGACGAGGTACGGGAGATATTGAGGGAGGTTGAGAAATGCATGTCGTCAGAGCATCAAAGATAGGACACCCCTGTATCCGCAACATCTGGTACTCCTCCGTTGGGGGTATTGAGGAGGACTTTACCAAGGAAACCTTACGCATCTTTGAGGTGGGAACCGTCCTTGAGAAGGTGGTCGTTGGTTGGCTCCGTGAGGATGGTTGGGAAGTGTACCACAACGAGGGTAGCCAAGAGGCTGAATGGGAAATTACCGTGGAGGTTAAAGGCGGTGTTATTAAGGGACACCCTGACTGCATCATCACCCGTGACGGTATCTCCCATCTAGGCGACGTTAAAACCATGAACTCCCGTGCCTTCAAACTTTGGTACGAACAGGGCACGTTGGCGAAATACCCCCAATATTACCAACAGTTGCACCCTTACACCTATGGGGCAAAGTTGGACAGTTGCGCCATCATTGGCATGTGTAAGGATACCTCGCAGTATAAGGTGGAGATTCTGCCGTACAGCGAAGATGTGATGCACGAGATCATGGCAAAAGCGGAGTTTATTCTGGGCTGTGATACAGCCCCTATGCCGGATACCCTGCCGAATTGGGCGTGTGACTACTGTGGGTACAAGCGCATGGGTGTGTGTCCGGGATTTAAGGGATTGGAGGGGATGGAATGAGCGAGGAAACAGCGGTCATCAACGCAGAGTATTCCGTGGCAGAGATTGAACCATCGCATGTGCAAGCCATGATGACACGGATTGCGGAAATGCGTGCAGTAGTGCAGAAGAACCTCGTGGAAGGTCACGACTACGGTAAGATACAAGGATGCCCGAAGCCTTCATTATGGAAGCCAGGTGCGGAGAAGATTCTCATCCTCTTCGGGCTGGCCTCCGAGTACGAAATCATCGACAAGGTGCAGGACTACGAGAAGGGGTTCTTCGCCTTCACGGTACGTTGCTTCCTCTCACGGAACGGTATACCCGTTACGCAGGGGGTCGGGCATTGCAACACGAAGGAACGCAAGTACCAAAAGAGCAATCCCTACGACCTCGCAAACACGGTGTTGAAGATGGCGAAGAAACGGGCACAGGTGGATGCAACGCTGACGGTTGCAAGCCTGTCCGACATATTCACACAGGACTTGGAGGATTTACAGGACATAGACAAAGAACCTCAACCCAAACCGGAGCCACGCAAACCAGAGCCACGCAAGCCGGAGCCACGCAAACCTACCCTCATGGATGAGTTTAACGCACTCAAACAGCGTTATGTCACGGTTACAGGTAATGTGCCCCATGCCGAAAACGCCATGAAGAAGGTGGCAGTAGCCGGCAACCATTCCAAGATCACACGGGAGTACCTTGACGCACTCGTGGAGGACATACTGGTCAGGGAACACGCTAAAACTGATAGTGTCGCAGAGTAGACAGGTGGTGACATGGATTGGCGTGGATTGAGAGCCATCAGAGTTTGTCACGGCATCGTAAGACACTAAAGACCGCCGGTCGTTTGTCGGTCGACCGCCATAAACTCATCGGTCATCTGATGGAGTTATGGTGGTGGGCACTCGATAACGTGGGGGTCGAAGGTCGGTTGACCGAAATGACACACACAGAAATTGCGTCTGCTTCGCAATGGGAAGGTGATCCACAGGAGTTCTTGGATGCTCTCATTTACGGGGAGTTTATCGACAACACCAGTGAGGGACTAGTCCTACACGATTGGTATGACTACGCCGGTAAGTTGATAGAGTCCCGTGAAAGGGAGCGTGAACGGTCAAGGAAAAGAAGGGAAACGACCAGCGGTCAACCGGCGGTCGACCAACGGTCAACCGTTGGCACCGTACCTAACCATACCGTACCTAACCATACCAATAATAAAACACTTGTCACTCCTGTGGAGCGACGTGAGTTGCGTGAGCTTGCGAAGGGCAGGGAAGAAGGATTCCTTGAGTGGTGGAATGAATATCCCCGTAAAGGAGACAAGAAGAGAACCCGTAAGGTCTGGGAGAAATTATTCCCCCTCAAGGAGAAGCCGGAAAAACTAGAACAAACCTTGCAGAACCTGTGGCTACATACGGAGGCGTACAAGAGGGAAGTTGCGGGGAAAGAGAAGCAGTATATAAAACTCCCTGCGACATTCCTCAACGCCATTGATGTATCGGAACCACCGGAATAGGAGGTGATGTTATGAGCGATCTAAAACCAATAGCCACCGATGAATTGGTAAACATATTCCTCCGCAACACAGAGTACGCCACGTTGGATGAACTCAAGGAAGCCACGGATAAAAAAATCATGGAGTGGATGCACAAGACATTCCCCGACAGAACCGTCACCTTCTCCATCATGGACGGGGTTGATGGACAGGGATATAACCGCATCGACTTCTCAAAGGTAATAGAACAGGAGGATTTATGCCGAGAGTGTAAGGAGAAGGGCAACTTCATCCGCTGTTTGAGTGGTGGCTACCTGTGGGATGTGGAAGTAACCCGCAATGGGAGGTTCCGTGTTGCCCCACGGATGTGCGGTCTCCGCAGGACAGCGATAGAAGACCGTGAGAGGGCTAAACAGAAGCCGAAGGAGCCAACGATACAGGCCAAGAAGTGGTGGGGGAAAGACCATGAGTAGAGACACCGTAGCCAAGAAGATAGTCGCCCTTGACGGCTACGAGAACATGACACAGCGTGAGATAGCATCGGCTATAGGCGTGTGTCAGAGCACGGTGCATAAAACAATCAAGCAGAAAAATATTCCACATGGTAAACACAGCCACGAGAGAGCCATATACGCCCGAGTAGTGGACGATCTCGTGGAAAGAGGGTACACCGACAAAGAGATAGCCCAACTGACCAACACGTCCCTAGGCAGAGTCAGGTACACACGGTTACATATACTAGGCCACCCCCCCAAGTACTACTATTCCCAGAGTAGAAGTGACCGTGACAGCGACACCAAGATAGACCTCGCTATCCAATGGCAAAAAGAGCGTAAAAATGAACTAGAACAGCGCAAGAGTTTAGTCCCCGAGCCGAAGATACAACCGGGCGACATTATAGATGTGGATATAGATGACGGAACGGTTGACATTTACCCTGTAAAACTAAGGGAAGTAAGTGGAAGGCATTACATATTTCAATCCCGTTCGGGGTGGAAATACGCGCTGACCGCCGTGCAGTTGAATGAGGTATTGGAAACACAGACACCACGGAAGGAGTGGCGCAAATGCTTGAGGAGGTGACGGCATGAAAGATCACGGTACACAGGTTTTCCCGTATCGCTTGACCTGCAAGGATCACGTCTCATGGCACATGTCCTCATACGACGCGGAGCGGTACGGGAGGCTACAGGGACATACAGGCTGTTGCGTAGAAAAACTATGCGACGACGGTGAATACAGGGGGGTGGCGTAGATGGCACATACACCGGGACCGTGGTTTGTCGGGTATAGCCCCGAATATGACATTGACACTGGGGATGACGGGCAGACCATTGGGCACCTCACCGGAAAGGATGAATTTGACGGTACTGTGTTCATGGTAACCGGTGAAGACCAGGTCGAAATTATAGCGGAGCACATCAGAGACGAAAAAACCGCTCATCAAATAAAGGCGATCCCCGACATGCTGGAGGCGCTTGAAGCAATGGTGGAGATGGTAGAGATGAACGGGTTGGGCAAACGGTATGCGCTTGACCTTGCCGCGTCCGCCATCAAGAAAGCGAGGGGTGAGGGATGAGCAAAAAAATGTGCGAGATATGCCATAAAAATCCTGCGACCGTCCCAGACAGGGAGCGGCGGATGGTTCGGACGCTTAAAAAGGGGTGTGCGGCGATCAGACTGATACACGGCGACTGCCTTGAGGTGATGGTGGATATTCCAGATGGCAGCGTGGACGCTGTTATCGCCGACCCTCCGTATGGCACGACGGCCTGCAAGTGGGATTCAGTCATACCGCTTGAGCCAATGTGGGAGCAGTTGAAGCGGGTGATTAAGCCCAACGGGGCGATTGTGTTGTTCGGGAGTCAGCCGTTTACCACGGCGTTGATTTCGTCGAACTTGAAAGAGTTTCGGTATTGCTGGGTGTGGGATAAGAAAAAGGGGGGAAGCCCTCTACTATCAAAAATACAACCTATAAGAGTAACGGAAGATGTCGCCGTATTTGGCAAAGGTAAACTTACATACAATCCTATTATGACGGAGCGAGAAAAACCTAAACGAAGAGGGAGGAACACTGGAAAAGTATCAGAAACAACAGGTAATTCCTTTACAGGAGATAAAATCTACACCCATAAGTATCCTAAAAATATCATAGAGGTAAGTAACGCAAACCAGAAAGGTAAGGTTCATCCCACCCAAAAACCCGTCGCCCTGATGGAATACCTGATCCGCACCTACACCAACGAAGGCGAGACTGTTCTGGACAACTGTATGGGCAGCGGCACTACCGGCGTCGCCTGCGTAAACACCAATCGCAACTTTATTGGAATAGAGCTCGTTCCAACATATTTCGATATTGCTTGCAAGAGAATCGAAGAAGCACAGCGAATCATGGAAACGGAGCCGCCTATTTTTTGATCGGAGGCGGCTTGCATCTGGGCCTACATTATCGTGAAGAAAGCGAGGGGAGAAGAGTGAGCCATACGCCGGGACCGTGGGATTGGGAGCCTGAAGGGGACGGAGAGAATTGTGCTAGCGAGCCTTATGTGTATGCACAGAACGTAGACCACAGAGATGGGAAACAACCTCTCATTGCGCTTTGTTATGTGCCTACGTCGTTACAAAACAGATATTACGGCGTTGACGTTGATTCAGAGGAAGTGGCTAACGCCCGACTCATCGCCGCTGCGCCTGATCTGTTGGAGGCGCTGGAGAATTGCTTAGGTTTTGTAGTCGCCCATCCGCAATTCACGGAGGACTTACGGAACCTAATCGCCAAAGCAAGGGGGGAATCCTAATGTACGGCGAACTGATGAGAATTGAAACACTCGTTGAGCGGGTCGCTGAGTTAAAGGAGGCTAACCGCAGATTGCAAACGTTGAACGCTGAACTCGTGCGTGACCTAAAGGAAGCCCAGAAGGGCTACAGGGTGGCCGACATGGGGTGGGGTGTGGAGTGTTCGCGGCTTTATCACGAGAACGAGCGGTTGAAGAAAGAGAACGAGGCCTACAAGGACATGTTTAACCGGATACGGAATCTAGTTGAGGCGGTGATAGTAATGGATTATAAAAGCGAAAACGAGCGGTTGAAGAAAGAGAACGAGGCCTACAAGGACATGTTTAACCGGATACGGAATCTAGTTGAGGCGGTGGGGGAATGAATAACATTAAATACCGCCAGTGGTTGAAGTACGGCAGGTTTCACTATTGGGGCTACCTCAAGGATGATGTGTTCGTCGCCCCATGTGGCCCCAACGATGCCGCTGCGCCGTCGGAGAAGTTCACCGGCCTCTATGACAAAAACGGCGTGGAGATTTACGAGGGGGATGTGGTGATGGTTCGCAGTCAATACGAGACAGATGAACCTATCGAATGCCAGAGCAAAGTTTTTTCTGCGGATGGGAGTTTCCGTTGTGATTTCCACGGCATGGTTTTGAATAAAAACCTATGTGCAGGTATCGGGAATTGGAGTATCGAAGTCATCGGCAACATCCATACCCACAACCACGGAAGAGGAGGCGTAGGGGATGGACGTTAAACAAATAGTCAGGGAATATCTCGAAAAGAATGGTTATGACGGGCTGTATTCCGAAAACGGAAGGTGCGGATGCGACTTCGAAGATTTCATGCCGTGCGGATTTCAGGACACATTCTGCGTAGCAGCGCACAAAGAGAAACCGGCACCGGACAGCGAGTTTTCAGACTGCGACTGGGTCATGGTGCCGGGGAAGAGGCCGGAAGGGGGGTAGGCGTGATGATGCCAACGACGAGATTTAGGTTACTTCACGATGCTGGGGCTTGCAAGGAGCGGTATAGATTCTTGGCCAAGGCGCTGGGTGGGATTAAAGCCTACGGCAGAGACACCCCAATTACGTTGTTGCAAATACTGGACATTAACGGTTTCGACGATGCACTGTGGGCACTCAGGGCATGTGATGACGCGGAGACATTTAGCCGCCTACTCGCATGCGACTACGCCGAGCATGTGCTGCCTATATTTGAGACTCAATACCCTGATGATGACAGACCCCGAAAGGCTATCGCTGTCTCTCGCAGGCACGCACACGGTGAGGCAACAGATGCAGAATTATCCGCCGCATGGGCCGCATGGGACGCCGCAAGGTACGCCGCAGGGGCCGCCGCAAGGGCCGCAGGGGCCGCCGCATGGGCCGCATGGCACGCCGCAGGGGCCGCAGGGGCCGCCGCATGGCACGCCGCATGGGCCGCAGGGGCCGCCGCATGGTACGCCGCAGAGGCCGCCGCAGAGGCCGCCGCAAGGGACGCCGCATGGCACGCCGAATGCACGTGGCAGGAGGCAAGACTTCGGGAGTTGTTGGAGAGGGGGCAGGAGTGATGTATGAGGTGCGGTCAGCGCTAAAAAGCGGCGAGGAAATTTGCAGGCCGTTTGATGAGTCTTACGATGCGTGGAAGGCTTACTACGCACTCGTTGACCAAAATAACGTGGAGTCGGTGGGGCTTTACGCAATCGACAGAAATGGTGGGGAGCATGAGATGGAGTGTTGGAGCCTATGAAAACCTGCGGGAACTGCTGGTGGTACTGCGATGAGGCTTGCGTGGTGAGTGTGCCTTGGTGGGCTGAGCATGAACGCCATCTGCTGATAGGACACGGCGTAGCATCACGGGACAAAGACTGCCCCTGTTGGCGTGAAAGGTGGGTGGAAGCACACAAACATACAGAGGGAGGGGAACTATAGATGGCTAGGATGACACTACGGTGTGAGGTTGCCAAGGAGCCACGGGTGTTCAACTATAAGGACAAGGAAGGACTCAACCTGTGGGTGCAGGACTTGGATGACTCTAAGTTAAAACTAGGACTCACGGGGTTTGATACAGCATCATGGGAGCCAATCAGGAATGGCGACCAAATGGAAGTGGTCACCAAGGTTAGCAAGCGGAAGAATAACCGGAGTGGTGAATGGGAGTTTCAGTTCATCATCGACAGTTTTAAGCACATTGGTTCCACCGATGCCGAAGAGGAAGAGGTTGACCTCCCATTTTGACGGCTAAGACCCCGAAAACTCCACGGAGCAGGGTTAAGTCCGCACTAAGGCAACTATGGTTGCGGTCAAGGGAAAGAGCGTCCGCACTTAAGAGGGAGAAGTACACCTGTCAACGGTGCGGTAAGAAGCAGAGCCGTGTAAAGGGGAAGGAGGTAAAGGTGGAAGTCCACCACGCCAATGGGTTGGATTGGGATGCATTGGTTGAGGAAATATACTGTGGGCTTCTACCTAACCCCGACCAACTAGAGGTACTGTGTCGGGAGTGCCATAAGGAGTTACACCATGGCAAGGACTGAACACATCTTCCGCAACTACGTCCGCAACAGGGAGCATTACGACAAACACAAGTCCTACATTGCCGACAGCGTGCTCTCACGCGACCCCACCGTGTCACCTGTTATGTCCGTGGGGTGTCATGAACAGCCACAGCTAGCGGTGGTAATAGCGTGGGAAAATTCGCCGTCATTGGGGCGCATGGAAGAAGCCATTGAGTTTGTGGAGAATGCCATGCTGTATATTGAACAGAGATCGCCACGGACATACACGGTGATGCTGTTGAGGTACATGGTGGGTATGAGTAGTCGGGAGATATCCGAGATGTTGGGGATATCCGAGGGTGCGGTACGGCGGAGGTTGCGGTACGGGATTAAACTTGCGGAAAGGAGTGGTAGGTAACACAGGGGAGGGGCACTTAGCCTCTCCCCTTGTTGACCACGGAAGTCACCACGGAAGTTTTGATTTGATCCAAGCGACTATCGGGTCTTTGTACCACACCACGACAGCACCGACAACGAAACCCACCACGAAACCTACCATGTCATCATCTCCTCGATATAATCTTTACGTGTTTTGAGTGCGGAATACGTACCGGATATATCTGTTAACCAACAAATGCCCGAAAATGGGGTCAATGTTGGTTAGCATTCTGTTCAATAAAAATGTCCACCGGAAAACGTTACAAAGACTGGCTTGATCCGCATTTTGGTATAACGTTTTGTCCAGTATGCAGTACATAATAAGGTGGCAAGTTGTAAGTCATACTTACAAGTTTACGGGGAATACATAAGTTTCCTATGTATCCGGCGTGATTTCGTCAAGCGTGGTAAAAAATTTTCCACGTTGATGGCAATAGTGGTAAAAAATTTTCCACGTTGATGGCAATAATTGGTATTTATGCAGTAGTTTTTAAACTACATTATCCTGCTCACAGCGTAGCCTACGAGAATACCGATTGCTCCCCCGTCTCTAAAGCCCTTCCAGTAACTCTTCTTAACGGCTATCTCTACCATTTCGGGAAATTTGGCAACTTCATTGACAACTTCGATTAATTGTTCCTCAATCCGGGCGGATCGTGCTTCGATTTTGTCTAACCCTTCTTCGGATTTCAGGGCACGAAGTTCCATATATCCGAATCCGGCATTGACAGCGTTTACCTCGTTGCGAGTTAGCCCGAACATGTCCTCACTGAACGTTACGGTAGTCCCCCTCGGATAGAACTCTATTGCCGATGCTGATAATGCGCTCAAGTTCAGCAATGCGCTCAGCGTCACTAAAAGAAACAATGCGAGTCTGAATTTCCATCGCACCCTGCTTCACCTCCTGCCTCACCTGTTGGGGAATAGCCCGTATTTCCTGCACCCCTCCGAGTGCTTCTCTACTCGTCTGTTCGGTACGCTCAAAACTTTCATAAAGATCTTGTGGTGTTGCCACGGGCTTATACATCCACCATGCCAACAGGCCCCCGGCGAGTATGGCTAAAAATATAAGCAACCACTTATATTTGGTCATAACACCATCCCCTCGACTATCTTTTTGTTCTCGACCATGAACGTGCCGTCCTCATTGAAATACACCACGGCGAATCCGTGATTCCACTGGTTCCCCGGCATGAACCTGGGGTGCAGGTCACACAGACAACCCACTCCCCAACAGCCGTAAAC
>Ga0255341_1006634_pt1 | contig 10749 bp, 6 predicted proteins | sample wastewater_treat_8_FD_192418 | JGI IMG/M metagenome (GOLD analysis project Ga0255341, IMG submission 192418) | Wastewater microbial communities from Lulu Island WWTP, Vancouver, Canada - plant12 | ecosystem: Engineered > WWTP > Wastewater > Unclassified | place: Canada: Vancouver, British... | reverse complement strand
AAGCATTCAAAGCAAAAGTTGACTATGATTCAAAATCCAGAACCATTTATATTGTTTTTGGAGAGATAGAAATTGTGCTTGAGATTGACAATGTGGAAGCGACTATGTTGGTTCCTTTCGAAGGGCAAAAAGTGATTAAAATTGTAGTATTAGACACCCCACCTTTTATTCAAAACGGAAGAACATTAGTGCCTGTACGGTTCATCGCTGAAGCATTTGGCGCAAGGGTGGATTGGGATAGCAAACAGCAAAAAATCACGATCTCATTGAAAAGTTAAACTTCACGATAAGAGAGCATTTTTCATTCTTGATTGAATAACCTCAAGAAACTGCTATATATGTATGGATTTGAAATAAAGATTCCAGGAGAATTTTAAAGGAGGAAAATTATGGCATACAATAATAATCTTCAGGATTTTTTACAAAATAAAGGGATTACGCAATCAGAGGTATCGTTAGGCACTAGGACCAGCAATGTGACTATCAATAAAATATGTAGAAAAAAGCTATCTCCGTCAAGAACACTGATAGGTAAAATCACGCAATATCTCGTGAACGTTAAAAATTGTACAGTAGACGAGATCGAAAAAGCATTGCCTATGTATGTTGCAAAAGTAAGAGAAGAAATAGCAGAGAAAAAAGGTCCGATCAAGGAAAAAATTGCAAAAATCAAAGATACCGCTGAAGCTGCAGTTGAAGAAGTTAAGGGGAAAAAGGCGACTGCTACAAAAAAGATCAAAGAAATTGCCAAAGACATGGAAGGAAAAGCGGATGATCTGAAAGAAGCTGCCGCCCCAAAGGTAAAAAAAGCAAAAGAAACAGCAGAAAAAGTGATTGATAAAGCACAGGATATTGTGGAAGATATTATCGAGAAATTAGATTAGTTCTCTTCATCGACTGGTTTTTTTCGCAACTTTTTTGTTTTTGAGTGCAGGCGCTTTTTGAGTATCCGGCTTATTTGAGAAACGATGGTTGGTTTGGTGGATATACGTGTTTTTTCTTCTTTTAAAGCCCATTGAACTAATTCGTTTAAATGTTCGATTGCTCTCTGCCTATTTTCAGCTTGACTTCTGGTTTCTTGATTACTGACTTGTAACACTTCAGTGTGGTATGTGTTGATTATTTTATATTTTTGTTCTTGAGTAAATGCGTCGGATTTCATCACATTCCATGTCACTAATGCTTTCGAGTTAATCTTGTTCACATTCTGACCACCGGGACCGGAAGATCTGGAAAAAGACACCTCTATTTCCTCTATAGGTATTGTTTGTTTCCTATCATGAGTACTCATGATATCATCATACCTTTGTTTTGGTAAATTGTAAATCAATTCGATTAAGCCAGTCAATACGGAAGCTGGTAATGTAACATACAAATATCAGAGGATGAATATGGACTGCTGAACATCGAACCCCATGCCTTTAGCGAGAAAACTCAATTCAGCTTTACAGCTTTATTTCAGACAGGTGTACAATATCTTCATCTTTTTTGCATAGGAGTGAAAAAATGAAATGTGAGTTTAAAACGTTTCGTATTAGCGATGGAACTCCAGGAGCAGTATATGGTTTGGGCTTTATAGGAGCAGCAGTTTATTATATTTCTCTCGCAACTTCTTTCTGGATGGGAGTATTGGGTTTTCTTAAAGCACTCATTTGGCCTGCATTATTAGTGTATGAATTGCTAAAGTACATCCATTAATATTTTTAAAAAGAGTTGTTTTATTGTGCTCTCATCATGATTTCTGCTTCTTCGATTAAAGCAATATCTGTGACAAGAACCCCGTCCCCGTGACACACTTTTTTGCGACAAGAGTCTCATTGTCACAGGTGTTCGTAGCCTTCACGAAGCTCGTTGATTAAATCTTTGACAGGTAATATTTTTTTGATTCGATATGCATTGGAGCCGGAGAAAGCAAAACCATGTTGCAAGTTACCTTTTTTGGCTTGCATCAGGGCTGAAGCAATGCAATAGGGAGATCGTTTGTAATCACAGGTAATGATACAATGATAAGGGCAGGAAAACGGTTTCGTTTCTCCTGATTCCACTTTGGTAAGAAAGTTGTTTCGAATCGCACGCCCTGGTAATCCAACCGGACTTTTGATAATCACAATATCATCTTTTTCCGATTGAAGATAGGCTTGTTTGAACTCATCAGAAGCATCACACTCATCGGTAGCAACAAACCTTGTTGCCATTTGTACTCCTGATGCACCTAATGCAAGGTACTTACGGATATCCTCTCCGGTATAGATACCTCCTGCGGCAACAACTGGTATTTTGCTCTCTACGACTTTTTCCAATTCAGTAACCTCTTGAACCACTTCTGGGATTAGCTTTTCAAGTTGAAAATTGGGATCAGTAAGTTGTTCCGGTTTAAATCCAAGGTGTCCTCCCGCTTTAGGACCTTCTACTACAAAAGCATCGGGTTTGTAATGGTACCGCTCAAACCATCTTCTGGTAATCAGGTTAGCAGCTTTAGCGCTGGATATGATAGGAACCAATTTTGTTTTTACATTGCCATGTAGAAGGGAAGGAAGATTCAATGGTAATCCGGCTCCGGCAAAAATAATATCGATTCCTTCCTCTATGGCAATGGTGACCATTTCGCTAAAATTCGAAAGTGCCACCATGATATTTACACCTAAAATACCTTTGGTAAGTTGCCTTGCTTTTTGAATTTCCTGTCTCAGGGCTCGTACATTTGCTTCAATATTATTTTTGAAAAAATCTGCCTCTGACATGCCAATGCCAGCAACAGCAATCACACCGATTCCACCTTGATTTGCAACGCTTGAAGAGAGGCCTGACAGAGAAATGCCAACTCCCATACCGCCTTGAATGATAGGGATAGAAGCTAAAAAATCTCCGATACGTAGTTTGGGAAAAGTAACACGCAACATATTTTTCCTTGCTCAATTAAGAGAAAACTATTTTTTTACAGTATAGCATGTAATGGGTGAAAAGTTTGTAAATTTTGATTTTATAAGGTTTTTTGAAGGTATATTACTTTTTTTTATTGAAAAAGAAATATCCTTTAGCTTGCAACCATCGATCTAACCCATAATAATAAGCACCGTCATGAACACACAGCAAAATAAATGCTATGACCATCATATTAGGGTTTAATCCGGAAGAACCAGCCAACATATAATTCAGGTTCATAAACGCACTGACTAACAATGACAAGATGGTAAAAGTGCCTGTGATGAGACCGATACCAACTAATATTTCTCCGACTACCACCAAATAACTAAAAAAAACAGCATTGGGCAGGGCAACATGACTGAGAAACGATGCAAACCACTGTTGTACGGCAGGATGCTCGCCTGTTGCTTTTGCAATGGCTCCGTTCAAGAAACCTGTGATAGCAGTGCCGGCTTCCGATCCAAACCAAACACTATTTTGTGTTTTCACGATTCCAGCTTGTAACCAAGTATACCCTAACCAAATCCGTAAAATAGTCCATAGAATACTACTGATTCTCTTGTCTTTTAACCATCTCATAATGACTCCTTTTTCGCGATGTTTATGTATACTATCCGGTTTTTTTTCAGAAGTTCCGGTATTTTTGGATGCATTTCAACTTTTTGTTACTATCATTCATGAGGCTTGTATTATCCGGTCTATAATGGTATGAATAAAAAGTGTTATTCTTATTGATATAATTTTTATCGGTATAGTTCGATAGAATATTTTGAAAGCTTGCTTCATAAGAAACAATTTTTAAGAGTTTACGTTTACAACGTCACTCATTATAGGAGTTGTTATGTATCTAAAGAGGATTGCATTAGGTTTTCTATCGGTTCTGATTGTTATGTCTTGTTTCCCTGAAAGGATACGCACACAAGAACAATTTACCCATCCTTTTTTACCTATCACCGCAAAGTACTATCAACCTCAAACGTTACCAACCGAAACAAAGATCATTCAGGAAACTTTTTCTACAACCGACTTTCATTTCTCAAAAGAAAAAAACGGTTTTGCGTTTAGGTTGAAACAATGTGATGTAATAACACAAGAAGGATCCCCTCAGTTACCCAGGTTCGACAGAATCATTCCTTTACAGAAAAACCAAGTAATCACCTCTGTAGAGACGGTTTCTTTGGTAACAAAGGAATTGGTACTTCCGAACATCCCCATTCAATTAGTTCCCCCGCTACGTCCCTATAATGGCAAACCATTACCTACAGAAGACTTACAGACAAGTACCGACTCTTTTCAAATCACTCAATTTCCAAAAGAAAACTTTGATATCCAGTTTTGTTTTACTGACGACACCCGAATGGTTCGATTGTCCATCTATCCTGTGTACATCAGATCGGATAGATGGTATTTAACCGAATCAATACAGCTTAAAATCTCGCTTGCCTCGGAAGAGAAAGAAGAATTGCCTGATATTCGAAAAAAAGATTCCATCATTCTTGTACCTGATGAGTTTTCTGATGAAGCGAATCAATTAAAAAAAATGCAAGAAAAACAGGGTTATACCGTGTCCGTATTAAAACTATCTTCTGTTGCTTCTCTACCGATGGCTGATCGTCCCAAATCTACCGGATACAAAGGGTTTGCCGATTACAAAGGAGAAGGTATTGAAGCAGTGAAGGATTACGATGATATAACCGCAAGAAAAATCATCACCTGGTTACAGCAAAAACTTACTAAAGATGAAGCGGATTATCTTACCATACTGGGAGACTCGAAAATCATACCTCCTTCCTACTATATCTATTACGGAGGAGGAGAGCAGGAGTTTGAAAACTGGATACCGACAGATCAGTTTTACGCCTGCCCCTTTAATCTTGACGAAGACTTTACTTTTTATTTGAGAGTAGGTCGCATACCAGCCAGGACAAAGGATGAATTGCAAGGATATCTACAAAAACTTAATGCTTATATGACTCAATTGAAACCTGATTGGTTCTCCCAAACAGCCGTGATGGGAGGCGATCCGTTTGATGGCGAATACATGGGAGAATTACTGACTTCCAGCACTATCAATCAAGATAGGTTGAATGGTTTTGAAATTGAGAAGTACTTCCGGACAGAGGATAAATTTGATTTACAATCCTTTGAAGACTTATTAAAAAACAAGGACAAAGGGATCATTTACGAAATCGGCCACGGAGGAGGTAGTGAATTATATCTTGAACCAGGGGTAGCCGACACGAATTTCTGTTATTCGTTACCAAAAAAGGAAAAATTACCGATTATGCTTAGTATTGCTTGCATGAACGGCGCATGGGATACCCGTCAGTTTCCTGATACTTTCCGCACTCCACGATCGGTTCAGTTCCCCACTTCTTTCTCCCAAGCGATGATTTTTTCTCCTGGCGGTTCTATTGCTTATGTCGGTGGCGCACGAAACAATTATGGTTATATTGATTTTGAATGGGAAAATGGCTTGATTGAGCTATCAGATGAAGCCAATTATATGGCGTTTATTCTGAGTCATTTTTGCAAAAATATGCAAGAAAACGCAGGCTCACTCGGTGAAATTGCCAAGAAAACATTGGAAACCTATATAGACGAAGGCTCCGGGTATCGTTATATCTCAGGAGTGGATACTTTCTTCGGTTTTATCCTAATGGGCGATCCCACCTTGATCCTTCCTACGATAGAACCGGTAAAAAAGTATACAGCTCCTGTGTTAAGCACAAAAGAGGAATGGAAACTGAATACTGATAAGCTTCCTTTATGTCCTATCGATAATGGTTTCAAGATGACGATTGCTTCCACTTCTCCCACTCTACAATTTAAAATTGCAGAATTGGGAACTGAATTATCCGCATTAAAAGAAGCCGGAAGTCTAAAAAACCAATCTCAAAAAAGTATTGATTCAACTTTTCAACCTACCACGAAAGGCTTCCTGACCCTTCGAATTGAGACAGAAGATTCGAAAGAAAACAGATTCATGTTCTGGTCGAAATACTACCATGACCTCGTTATCAGTTCTCGTCCCTCTCTTTCCTTTCTTCGAGCTGGCGAAAGTCAAAAAATGCAATTTACTTTAATCAATGATGGCATTGAAGACGAAACAAACGTAAAAGCAACCATTTCCTTGGGAGACCAGATAAAAACATACGATTTTCCCTCTTTTCCGTCTTTCAGCCAGTCCTTTTTATGGTTGGATGTTGACTATCAAACGGTCGAAAAAACAGATATTGTGGTAAAAGCAGAAGCATTAAACGGTGAAAAAAGCATAGATGACAACCAGTTTCAATTATTGGTGCAATCTCCACGTGATCTTTTTTACCGAGTCGGTTATTGGAGCTACTCGTATTTCTTGGATGGCACCAGAAGCCCATCCAAAATAACAGAAAAACTTAACCAAGTTCTCCAGGATGCTGGATATCCTGTTGAATTCTTTCCAATGCAGCTATTACAGGATTCTAACGATAGCTCTTTTATGTCGGAACGATTTAAACCGGATTGTGTCATTCTAGACAGCCCCGATGCGTTTGATTATGATTTTACTACCTCATTTCGTAACTTACGTGATTATATGAACAATGGCGGGAAAATTATCTCTCTTGGATCAGTGGGAAAAAACTCCTATGACATACCTATCGATGTGATTCATCCCCTATTGAATATCACTTCCGACACGCTGCTTAAAGAAAAAGAAATAACCGATGAAAAAATCACCCTCGAAATGAATCAAGACCTTCAAACCTATTTTTCAAAGCCTTCCTATCAATTACCATGCAATCGAGTTATTCTTCCGGAAAATGATGCCTCATTCGCGACGATGTTTGATAATCCTTCCGTATTGGGTTCATCGGAAACTACCGGTGTCTATTTTGTCGACTCTGGTTTGGTCACTGTCTTGAATGGTTATTTTGATTGGACCAAGCTTGAAGAGATGAGCGATTTGCCCGTATTTTTGTTCGACTTGATCCGGTATGCATCAGAAAAATCCGTACTACCCGTAATAAAAAATATCAAAATAAATCCCGCAATAGGCAGTAAAAACAAAAATGCCAATGGCACTGCGTATCTGGAATATTATGGTCGAACCGAAACAAAACCGATGCAACTAGTGATTCAAGGCGAAACTGCATGGAAACAGACGATTCCGATAGATAGTTTGAAGCCTTATGAAAAACGAGCGATCGCTTTTTCTCTAGACCTTTCTAAGATGAGCGGGACAAAGAGCATTGAGCTGCTATTGGTAGAAGATGGAAAAGAAATCACAAAATTCACCCAACCGTATACCGTTCTCTCCCATAACGAGCCTGATGCACCTCCCGAATTAAGCCTAAAAAACAATCCCACTGCTTCAACTGTGACTATGCAATATACTATTGAAGGCAAAACAAATCCTGATGCTTCATTGCTGATTAATCAGCAATCCGTCGGCGTTAATCAGGACGGTCAATTTGCTGTCATCTATCCGCTGAAGGAAGGTTCCAACCAATTTGAAGTCATTGCTTCGCAGGGATCCTTGTCCACTAAAACAAACCTTCAAGTAGAGCGATTAAAACCGATTCGTATTTCACTTCCGATTGGAAAAAAATATTGTCTGGTGAATGAAAAAGAAACAATACTGGATGAACCGGCGTTAATAGTAAATGGAAGCACATTTGTTCCGATTCGTTTTCTAGCAGAATCATTTCAGATTAAAGTAGATTGGAATGCAAAAGAACAAAAAATCACTCTATCCCAAAACCGGTTGACGATTGAGCTATGGATCGGTAAAAAAACAGCTATGATTAATGGTCAAGAGTATAAATTATCCAATCCTCCCTTTATCAGAAATGGCAGAACGCTTCTTCCCGTCAGATTTATAGCAGAAGGATTACAAGCAAGTGTCTCCTGGAACAAAGACAACCAAGAAGTGTTTATTCAGATCGGTATTCCTTATCCAAAGAGTGAAGCTTCCATGCAAACAACTAGTTTGATCGATACCGAAAATGAATCACCAAGAGTACTTGACCAGCCTATTCCGGAGAAATATGTCTTTCCTCTCTGCATAGATCAGTATCAGGATACTTTATATGGTATCACCAATCAGGATATCGTGACCTATAACGAGAACTTTGAGATCCTGACCAAAACTCCCATTCCCGAGGAGTTCTGGTCTTGTGGTAGTATTGAGAATAAACAAACCATACTGACCGTAGCAAATCGTGCATTAATGCGTGTAAATGAAAAATATCTCGTGTTAACGGATGCCTTGACCAATATCTACATTTACAACAGAGAAACCCTTAAATTGATGGATACCGTAAAAAACATGGAGTATGGTTTATGTTTTTCCGACGGTAGTAATTTCAGGCAGATTTTTGATATGGAAATCAGCGATGAAAACTTGCTTTATATCGGCGGATTATATGGAATAGTAGTGTACGATATTGTGAATAAAACGATTCTCCGCAGTTTTGATATTTTTTACGCCATCGATATCGTTCTTGCTTCTGATAAAATGTATGTCTCCAGTCTAACCGATATTGATATTTACTCTCTCATGGGAGCCCATATCAAAACGATTGAAACCGAAGAGTCCTACATCTTTTCTTATTCCATGACTCAGTTCGATAAAGAAACTCTTTTAGTGACCGATCCGTTGGGTATGGCGCTTAGAAAAATTAAAGATGACGGAACCATTACAAAAAAGGTTTCTATGAGCTCCAAGTATGGATATTTTCAAGAAAAGATCCTGAAAAAAGACGACACTTTTTTAATGCTGTCCTTTGTTCTATCCAAGAAGATACCTTTTTATCAATCAAAAATATTGGTGTTGGATTCAAACTTAAAAGTTAAAAAAGAATCCCATAAAGATTTTTCCAAAGCGTTGAAAGACCTATCATGGCATCTGCCTGGTCCTACCAATATTTATTTAACCAGCGATAATACTAAGTACATCAACCTAAACAATCCGATCGAAGCCTTTAATTTTATCAAAATCGAGCCAGATGCAGAGGAATATGAAGAGATCTCGATTGAGATTTCCTACGAGAACGCTACTTATTATGATTCTCTGATGGACCAGTATTTTTATCCCGACAACCAGTTAGGTCTATTGATCGTTAACGGGATGACAGCTGGATCAACGTTATTTGTATATGATTTCGAGGAAGAGGACAGTTTTTCCTTTCCGCTTGTTACAACAAAGGAGTACTCTTTAATCACCTCATTTGCTTTTGACGAAGAAAAAGTGGTTGGGTACGATCAAATTTACAGTGAGTTTGTCCTGTTTGATATCGAAACAGGGGAAGAAACAGAAAGGATACCCGTCATTCCTGATATCAATCCTTACGCAGTTTCTGATATGATACTTCGCAATGATACTATATTTTTCCTCGACAAACCAAGCAGCTCTATCTACTCCTTTCAACTATCCGACAAAAAAAGATCTGTGATGAATTTTCAATACTTTTTGCCAAATAATGGAAATGGATTGACTTGCTTCGACATCGATTCGGAAGGAACCATATATGTCCTTGATCATCTATCTGGTTCGATTACCACCATTCAAAATGGAGAAGTAAAACAATGCGGAAATAGTAGAAAATTGAGCAATAATGACGAATTCTCTTCTCATTATTTGGATTTTTATCACCCCGATCTGCTTTCTGTCAACACCAAGCAGATGGTGATTTACGACTTTGGCAATCAACGGATTGTAGAATTACCCGTCAATATTGAGCAAGAAGTAGAAAGCAAGAAAACAGAAATACATGTCTATCCGGAATCCATCCATCAAGATTTTTTCCGTGAACAAGAGATTTTGATTCCTCTGTCTATACAGGTTGTGAATAAAAAAGGAAGCATCACGATATCTGATTTACCTGACGGTGTTGTCTTTGATACATTTCAAGACAGTGTTGAAAGTCAGATTGTTACTCTAAAAATTATTCCTTCCAAGATTGCCGGAGCGATAGAGAAGACCATCACTATTTCTTGTAATGAAATCGAACTCGCCATACCCATTCGATTGACTCCTCTTACGCCATTTTTAATTGGAACGCAAGATTCTCCCTATTTCCATTATCCAAATGGCTATTTTCTTTCAAAATCTCCTCTATCCATACAAAAAGGTATAGTTTTTGCTGGTGAAGATTTTCTTAGGTTTTACGGTATCGATGTGCTTGTGACTGGGAAGGAAATACAAATTAGTCGTGACGGAATCGTTTTTCTGTTAGAAACCAATTCAGAAAACGCTTACCTATACATGAATAAGACTAAAATACCTTTTAAACTCGATTTGCCTTTAAAAAAAGATGCAAACCAATGGTTGATACCGTTAAACAGCATATTGGATATGTTTGGGAGACCGATCACTGTTCAACAGAATAATATTACTTTTAGCTATTAAACTAACCAATACAACCGGAGAGTGATTTTTCATTCTCCGGTTGTATTTTATCTTTAGCCGGACAACTATCAGGCTATATTTCATTTTCGTAATGATGTAGCTTTTTTACAGATCCCAGCTGATCAGTATCCTCTGTTCTACCGGCTATCCGAATAGGTGTACTCCTCTTCCTCTATCACCATCTGGGAATGGGTATGCTTCTTCACCCGTTCGATCAGTTAGTCTTGTCTCACTTTCCTATTACTCATTCAAATCTTGAAGAGCTATTAATGTACTTCCTTTTTTATCCATCTGAGTATGAATATAGAGAATACCTTGATGTATGGTGATATTATATATAGATTCCAACGATAGGAATTCCCATATGATTTTACCAGTCAAACCATCTAAGGCGAAAACAGACTTTACACCTCTTTCAAGGCTGCAAATAT
>Ga0255341_1006623_pt1 | contig 10758 bp, 10 predicted proteins | sample wastewater_treat_8_FD_192418 | JGI IMG/M metagenome (GOLD analysis project Ga0255341, IMG submission 192418) | Wastewater microbial communities from Lulu Island WWTP, Vancouver, Canada - plant12 | ecosystem: Engineered > WWTP > Wastewater > Unclassified | place: Canada: Vancouver, British... | reverse complement strand
TGTAGGTACCCGTGTAAGCGTAAACGTTCCCCGGAATGACACGACCGCTGAACTTTTCATTGCCATCCACGGTGATTTTCATATAAGCCCGCTGATACGCCACCACGACCACCTGGATTGGACCTGGTTCGACCGCGGCGATGGTCGCCTGCATATCTGTCTGCGGGACATTGAGCCACTGGGTTGCTTCAGATGTGGCTTCAGTCAACTGAGTGGTAGGCTCATCGGTCAGCGCGGTGATGTCTTCCGCCCCGCCCACTAGAATCTCCGAAATCGAACTGATGGTTGGCTCTGTACGCGGGATGCTGGTGTTGATCATCTTGACCGCGCCCCAAACCACCAACGAAAACAGAACGATGAAGACCATACCGCCAACCAGCAGGTCAGGCGTTAAAAATCTGCGCCAGCCGGTAAGCGGTTCCTTGCCCATCACCGCCACCCCTTCTTTTTTTTCTACTCTTTCTTGTTCCAGCTTTTCAAGGCGGCGCTGCTGCAAAGCTTCCGCGTAACGCATTTGCAATGCATCAGCGTTCAGGCTAAGAAAAGACGCGTAATTGTTCAGCATTCCCCTGCCCTGCACGCTGGAAGGCAGGTCGTCCACACGTCCGTTCTCCAACGCGAATACATAGAATTCGCGAATTTTTGTCAACCGCTCTACATCGTCCAGAGATAAGCCAAGTGCTTCGCGTTGCCGTCGAAGTTCCACACCAATCTCATTGAAAATGCGCTGAGAAACAGAGGGAGCCGTCGCAGACGGCAGGGCTTCTTCATTTTTTGCCTGGGAGGTAGCGCTTATCGATGACCGCTTTTTACCTGGTTTCTGGCCATAAGGTTGTGGTCTTTCGACCAAAATGGCAGCGGGCTCCTTAGGGGCGGGTTCGGTTTCAGGCGCACCTTCGAGTTCATGCCGGGCCATCTGTTCAACTTCGTCAAACACATCCCGAGAACTCAATCCCAGGTAAGCCGCGTACAAACGGGTAAATCCCCTTCCCTGGGCTTGCGATGGTAATTGTTCCCAGTTATCAGCTTCTATGGCTTCAAGATAATGGACGCGGATATTTGTCCCACTGGAAACTTGCTCCAGCGAGATTTGCTTTTCTTCTCTTATACGGCGCAGGTATTCACCAACTGTCATGTCTTAATCTTAACCGATTTTAAGAAAGACCGGCCTCAGCCTCTGGCTGATTTGGCCGGTCATTTGGGCGATCCAGGTAAAACGCCTTATTCAGCTTTTTCTTCTGTTTCTTCGGTTGCGGCTTCCATTGCCTCTTCGGCTGCAGGGGTGATTGTCTCTTCTACAACCGCAGCGGCTTCAACGATGGGTTCCTCAACCTTCTGTTTCCTGGCAGAAACCTTGGCAGCTTCTCCCTCGCGGTTGACCAGCACTTTGATCTTCGGGTTCAAGTCAACGGTCAAACGTACTGTCGCCAGGTGTTCACCCAATGTGCGGATAGGAGCAACCTCAATTTGGTGTCTGTCCAATGAGATGGCAAGTTTATTGTGGATCTCATCCACGATCATCTGGCTGGTAATCGAACCGTAAAGCTTGCCTGTTTCACCCGCTTTGCTGAAGAATTGCAATTCCAGGTCCTGAAGGAGCTCAGCCACTCCGCTCATCTCCTGGTTCAGTTTGGCGCGCTCAACAGCTGCCCTTTCACGGATTTTCTCAACCGTCTTGAGCGCTCCGGCGGTGGCAAGCACCGCGAGACCCTGCGGGAGAAGGAAGTTGCGGCCGTAGCCATCCGCTACCTTCTTGACATCCCCAGCATGTCCCAATTTGTAAACATCTTTTAAAAGCAGTACTTTCATGTTCAAGCCCTTTCAAAGCAGAATTCATGCGAAGGGTACAACGCATGTGAACAGGGATTTTACCGCAACGCGCCAGGTTGGTCAACCAAGATAGACGCCATGTTGGCTACTAATTCATCGATCATCATTGGTCAGCAGCGGAGTTCGTCCCATCCTTCCAATCCATGATCAAATCGATCTGCGACTGGCTTTCGGGGCTGCGGTGCCACCAGGTTGGTGTGTCTTTGCGCAGCTCATTAATTCGCTGCAGCGCCTCAGACCCGGTTAAACCTCTGCGAACCAGGTAGCAGCCCACCACCGTTCCTGTCCTGCCGATTCCAGCGAAGCAATGCACGTATACCGTCTTTCCTGACGCGATTTGCGCATCTATCTCATCCAGAATCTGCCGCATCAACTTTGGCGACGGAGCGGTGAAATCGTCGATGGGAAAATTACGCCAGGTGACCTCCAACCCAAAATCCTCTGCTTCTGCTTTCAATACTTCAAGGTAAGGAAAGAAAGAATCTGCGGGTCTGGTCAGGTCAATAAACGCGTTCAGCCCGCAGCGCAGCAGGGAAACAACCCGCCGCCTGGTGCGTTCGCTATCATATTTTCCTGGGTACTCGCCAGCCATCAGCTTACCGGGTACAACCCAGTAGGATTCAGGATAGGGAAGGTTACCGGTCTCCATTATTCATTCTCCATTCTTTGAAGGCACTTGCGGTATCGAATGAGCAATATCAAGAGGATAAATTGAAATGCCGCCACAATCAAGGTGGAAAACTGTTCAAAGTAGAACACCAACGGGTTGACGATAGTGAGCGTCACCAGGAGATCGACAATTCCCAGCATTACGCCCTTTTTCTCAAATTTAAACAAGACCATAAAGGCGCTCAGAATGGCCAGTACACCCACTCCTCCTTCGATGAGCACCCTGGCTTCAAACCAGTTTAATCCACTGGCGTTGCGCACCAGCCGGTTAGAAATTAGCTGGTCTACGAACGCTGACAATTGCGCGGCGTCTCTGGTGATCAGCAGATAACCGATAGGCGACACTAACGCCCAAACTCCCCAAATTAAAAGGCCAAGCACCACTACTTTTTTATAACGTTTAGGCACAAGCCAGCCCTTTTCGAATCGCTGCAGCGCAGCGCGTATGCGTTCGATAAATATCGGGTCATCAGGTACCACCCTGGAGCGGTTTGCCTTAAGGTAATCTCTCATACTCTCTGCCAGCTCCACCAATGACCTGGGCTCAGCGGCTGCAATCACATTATCTAAACGTTGCAGCAAACCACGGTATTCTTCTGTAGAAAGATCATGGTCCAGTACTTCATTGAACCGCTCTAAAATTTCGTACATATCTACCCTGCTGGAGGATTTGCGCCGGTTGCGAATGAACGCGAACAACAACACGGTGAGTAAAAAAAAGACATACACGATTGGGGCAGCCACAGGGTGAAAATAATCATTGGTCTGGGTGATGAATTTTCCCACTTCATCAATAAAGAGCCCGATTCCCAACCCGGTCAACAACGCTGAAAGCCGTAACCCCCACTCGTTGGCCAGTATCAACGGCAGCAGCGCGCCAATGAATAGCAGCAACCCTCCCCATAATACATGAGCAATGTGAATCTCACCGCTTTCAAGCCTTGGGTATCCCGTTAGCTCCAGGAAGAGCCGGGTGCCGCTGATTGAAGCAGCAAAACTCAACAGGGTGATCATCAAGTACTGGGCTGCGTTCCAGCGCTGGACGGGCGTCCGGTCTTTGAACGGGTTATACCGCTCCAGTTTTTTCAGTCTTCTACGCATGATGGAACCTGTCAATGCCTGTGGCTAGAGCCACCGATGAACGCGAAGAATGCCGAATCGAGGGGAACTGAGCGTTCTCCATACTGCAGAAGATTGTCGACTGCAGGCTGGCAATGCCCCCCGACCGTGTGTGGGCGTTTGCGCTTCGTGAAGTCTCTCGATACTCCCAGGCTATTGTGTTGAAATCCTGTTTGCGGCTCGCAGGGTTGACAACCAACTCACAAGACCTTGGAGAATCCGCCAGCAAACCCCTATCGTTGAAAAGCGAACCGAGTGGGCGTACTACGCTCTTATGCGCATCCTGTCGGTAACCGAACGCCTGGCGTAAGTCGAACTCCCAACGCGCCACGCCGCGAAGCGCGCACCAGTCCCGGGTAATGACATTACGCTCAGGGGTGAAGGGGGCTTCTTCGCCTGAACACTCGATAGCGTATTGAATTCGAAACATCCTTCCTCCAGAAAACAGCGGCATCGTAATTATACAAAATTACGCCGCTGAATCTTCAGCGGCTTTTAGGTTCATTTGGCGCGCCTTATTTCTTACGGAGCAATAATTGAAGGGGGCGAGTAAGGAGCAACCTCGCCATCACGGGCGAGAAAGATCTGCTCCCCTACATGGTACGCTCCTTCAAAACAGCTGCCGCTCTGGATCGCTGCGGAAATTAAACCCTGAATCACCGCCTGGTCGTCCGCCTGGTCCTGCGCCAACGGGCCAAGCCGGCAAGACTGCGCATCAGGCAGATCAGGTGCCTGTTGCATCAACCATTGCGTCATAATTTCAGAGGCGGTTAACCGCGCCAGGTTATAACGATTAAACTCAGTTGAAAAGGCTGATGGTGTGAGTTCTTTATCGGCGTAAAGATAGGCTTCAAATATCGCTTCAACGGGCTTGCCCTCCTGGTTTTGGTACTTTTTGATGATCTCAATGCCGCTGTAGGTGGCTGGCCACTCCCCAAAGGGAAGAGCAATCATGTTTCCCAATCGTGGGATCAGATCCCCTCTGCCCGCGAGCTCCAGGTAGTAACGGGTAAGCCTGTCGTTCTCCTCAATTTGCCATTGAATGTCTTTATCGGCTGTCTTGCTCAGCATTGGGTGTTCGAGCAGGTGGTTGTATGGTTCAACGCCATTCTCGATCGCCCAGGCGATGGTTTGCCCAAGTTTTAACCACATGGCGTCTTGATTTTCTCCATAAAAGAACTTATCTCCAATTTGCCAGTCACCATAATACTTATCCCCCATATTCGAAAAACCGGCTGCGCTAAACCCAAAATCAGGATGTTCTTGCGCGAACCACCACAATACGCCTATTCCCGAGTATGGGGACGGCGTGCCATCTTCGCTGATGTAGATTTGGTCTGCAAACCAGAAGTCATCTATTGTGATGACCAGGGGTTTTTTTCCGGGCGGCACAAGATAAGTGCCGTCTATCCAGCTCTTAAGGGAAACCAGCGAAAATCCGCTGTCATAAAGCTTTTGCAGGTGGTTCTTAAACTCGGAAAGCCATGTGAAGGTAGTGGCAGGCTTGGCCTCCCAATCCGGGATAAAGCGATGATAGAGCAATATCGGCGCCTGTTGGTTCAACGGCATCACCGCTGCATCAAGGTAGAAAGGCACTTCGGTCGGCGTGGGAGTGGGCAGCGGCGTGGAAGTGGGTAACGGCGTGGCTGTACTGGTGGGTGTTTCAGTGGGCATAAAGGATTGCGCTACTGAGCAGCCTGAAAGCAGCTGGGCAGCCAATAACACCCATAAGGTTATCCCAGTGAACTTCATCAAAACACTACAAGGTATCTTTTTCATATCCGACCAAGTATATCTGGTTTCAGAGCTTTGGCAAGAGAATGCTGGATTGTTTTTGGTACTTCCCCTTGCGGTCTGCGTAAGAAATATCGCAAACCTCGTCTCCCTCAAAGAACAATACCTGGGCGATCCCCTCGTTGGCGTAGATCTTGGCTGGCAGCGGCGTGGTATTGGAGATCTCCAGCGTCACATAGCCCTCCCACTCGGGTTCAAAGGGCGTCACATTGACGATGATTCCGCAGCGCGCGTAAGTGCTTTTTCCCACGCAGATGGTGAGAACCGAGCGCGGGATGCGGAAATATTCAATCGTTCGTGCCAGCACGAAAGAATTGGGCGGGATCACACATACCTCGCCCTGAAAATCCACCATTGAGCGCGTATCGAAGTTCTTGGGATCTACAATAGCGGAGTTTACGTTGGTAAATATTTTAAATTCATCGGCAACGCGGATATCATACCCGTATGAAGATAATCCGTACGAAATGACTCCTTCGCGCACCTGGTTCTCCACGAAAGGGTCAATCATCTTCTTTTCCAACGCCATCTTTTTGATCCATTTGTCAGCCTTGATACCCATGTGAAAACTCCTGTGTTTCTAACCTAAAACTGCGCCCGTTGCTGTAAAAGTCGAGCGATGTGCTGCTCGATCTCATTCATCTCCTGTGCATACGCGGCGAGATCAGCCATCAATCCATCTGCTGCGGTTGGGTTTTTCAGGCCGCTGCGATTGATCTTCACGTTCATGCCGGCGCTTTTAATCGCCGCGGCAGCCAGGTAGAAGGCAGAAGCCGCGTCCGAAATAGCGTTGAGATTTCCCAACTCCACCGCTTCGCGAGAAAGGCGCAGCACTTCCAGCGCCCAACCAGCCACACGGTGCGGCACCCTTGCAGCCTGCAGTGTGGCTTCTTCCATTGCGGTTTCACGCCGCATTTTTTCTTCATCGCTCGCCTTCGGCAAACGCAGCGCCTGCATCAAGCTGTTAAAAGCGGCGGCGTCCTCTTCAACCGCGCTGGTCAGGTTTGCCCGCAAATCATCCGCTTTTTCGATCATTTCGCGCATTTGTGCTTCCACCGCAGCGTAAGATTTCTTGCCGATGGTCACCCGCCCAACCATCACCACCAACCCGGCCGCTTCAGCAGCGCTGAACGCGGCGGCTGAACCGCCTCCCGGGGTAGGATTGCCACTCGCCAGGTCTTCAATAAAAGCATATGGGTTATTCGGCGCGGGCGTGCGGTCCTCTTGCGAGGAATACAGGCGGCTTTCAAGAATCTGCTCTGGATCGAACTGATCTAACTGGGTATACCACACCGCTGTATCGATGAGCGCAGACTGTGGAATGAGACCAACCAGTTCGCTGTGGTGGATTTGCGTGCCGTAACGTTGTGCTTCACGGCGCACCATTTCAACCACCCTGAAAATGGGCGTTTTGTGAAAATTCGTAAGGTTCATCGAAACCTGCGCCAGCCCTTCCACCAGCACGCCCATACCCTTTACGTAACGCAGCCCCCCAGATGAGTGACGCACCGCTTTCGCGATCTTTTGCGCGATCTCAGTATCAGAGGTAGTGAGGTAAATATTAAAGGCGATCAAAGGCGCCCGGGCGCCAATCACCGTTGCGCCTGCGCTGCCCAGCCTGGCAGGGCCATAATCTGGCTTCCGCTCCGCCAGTGTGCCAATTTCGGCTTTCAACCCTTCATATTGCCCCTTACGGATGTTTTCAAGGTTTTGCCGGTCAGGTGTGGTCGCGGCTTCTTCATATAAGTATACAGGTATTGATAGCTCATCTCCCACCCGTTTACCCAGGCGTTTTGCCAGTTCTACACAATCGCTCATGCTCACACCAGAGATGGGGACAAATGGTACAACGTCTGCCGCCCCAATGCGCGGATGTGCTCCCTGATGCTGCTCAAGGTCGATGCGTTCCGCGGCTGTTTTTATCGACTGAAAGGCCGCTTCTTCAATCGCGGTTGGGCTGCCAACCATGGTGATGACCGTACGGTTATGGTCCAGGTCAGAGTGCTGGTCTAAAACCCGCACACCTTCAACAGACTGGATGGCCTCGATGATGGCGCCAATCACTTCAGGCCTGCGGGCTTCTGAAAAGTTTGGGATGCATTCGATCAAAGGTTTTATCATCATTGCCCTCGTTTTATGTTTGTCAAATTATAACCCAGGCACTTTCTGCCATATTTCCTGCTCAGGGCTCGTCCAGCTTCTTGGACTCTTCCCAATACGTATCCATCTCTTCCAGGGTCATGTTTTGCAACTCGCGACCAGCCTTCTGCGCCGCAGATTCGATGTATGCAAAGCGCCGGCGGAATTTCTGGTTGGTGTAACGCAAGGCGGATTCCGCGTCCACACCATACCAGCGCACCAGATTCACCACAGCGAAGAGCAAATCTCCCAGTTCCTGCGCGCGTTCCCGCTCATCCTGCACTTCGCTGACCTCGCGCATTTCCTCGAGCACCTTGGCAAGCACCGGCTCAATGTCCGGCCAGTCAAAGCCCACCCGGGCAGCGCGCTCCTGAATGGATTGCGCCTGCGCCAGCGCGGGCAGAATCTGCGGGATGCCATCCAGAAGGCTGGAATGCTGCTCTTTGCCTTTAGCAGAACGCTCAAGTTCCTTGAGCTTTTCCCAGTTCTGTACCACATCCCGGTCATCTTTTACGCTCACTGAACCAAATACGTGCGGGTGCCTTGAAACGATTTTGCGGTTGATTTGCTGCAATACTTGCGTGATATTGAAAGTATTCGTTTCTGCTGCGATTTGGGCATGCAGCGCAATTTGCAACAGCAGGTCGCCCAGTTCTTCCTTCAACCCCTCCATGTTGTTTTTATCCAGCTGTTCCAACGCTTCGTAAGTTTCTTCCAACAGGTATGGGCGCAAACTGGCATGGGTCTGTTTTCTGTCCCAAGGGCAGCCATCCGGCGCGCGCAGCCGGGCGATCAATTGCATAAAGTTTTCCAGCGAGGTATCCGGCGCGCAGGGCGCGATGAAAACAGCGTCAACCCGCTCGGATAAACCCTGCAGTCCCGCGAGCGTTGTTTCTTGCCAGGGAAAAGCGCTCCCGGGTTTCTCCAGGCGAATAAAAAGTGGGTGTTCTGCCGGGTAAACCTGTGCCAACGTGCTGCTGAGATGAGCCACTTGAGAGGCGAATCCCGCGCAATGGATCAACACAGGTAAAGCGGGTGAAAAAACCGGGTAATCCGTATTCATGAGAGCCAAAATATCGATGGATTGTAAAGAACCGCCCAGCAGTCCAGCTGCCTGCGGTGGCAAGCTGTGCGGCAACGCGGCGCCGCCCAGCCATTCCACTGTTCTGGAGATGCCTGCCAGTTCTCCGGCCAGGCGGTCAAGGAAAGCGGGTTGGATGGATGTTGTATATAAAATGGAACTCTGCGTATCTCCGGAGGGAATCCTGGTGAAAAGCCGCTCGCGCCAGTGGCTGGCATTGAAATTTAACGAGGGCTCTTCTCCAACCTGCTCAACCGGCGTAACGCCCTGTGCTGCCAGCCATGCAGCAGCGCTTTCGCCGCGCGCCAGGTAAAGGTGCGCTTTGTCGGCCATTTGAATGACGGCGCTTTGCTCCACCCCCGTAGTCAGCACTGACAAATTGTGTATTCGTTTTTCTTCCATAAGCCCTCGAAAAAGCAAGACGCGGTCATCCTGCGGGCCTTTGACCGGATCAATGATGATCGTTGGTGTCCAGGCGCACCTGATGACCGCATCTCATCCACATCAGGATGAAATCCAGGCAGGGACTATCGTTTGGTGTACGTAGGAGCCTTACGCGCCCGCTTGAGACCTGGTTTCTTGCGTTCTTTTACACGCGGGTCCCTGGTAAGGAACCCACCTTTACGCAGTAGAGTGGTGTTTTCGGGGTTCAGTTTTACCAGCGCGCGCGCCAACCCCAATTGAACTGAATCGGTCTGCCCGCTAACACCACCGCCGCGAACACTCACTGTGATATCGTAGGTCGCTCGGTCCTGTTCAGTCGCTGACAACGGGCCCAGGATGGCTTCCATATCGCCGGTGCGCGGAAAATATTCTTCTACTGGACGGTCATTCACGGTAAATTTTCCGTTGCCACTCATCAGGCGAACCCGGGCGGTACTTTCTTTGCGTCGTCCAACACCTTCATAATACTGACTCGACATATCTTTCCAGCTCCTTTAAGCAACCGGTTTCGGGTTTTGAGCCGCGTGCGGATGCTCTCCGCCAGCGTATACTTTGAGACGCTTCAATAAAGCGCGCCCCATTCGGTTATGTGGCAGCATGCCCCATACGGCCGCGGTAATCACACGATCCGGGTGATTCTTCATCTGATCTCTCATTACCACCGTTTTTAACCCGCCCGGGTAATTTGAGTGCCTGTAGTATTTCTTTTCGTCTAGCCTCTTCTGGGTGATGTCTAATTTTGACGCGTTGATCACCACCACTGCGTCACCCATATCCACCCCGGGGGTGAAGGTCGGTTTGTGTTTACCGAGCAGGTAAGCTGCAATCTGGGTCGCCAGGCGCCCAACACCCTGACCGGTCGCATCGATCAGCAACCATTCAGGTTCCTGTTTTCCTTTGAGGACGTAAGTTTTGTCCACTCTCTCATCTCCATTGGCGGGGGTATACCCCTCGCCATTGATTAATTTTTTTCATCCTCGCAACGCTCACGCGTAAGACCAGCATAACTCACATTTACCAGAAAAAGACCCTGGGCCGGTGCCAGGCCCGGTTTTAACGGGCGGCCTTCTCGTAATGCAGTTTCAATCTCACTTTCATCAGCCCCGCTGGCGGCTTGCACCTGTATATAGACCATCCGGCGGACCATGTGATAAAGAAACGCGTTCGCTTCGACTTCGTACCGCCAACCTTCTGGGGTTTTCATCCATCGACTGGTATACACTTCGCGCGTGGTGCTGCCTCCTTTCTTCATGGCTCTGCCAAAAGCGCAAAAATCATGCCTGCCAATGAACCTGCTCGCTGCCCGGTCAAGCCTTTCCGGGTCCAGTTCAGGCCAGATGCGCCAGGCGTAACGCTCTAAAAGGGGCTGCCTCACGGGTAACTGGTAAAGGTGGTAATGGTACGTGCGGCTTGAAGCGTCATAACGGGGGTGGAATTCCGCTTCAGCCACATTGGCTTCGATCACCGAAACATCATCAGGTAAGCGGGCGTTCAACGCATTCACCAGATCAGCAGATGAGTGTTGCCAATCCAGCGAGATAGCCGCCACCTGTCCACAGGCGTGCACACCTGCATCGGTGCGACCTGCGAAAAGCATGGCGGGTTGCTGCCAGCCCAGCTCCCTAAGAACAGTTTCAACCACCAACTGGACAGTTCGTGTTTTTCCCTGGCGTTGAAAACCT
>Ga0255341_1006600_pt1 | contig 10789 bp, 11 predicted proteins | sample wastewater_treat_8_FD_192418 | JGI IMG/M metagenome (GOLD analysis project Ga0255341, IMG submission 192418) | Wastewater microbial communities from Lulu Island WWTP, Vancouver, Canada - plant12 | ecosystem: Engineered > WWTP > Wastewater > Unclassified | place: Canada: Vancouver, British... | reverse complement strand
CATCGGCGCTGCGTGCCACCACCTCCACCTGTCTTCCAACCAGCAACACGCTGACCTGGTCATAAGCCTGTCCGGGCCCGACTCGGCAGTTCGTAGGGACGCTGACTGAAACCATCGGCACAGAAAATGTGGCTGTAAGAGCCAGCGTTGGCACCATCGTCTCGGTCGGGATCGTTGTCAGGGTTAAAGTGTTTGTTAGTGGCTCCTCCGTTACAGTGGGTTTAGAAAGATCCTCGGCTGTGAGCGTCATTGCCACGATCGTTTCAACGCCATGTACTATTTCAAGCGTCTTCGCAACATTAGTGCTCGCCTGGTCTTCAATGCTGAGTTCACCTTTCTTCCCCCAAAAAGCACACCCATTTAGCAGTATTATCAGAATCATACCCATAACAAAAATACGGATTCTTAGGTTCATATGCTCCTCAACTTTCTTAAATTGATCAGTATGCTAATTTAAAAACCATTACTGCACAGATCAACAGCAAAAAATTATTTAATAAAACAATGAAATCGTTGAGATAAAGTCAGTATAACATGATTTTCAATAAATTCTAATTATTAGCTGTTATTGGCAACTTACCTGTTCCCAGGAGTTGAGATGCTGCTCTGAAATGGTAAAAACAAATTGAAATTTCAGCGATTCTGGCTAACAACGCAAAGAAAAACAAAATGCGCACCCTGATAGAAAAAGGAGGTAAGCGAAGGTTTGAATTAATCAATCTGGAGGCGATCTGGTTTGCACTTGAAGATCAGGAAACGCTTATCTGGGTTGATCTTTGCCTTTCGCGAAGTGCAGATCATCGCCATATTTAACTTCTACTTATCCGTTGCTAAAGATCTCCCCTTCGGAAAACATTTCCTCGAGATGGCAGGGGTAAGTCTGGGTGTGGCTGCCTTTAGTTTTATAATTGGAATCCTGATCCGCAACTGGTTTGGCATTGAGGTGTAAACCAACAACCTGCCGATCTTTGAGCAGTGTTATCGTAAGTTTGATAGCCTGATGAGACCGGGCACACTTTTATAATATCCCCAAAACGCCTGAGCCCGCCAGTATAAACTGGCGGGCGGTTTTCATTCTTATCCGTGCGAAATTTCAACTCATAATCATAAATCTTGCGGCAAAATCAGTTAAACCGGAAACACCTTAGGGGATGTTCCAGGTTGTATAGCCGATTTTTATTTTTTCTCCCTCATATCCGTTAAAGCGAAAAACGCCAGGTCGCCCTTCGTTCGTTTTGTAGCACACATAGGTGCCCTCCGAAAAGGTTAAAAGAAGGATAGAGTCTGTGCTTAGGTCGGCTTCCAAACAGTCGTACATACTGGGCGCAAATTGACCGTGAACTTTAAACTTGGCTCCATTGATAGGGGTGAGAGATCTAAAAAGTAAAGTATTAAACGTATACTTCACATCTTTGCCAGGGCCGCCATTCAAAAGACCCTCATCTAAATCGGCTGTATAGTTTCTTTCAATAGCCAACGCGCCAGTGCTGTAAGTGGAAGGCGCTGCTGTGATGGTGGCAGCAGGCGTTGGTGTGGGTGGTGGATCCCAAACTGGCAGGCTCCCTACAGGTCCAACCACGGTGGCATAATAACCCCATAACCAGCACATCCCCGTACCGCCAGGATTGCGGATTACCCAATAAGTTCCTTCCGCATTGCGTGCCACTACCTCTGCCTGCATTCCAGTCATCAATACGCTAACCTGATCGTAAACGGCGCCCGGCCCAATACGGCAATTGGTGGGCACACTGACTGAAACCATCGGCACAGAAAATGTAGATGTATAAACGGGCGTTGGAACCATGGTGTCCGTTGGGATGGCGGTATCCGTGGCTGTGGGCGGTGGCGCCTCCAGTGTTTTAATGGCATCCTGTGTAGCCTGTTCATTTTTCTCAGCCACAAGGGTCATCGCTACAATCGTTTCAATGCTATACATCGCCTCAAACGTCTCAGCAACATTGGTACTGGCTTGATCCTGAAGGCTGAGTTTTTCCTTCTTCGAAAATAGGTTGCAACCGCTCATCAACAATAAGCTTGCAAGTATCACAATAATTAAAACCCGAGATTTCCACTTCATAATTGCCTCTTCTTTCATAGGTTTGGTCAGATTTTCAAAATTGGAGACTATTGGTTAATAACTGCGTTGCTAAAGCATGGTTAAAACCAGTATAGCAGAGTAATTAAAAAAAATCCACATAAATCGTAAGTTGAATTTTTTATAAACTAAATTTTAATAATCGGAATGGTAAAATTAGAACAAGTTCCAAACATTTTTTAAAGTGTGCTTAACAAAGGAAAATCTATGCGTATCCTGATTGTAAAAAACGGTCAGGCAGTGGTCGAAACAACCAACCTGGCAGAGGTGCAAACTTCACTTGATGATGAAGAAGCGTTTATTTGGGTGGACCTTTACCATGATGCCCCGGAAGAAAGCCGCCAGGTGATGTTGGATGTGTTCAATTTTCACCCACTGTCTGTCGACGATGCCTTGGTGGAAATTCATGTGCCCAAAATTGATGATTGGGGGAACTATTTATACCTGTCCCTGGTTGCTATCAGATCCGGTCAACCATTAGATGACATCAGCAAATCCGTTGAACTGGATGTGTTTCTTGGTCCCAATTATCTCGTCACCTATCACCAGGAAAGTTATCCTGCCGTAGATGTGGTTTGGGGCAGGATTTTGAACAACGAATACCTCCTTCAACACAGCAGCAGGTTTGTCCTGTACCTGATCATGGATGAATTGGCGATTGAATACATGAAAATGATCGATTTTTTAGATAATCGCGTCGTGGATATCGAAGGCACAATTATTCAAAAGCCAGATAAAAAATTTCTGAAAGAAGTGTTTTCCATTAAACGATCACTGCTCAATTTGCGCCGGATTGTCGTACCCCAGGGCGTGATATTAAATAAGCTTTCTCTGGGAGATTTTAAAATTGTTGAGCCCGATGAGCGGATGTATTTCAGAGATGTGTATGACCATCTCGTTCGCGTCCACGAGGTCATCGAAAGCCAGCGTGAATTCGTCAGTGGTGTACTGGATATTTATTTATCCGTGGTAAATAACCAGTTGAACAACACCATTAAAACATTGACCATTATCACAACGCTGTTTATGCTTCTTTCTTTCGTTAACGAATTTTTCGAAATCAAATTCTTTACAAGCGGTCATAAATTTACTCCGTGGACCGGTGGCGCTGGTTTCGGATTGATTATAGCCGGGATGTTTCTCATACCCCTGATCATCTATCTGTGGGCACGGCGTCAAAATTAACCTGTTAACCGCGCACAACAATCAACAGACGAGAATTATTGCTGTTTTTTGCTTATAATCTGCCTAATCGACACAATACAGAAATCACAGTCGAACAACATTTCCAGGTTCACCCAACGTTTACGGAGCGCGATCCACCAGATGCTCATATCCCCCCTGGGGGCTTTCAGATCAAGGTTCCATTTGATATACTGAACCCGCTTGTCGTACCAGAAACAGCATTGGTAGAAATTATCATTACCATAACCCTCATACCAGTGTTTCGGTTTTTTCAAGCAGTAAGACCTTCAGGCATCACCATAGATAAATGGTCAACATGAATTAATTAGGCAGTTTATGGGCATTATCGAAGCGAAAAATCTATCACACTCCTATGAATACGAGGGCAGCCCAAGCCGTTCCATTGATGGCGTCACTCTGACAATTAAAAAAGGGGAATGGGTCGTTATCCTGGGTCAAAACGGCTCCGGTAAGACCACTTTCGTAAAGCATATTAACGCCTTACTGCCGGTACAGCAGGGCAAATTGACAGTCGCCGGATTTGATGCCACTAATCGGGACAATGTCTGGAACATTCGTCAAAAATGTGGCATGGTTTTTCAAGACCCAAACAACCAGTTCGTATCTTCAATTATTGAAGAAGATCTCTCCTTTGGACTTGAAAATTATGCGGTTCCAGAAAATGAAATTCCCCGGCACATAAAAAGAGCCCTGGCAATCGTTGGTATGGAAGGTTTTGAAAAGAAATCGACCCATATGTTGTCGGGCGGACAAAAACAACGTATTGCAATTGCCGGCGTTTTGGCGATCAATCCGGATATTATCATTTTTGATGAAGCCACTGCCATGCTCGATCCTGAAGGACGCCAGGAGGTGATTGGAACAATCCAAAGACTGCATGGTGAAGAAGAAAAGACCATCATCATGATCTCGCATTTGGTTGAAGAAGCCGTATTAGCCGATCGTGTACTTTTATTTCAAGAGGGCAGGCTGATTGCTGAAGGCACACCCCGGGCGATCTTGAGCGATTTCGACTTATTAGCAAGGGCTGGGCAGAAACCACCCCTGGCAATCAGAGCTTATCACGATCTTCTGGCTGCCGGTGTTCACCTGTCTACCATTCCACTTACCAATCAGGCACTGGTTGAGGAACTATGCCGATTGAATTAAAGCAGGTTTCTTTTACCTATGCGCCGGGCACGGTTTTTGAAACCATCGCCTTGCAGGAGGTCAGCTTTTCTGTCGAAGATGGTGAATATATTGGATTTATGGGAAAAACCGGCTGTGGAAAATCGACCCTTTTACAATTGATGGTCGGATTGATGCAGCCAACCCGGGGCCAAATCTTAGTTGATGGCAGGGATATCAACGGGCGCGGTTATAACCGTGGTGAACTGCGCAAAAAAGTTGGGATGGTTTTCCAATATCCTGAGATCCAACTATTTGAGACGACCGTAGAAAAGGATGTTGCTTTTGGTCTGAAACATTCCGGGCTATCCAGTTCGGAAATTGCCGATAATGTGCGCTGGGCTATTGAAACTGTGGGCCTTGATTTTGAAAAAACCCGCTCCGTATCGCCTTTCAGCCTCTCGGGTGGTGAAAAGCGCCGGGTTGCCATTGCAGGGATCTTGGCAGCAAAGCCAAAAATTTTAATCCTCGATGAGCCAATAGCCGGGCTGGACCCCATGGGCAGAGATGCTTTCTTAGATTTAACCCGGAAATTAAATGCCGACGGGACCACGATCATCATGGTCTCGCACAATGCGGATGCACTGGCAGAAAACGCGCATCGGGTGATTGTGCTTGAAGCAGGCAGGCTTGCTCTGGATCGCAACGTAAAAGACGCTTTCAAAGATGTTGCCTTAATTGAAAAACTGGGGGTGGGCGTAAGTCAGGCAAGGGTTATTGCAAACCTGCTTTCAAAGTGCGGCTTTCACGCTGAACCGGACATCATTCGGTATGCAGAGCTGCAGCCACTGCTTTTATCAACTGCGAAGGGTGGGCGTTTATGAACCGTCTACCAATTGGTATCTACATCCCCGGAGACACTTTTATTCACCGGTTGGATAGCAGAATAAAATTATTGGGTCTGTTTATCACAACGGCTGCCATCCTTTTGGTGAATTCCATTCTCGGTTATAGCATTATGTTTGCCTTCATCCTGGGAATCATCCTTTTATCCGGTATTTCAATGAAAACAGCCCTCAACGCAATCAACAAGCTTTTATTGTTTTTTGTCATAGTCCTTTTAATGAACACCTTTTTTTACAGCCCGGAAAAGCCGTGGTTTTCATTTTGGATTTTCACCCCCTCGACATTGGGTTTGCTTTATGGCATCGAAATTGTCTTACGCCTTTTCTTGGTGCTTATCGCCAGCAATATCCTTACCAGCACCACCACGCCCATGGAAACTACCCATGCATTGGAAAGTTTAATCTCCCCATTCCGTTATCTTGGCCTGCCAACCGGGCAAATTGCCATGATTTTATCCATTGCCATTCAATTTATTCCAACATTATCTGAAGAAACGGATGCAATTCGTAAAACACAAATGGCAAGGGGCGCCCGGTTTGATAGCAAAAAAATTTCCGAAAAGGCTGCCGCTGTCCTTCCTATGGTGGTCCCGATCTTTCTATCCGCGTTCAAACGCGCGGATGATCTCTCTGTCGCCATGGAAGCCCGTGGATATCGCGGCGCCAAAGGCCGTACCCAAAAGAAGGGCACCCCATTGCAAAGGCAGGATCTGGGAGCCCTGGGAGTGATCTTTTTTATCTGCCTTCTGCAGATTGTTTTAAGGTTTTCCAACCTGACCCATCCCTGGAGGAGCAGGTTTTGAAAAAATTTTAATATATTTGGAGGATTAAATCATGCAAGAAATGTCTGTCGTCAAAAAATCAATCATTACTGCCGTATGTCTGGCGCTGTGTGTTGTTTTACCAATAGCGTTTCACGCAGTTCCAAATGCCGGCTCCATCTACCTGCCAATGCACATTCCGGTTCTTCTGTGCGGATTAATTTGCGGTTGGCAATTTGGCCTCTTATGCGGTCTGGCAGGGCCGGCGTTGTCCACGCTCTTCACGGGGATGCCGCCTGCTGCAATTCTGCCTATCATGATGATTGAACTGGCTGTTTATGGTCTGGTAAGTGGGTTGATGATGAAACTCATCCGATCGAAAAGCACTTATGTAGACCTGTACATCAGTCTGATCATTGCCATGTTGAGCGGTCGCATTGTAGCCGGACTGGCAAGAGCATTAATTTTTGCCCGTGGTAATACAACCATTGCAACCTGGACGACCAGCTACTTTGTCACCAGTCTGCCCGGGATCATTATCCAGTTGGTCTTAATTCCAACTATCGTTTTTGCGCTTATGCAAGCCAAACTGATCCCAATGCGCTACCCACAAAAACGCGCCTGATATTCTTTAATAAATAAAACGAGTGACGAATGGTATCAATCACAGGTTTCCTTTGGTGTTCATTCGTCACTCAGAAATTAATCTCTGAGTGGAAAGATAGCTTTTGAGCAAACAAGCCATCATCGATTTTTTTGACCATTTTGCTCCCCAATGGGATGCAGACCTGGAAAAAAATGATGCAGTCATTGCACAGATCCTTGATAATGCAGGGATTGTTGCAGGCGTTTCTGTTCTGGATGTAGCCTGCGGTACAGGGGTGCTTGTTGGCGATTATCTTCAGCGAAACGTTTCATCCTTGACATGTGTGGACATCTCTCCGCGAATGATCGCCATTGCCAAACAAAAATTTTCAAACACCGCTGTCGAATTTATCTGTGCAGACATCGAAACACTGCCGTTTACGAAACAATTTGATCGTATTGTTGTTTACAATGCCTTTCCGCACTTTTTTGAACCGGACAAACTGATCGAAAAACTCTGGGGTGACCTGAAGCCCGGCGGTATGTTAACAATTGCCCATGGCATGAGCCGTGCCAGCATCGATAAGCACCATGAAGGTCCCGCAAAGGATGTCTCCATTGGGTTGATGCATGAGGATGAGCTTGCCCAAAAGTTAATGCCCAGGTTTGAGATCCTGGTAAAAATCTCCAATGCGACAATGTATCAGGTTGTCGGGAAAAAACGTATTGTTGATTAAACATGGCGGCAACACCGCCGTGCTGAGAGCTATTTTATAAAACGATCAATCGCATTATTCAAATCTTTTAGGGTTTGCTCATCACCTTCATTAACCGCATGAACAATACAATGCGCAATATGGTTTTTTAAAACCAAATTTCCAGCATTATTTACTGCGGCTTTTACAGCAGCAAGTTGAATCAAAATCTGGCTGCAGTCGGTATCATTTTCTACCATACGCTTAATAGCTTCAATATGCCCAACTACTCTGGACAGGCGATTAATCACAGCCCTTTTTTCTGCCTGGCTGTGGATATGCGGGTGAAAGGTATGGTTTGTGTCGTCTTGGTGTATGTTTTCTCCCATTTTTTAGCCCTTTATTTTTTAATCGCTCATGGTATCCAAAAATTAAACTGTTTTTCAAAACCAAAGTCAGGTTCGGGTGCTTTTTTAGAAGTTACGCTGTCTAAATAATTTTTTCCCTTTAGGACGAATTTCTCAACGTCGCACAGCCCGGATACACATAAATCCTGGTTCTTTTAATAGCTTTTCGTAATTCTCAGTGTCCAATTTTTTAAATGCCTCGGTTGGGAGGGGCTCTAACACCCGATCGATGATAAACCCGGAATCAATCAGCGAATTGAACACCTCTCCCAGAGAGCGCCGGTACGTCGGCACATCCACCGGTGGGCCAAACCCCCTCCAGGTATACGAGACTTGCTCAACCTGGAAGTAATTGCTTTTCTCCATAAAATCGAAATACTTCATCGCCGGATGCTCAATCGAAAACACCAATATCCCGCCCACGTGCAAAATCCGTCGAAATTCGCCAAATGCAAATCGCCAATCCCGCACATAGTCCATAACCAGGGGAGCGATCACCAGATCAAAAGAGTCGTTCTCAAAAAAGTTCAGCCGATTTTCCAGGCTGGCTTCAATGACCTGTACTCCCTCGCCCAATCGGGCACGCGCCAGTGCGACCATTTTTGGGTTGGCATCCAATGCCACCACCCGGGCACCCCGTTCCTGCAGAATTTGGGCATAAACCCCGGGACCACAACCCGCGTCCAGCACGCACAGACCGCGCACCTCCGGCAAAAGAGAAAGAGTCGCCGGACGTTCGTAGTAAGCATTATGCGCTTTGGTTTCAACCCGGGTTGCATAGGCTTCTGCCATCTGGTTGTAAGCCTCCTGCGCAATCGGTTCATTTTCAGAATTTATCGTATCGGTCATCAGGTGTATGCCAAATTTAAAGTTGGGGAAACATTCCAATTGTTATCAAACTCATTTGTGCGATGATTTATGGTGCTTGCTGTGCATTAACTTGTTTGTCCGGGTTGTTTTTACCTTTTGCTTAGGCAATCGGACTTTTTTTATATCAGAACCGTTTTTATATTCAACGCAATATTAATTGTACTCGACAAATAATTGACAACGATAACCCCACTACAGGAAAAAAGCATGCGATTTAATCGGGTTTGCAACACGAACAATTTCTCACCAATTTTGCCCGCCTTGCAAAATCGACCTGTCTCCGATAAGATTAAACCCCATTCTTTGGTCGAAGTGTTGTTCATTGTCCTGTCGATGACCCTTCTTGGTTCATCCCGGATCGTCTATTTTGAACTGCGCTTCGCCCTGATTAAATAGAGCGACCAGCAAATAAAGCCGTTTTTATGAAAAAGAAGCTGATACCTATCAAGAAAATTCGGAAATTTCCACGGAATATGTGGGCACTCAGCCTGACCAGTTTCTTCATGGATATCTCCAGTGAAATGGTCATCAATATCATCCCATTATTCCTTTCCAATGTATTGGGCGTGCGCATCAACACAATTGGCATCATCGAAGGTGTGGCCGAAGCAACAGCCAGCCTGTTACGGGTTTTTTCGGGTTGGCTCTCTGATAAACTCCGTGCCCGCAAATGGATTGCTGTGATAGGGTATAGTCTCTCGGCGCTTTCCAAACCTTTCTTCTATTTTGCTAAAAGCTGGGAGATGATGGCCAGCGTGCGCTGGGCAGATCGGGTAGGTAAAGGTGTGCGCACCGCACCGACGGAAGCCTTGATGGCCGATTCGATTAAACGTAAGCAACGCGGATTAGCCTTTGGTTTTCACCGTTTTGCAGATACTGCTGGCGCCACAATCGGCCTGTTGATCGCCACTGTCGTGGTCTGGTTGACGCAGTCCACAAGTTTACAGCTCGGCGAGCAGACCTTCCGCACCGTCGTGCTGATCAGCCTGATCCCAGCTTTTATGGCCGTGGTTAGCCTGGCGGTGATGGCCAGAGATGTGGAATTCAATAATTCAAATAATGATTCAAAAATTACATTCAAGAGTCTCGGCAAACCCTTTTTGATTTTCATCATTATTGTTACCATTTTCAACCTGGGAAATTCTTCCAATGCCTTTTTAGCATTACGAGCCCAGGAGCGTGGCGTGAGCATTCTGGGCATCTTGCTGATGCTGTTTACCTTCAATTTGATCTATGCACTTGTATCTATCCCCGCTGGAACGCTTTCAGATCGCATCGGCCGGCGTCGGGTGATCATCGGCGGCTGGTTGGTTTACGGGCTGATCTATTTTGGGTTTGCTTTAGCACAGCAACCCTGGCACATTTGGATATTATATTGCACCTATGGTCTGTATTTCGGCTTATCTTTTGGCACCGCCAAAGCCATGGTCGCCGACCTGGTCATGCCCGAGTTACGCGGTACCGCTTATGGAGTGTATAATGCGGTCCTGGGTATCATCGAATTGCCTGCCTCTCTAATTGCCGGGATCTTGTGGCAGGGGGTCGGCCCTTGGTCAGGTTTTGGCCCTTCAGCACCTTTCCTGTTTGGAGGTGGGCTTGCCGTTTTGGCTGCTATCGCCATGGCCATTTGGGTGCCTGGTGTTAAATCAAAATGAAAAGGGAAAATAAAATCGAAAATGAAGTTTTCAGCCATACTCTCAAATCACTTAAAGCGCTACCCATTGATGCAAGCACAGGACGCATACAAACTCATCCATCAGGCAGCATGTGGCCCAGCTCACGCAGTCACCAGCCAAGATGCTGCTCGTGAATGGCTGGAAAATGAACTGAAAACCTTGACCGATCCGTGGCCGGAGACGCTCATCGACCCTATCAGCCCGGATGGGGAGTTGGTCCGTGTTCATTTAGGACCTTTTAAAGCACTTGGCTTTAATTCCCACATGCTTCTGGATGCTTTTATTCACACCAGCCTTGAAATCACTCCGAATTATCAACTGCTGGAATCATATCTGTTAACAAGCCTTACATTAATTCCTGGTCTGAAAGAACTGATGGAAACGCAAAGAACCTTGGGATATCCAGCCCTGCACCATTCCGATCAATATCGGATTTCCTACAAACCCGCCTACCGTGTTGTGTTGAAGAAATTTTTAGAATT
>Ga0255341_1006591_pt1 | contig 10802 bp, 9 predicted proteins | sample wastewater_treat_8_FD_192418 | JGI IMG/M metagenome (GOLD analysis project Ga0255341, IMG submission 192418) | Wastewater microbial communities from Lulu Island WWTP, Vancouver, Canada - plant12 | ecosystem: Engineered > WWTP > Wastewater > Unclassified | place: Canada: Vancouver, British... | reverse complement strand
TGGCGCAACACGGTCTTTAGCCAGTCAGGGGCCCAGGAGGAGTGCCAGCGTTCCTTGGCGCGCCATTCTGACGGAGGTTTTAATACCACGGTGGTTTCCATCATGGAGAAGGGCGCAGGATCGGTTGACGTATCGGCCCGTCCCGCCTTTCCGAATACCGTCACTACCTCAGGGAAGCTTTTGAGGATACGGTCCTGGGTCTGCATAAGCAGCTCAGCCTGGGTCACCGATATGCCCGGGAGTGTGGTGGGCATGTAGAGGATGGTTCCTTCATTGAGCGGGGGCATAAATTCGTGGCCCAGCTCAAGGTATACAGGAATGGTGGTCGCCACAATTATGACGGCTGCTGCAATCACCTTTTTGGGATGTCTCAGCACAAACCGGCAAGGTGATTCGTACAGCTTGAATAGTATGCGGCTGACCGGGTGCTTTTCCTCCGGATAGTATGTGCCCACAAAGAGCGTGTTCATAATCCATGCAAGCGGCCGCGGTCTGATCTGAAACGCATCCATTCTGGCAAACAGCATCCGTACCGCCGGATCAAGCGTTACTGCAAGAATGCAGGCTATTGCAATGGCAAATGTCTTGGTGTATGCCAGCGGGGTGAACAGCCGCCCTTCCTGGTCCACCAGGGTAAACACCGGGAGAAAAGAAACGGCAATCACCGCCAGTGAAAAAAATACCGAAGGCCCCACTTCCAGCAAAGCCTCCAAGCGGATCCGGTGAAAGTCGCCCTTGCGGCCACCCTCCTGCCACATCTCCAGCTTCTTATAGGCGTTTTCCACCTCGACGATTGCCCCGTCCACCAGCACCCCGATGGAAATGGCGATGCCTGCCAGGCTCATGATGTTGGAGGTGATGCCCCAGACATACATCAGGATAAAAGAGAGGAGTACGGAAATAGGAATGGTGATGATGGGAACCAGGGCCGACGGGAAGTGCCACAGGAAGAGCATGATCACCAGGCTCACGATGATCATTTCCATCACCAGTTCTTCCTTAAGATTATCAATGGACTTCTGGATGAGCTCGGAGCGGTCATAGGTGGTGACCACTTGGACACCATCGGGAAGCGAGGATTGCAACTCCTCAAGTTTCGTCTTGATCCTCTTTATGACATTCCTCGCGTTTTCACCATGACGCATCACGACAATGCCGCCGACGGTGTCACCCTCACCGTTAAAATCAGCCACGCCCCGGCGAATCTGAGGCCCGACGGCCACCGTGGCCACATCCCTGAGCAATACCGGCGTGCCCGTCTCGCCGGCCTTGACCACCACCTTGTCCAGTTCTTCGACAGATTTCACATATCCTTTGGCCCGCACCATGAACTCGGTGCCGGCCCACTCAATAAGCCTGCCGCCCATTTCGTTGTTGCTTTTTTTTATCGCTTCAACGATATCCATCAGCCCAAGCTTATAGTTCTGCAGACTATTGGGATCGACGGTCACCTGGTATTGCTTCTGGAATCCGCCGATGCCCGCTACTTCAGCAACCCCGGGAACACTCTGGAGGGCATAGCGAAGATACCAGTCCTGAAAGGTGCGCAGCTGTGCCAGGTCATGGGTTCCGCTTGCATCAACCAGGGCATACTGGAAAACCCATCCCACGCCGCTGGCATCAGGTCCCAGCTCGGTCTTGGAGCCCGCAGGAAGGCCCCCCTGGATTTTAGAGAGATACTCCAGCACCCGGCTTCGCGCCCAGTAGATGTCGGTACCGTCATGGAATATGACGTATATATAAGAAAACCCGAAGTCGGAATAGCCCCGAATCGCCTTCACCTTGGGCGTTCCCAGCAGTGCGGTGATGATGGGATAGGTAACCTGGTCTTCAATGATGTCAGGACTTCTGTCCCAGCGGGTGTACACGATCACCTGGGTGTCGGAGAGGTCGGGAATTGCATCCAGCCTGATCTGTTTGAGAATGTAAACAGCGCCGACCACCGCCACCGCCACCAGCACAATAACCAGGATGCGGTTGTGGGCGGAAAACTCGATGATTTTTCTGATCATTGCCCACCCCCGCTCACCGCCTGCAGCGCAGCCTTCAATGAAGATTCCGAATCAACCAGGAAGTTGGCCGAGGTAACCACCCGGTCGCCGGGCTTAAGTCCTGACAATAATTCATAATAGCCTTCGCTTCTAACCCCGACGCTTACCTCAACCGGCCTTATTGCATTGTCTTCACCGGCAACAAAGACGTAGCTGCGCGTGCCGGTCCGCATGAGCGCTGCTTCCGGAAGAGCCAGCCTTTCGGCCAGGTCATACATTAAATGGGCGTCCGCAAACATCTCGACTTTCAGCAGGAGTTCGGGATTTTTAATATTCAGCCGTGCCCTGAGCGTGCGGGTCTGTGCGTCAAGATACGGATACAGAAAGCTGACTTCCCCCCGGAAGCTCCTGCCCGGCCAGTAGGAAAGTGTCAGGGTTGCCGGCATGCCTATTTTGACGTAGGGAATATCCGATTCATAGATGTCGGCCTCGGCCCACACCGTGGAAAGATCAGCAATTACCAGAAGCGCCTCACCCGGCATGATTTTTTGCCCGTCCATAATATGTTTCTCAATGACATACCCGCCCGCAGGAGCGTACAGGGTGAGATATTTTTCAACCGTTCCGGTTTTTTCGAGGCGGTCAATCTGCGCCTCACTGATGTCCCAGAGCTTGAGCCGTTTGCGCGCCGCCTCCATGAGCCTTTTGCCGCTGCCGGAGACAGCCGGATCGGAACTGTCGCACAGCTGTTGAGCAAAAGGAAGGGAGGTGAGAAACTCCTGTTGTGACGCCACCAGCTCCGGACTGTAAACCGTAAACAGCGGCTGGCCTTTCCGGACGTCCTGGCCGGTTATATTTACGTGGAGCGTATCAATGTAGCCTTCAATCTTGGTGGTGACCCGGTAGAGACGGGTTTCATCAGGCACGATCCGTGCCGAGGTTCTAATTTCTCTTATAATCTGCTGCTTTCTCACCGTCCCGAAGGTGAGTCCCATGTATTTTTTCTGCGCTTCAGTTGGATTCACCGGTGCTAATCCGGTTGGAGTATCGGACGTCTCTTCTTCAAGCTCATAAGGCACCATATCCATGCCCATGGAGTCTTTGCCTGGTTTATCACTTACTTCATGGGGATGCATAGTGGACCGATAAATGGTTTTCTTGTTTGCTTGACCTGTGCTTGCAGACTGCTCCGGCTGCTGCCGTTCCACCAGTTTCATGCCACAGATGGAACAGTCGCTGGGTTTGTCGTTGGTAATTTGCGGATGCATGGGGCAGATGAACATCTTTTTCTCGGGAGAGGAGGTTGCGTTATCGCCCCGGTTTTTGGACCCTGCGGCCGGTATCTTTTCAACCAGCTTCATGCCGCAGATGGGACAATCGCCCTGCTTGTCTGATTGATAGTCGGGGTGCATGGGACAGAAATAGAGCCGTTTGACAGGTGCGAGTTCCTCTTTTCCCATTAATTGCCTTCCGCCCGGCTGTTCAGTGCGCAAGAGGAAATACAGCCCCACTCCAGCAAGCACTATGACTAGAAGCACAATAAGCTTGCTTGTTCCCCGTGACGACATGACAGTCCTCCCCCGATGATTAGCAGGTTGTTGAAAAGTAGTTTTCCTCAGCCGGTTAGAACAGCCTTTTACCTACCACCGACTCAAGCTCCGCCAGATCTTTCTCGTAGCCGGCCAGGACTTCATGATAGCTTAGCTGATAATCGAAGAGTGTAATCTGGTTTTCAATCAGGGTCATAAAATCCACGTTACCCACTTCATAGCCCGCCCTGGCAGAATCAAGGGATGCCCGTGCCTGGGGAATTATATTATTCTTATAAAGATTGATTAGCTTTACCCCCCGTCTTTCACGTTCAGCGATGTCCTTTAAACTGAAGAAGATCACGTTTTTCATTGCCTGCTGGTGGGATTTGGTTTCTTCCATCAGAGCAAGGGTTTCCTTGATCTTGCGATTCTGCTTCGAATGAAACCACAGAGGAACGGTGAATCCTACCATGAATGAAAAGGTGTCAGACCGATGATCATCCTCACCGGGCATACTCACCTCGAACGGTTCCCCACCCACAGTGCTGCCAGTTACCGTTTTTGCCCCGCTCTTCTTGGCGTCATCACGCTGCCCGTAGGCAGCGGTGAAGGTAAGCGAGGGAAAATATTCTTTCTGGGCCAGCTTATATTCAGCTTCTCTGCTTTTAAGAATACTTTGCAGGTCATTCAAACCGGGGTTGCACTCCATTGCTATGTTTTGCAATTCCTCCATGGTGTAATTAAAATGGGTCTTCTCTATGTTTGGAGGATACCCGACAGCCGCTTCGGGCGGGCGGTTGAGCAATGCCCGTAATTCCGCTGCGGTGGATGCTTTTTTTTGCTCAAAAGCAATCAGCCTTTCTTTTATTTTAGAAAGCTCAACCTGTGCCTTGAGCACATCCTGCTGAATCCCTTTGCCGACCGCATATCGGGCCTCGGCAATTTCTACAAACCGTTCCAATAAAAATTCATTATCCTCGGTAATGGCAATCGCGTTTTTTAAATAGTAGAGATCATAATAGGCCTGCTTGACCTTTTTAATCAGACTGAACTCGGTTTCCTTGGCTTTTTTCCCCATGGCATGAGCTTCATGCACGGCGACCTCTTTTTTTAAAGATAATATACCCGGCAGGGGGACTTCCTGGGAAAGCTCTATAACCTTCATGGTCATATCGGTGGTATTGAAGTCAAAATCATCGGTTGCGATATTTTGAACACCCACTGAAATACGCGGATCTGCCAACGCGCCTGCCTGGGCCGGCCTTTCCCGGTACGCCTCTGCCTTGGCCTGCGCGCCTTTAAGTTCCGGGTTATGCTTCAGTGCCTCCTCAATGATTCCGTTTAAATCGAGGGGCTCGCCATCAGTCTGGGCATGAAGATGGGGTGCCGGGACAAGCAGCAGAAGACAAACCAAGGGGAAAAAGAAAAAAGCAGCTGGTTTGCTTTTCATCGTTTTGTTCTCCTCAATAAACCGAACAACCGCATTGCTTTTACCTCGTCTTCCTCACCCGCTATTCCTGAGAGCATGTGAGCTGACCATAGATTTAGGGCGCTTCTGATAAATTCACCTTATTCCCCCTGTCTGTCGCTCCTGCCCCGCATCAAGTGCGGGATAAACTCCAGCGGGAATCGATAAAAAAAATAACAACACGGATTCCCCGATCAAATCGGGGAATAGCAAGATAATGAATAATTAAAAGTTTCCTTAAGCGGTTCCTTTATTGTGCTGCCCTTCCCAGGGCGATAAAAAGATGAAAGGTGTTGATTCCCGGGTCATTCAATTCGGTTATGATCTGTTCAGCGGAGTGAATAATCTTCCCAAGCTTTTCCCCGGTCATATTTTTATTGAGCAGGAGAGCAGAAAGGGCATGAAGGGTATGCTCACACCATCGCTTCGTGGTCATCTGATTAACTGTATCCAAACACTTGTTCAATTCCTTTTCGACCGCCTGTTCTTCACACTCCGCACCGAAGATCGGATCACATTCAAGGCATGCGGCATAGTGGATCATGATTTCTCCCTGTTCCCGGGGTGCTGTATTAACCATGGGCGTGTAATCGGGATTTTTTGCCATTTCCGCAGCCGCAATATCTAAAATAGTTGTGGTTACGCCTTTCAAGCCTCCGGGTTTTGCCATTTTCCTTCTCAGGGTCTCCGGTCCAACAATTTCCTCGCACTTCTTCGGATTTGCAACCAGCTCCTCGGCCATTGATTGAATCTTTTTTGCGGCTTCCAGGGACACGCTCCCATCGGCGAGAGACGAGCTCAGGTTAAACCGGGCATGGCAGCACCAGGGCACCGTCTCGGTCCTGCGAAGCGTTTCCCGGTTCTTGCCGCTCACAAACTGGTTGGCCCTGCACATCTCTTTCATTGCCTTATTGCAACGCTGGCACATACTTATATACATGAGTGCCCGCTCGGGAATCCATCCGGTAGCCCGCTTTTTCTCAAATGTCGCTATGGAATCCTTCTCATACTGGCGCTCGCCTGCTTTTTCGCGGTATTGACTCAGGCAGGCTGAGGAACAGTAGAATTTTTCATTCAGTTCCATGGGGTAGCTGGTAATGCTTCCACATTGATCACAGGTAATGACTTTTTCTGTGTTCATATACAGGTGCCTCCCTCGCAGTTATTTGTGGATATTGCCTTTTATCCGGTATCCGTGAGACTCAATGACCTTTTCGAAATCCATGAGACTGTACTGCCGGGGAGAATAACAAACGGTAACCGTCTTGCCCGGCAAGTTCACCGCATACTCGATACCTTCAAACTTTCGCAATTCATTTTCAATCGTACGGGCGCACCCCCTGCAGGTCATATTGGTAATTTCAATGGTTTCCTCAATTTTTTCGCTCTGCACTGACATAGCATATCACCTCCTCTCAATAAATAAATGTATGGGTAAGACCGGCACGGCTATTTTTTAACCCCGTGCTTGTAAACCGTGGTGATCAGCTCTTCTATCATGTCATCCGCTTTGCCCTTTATAATGGCCTGGCTCACGCAGCTTTCAACGTGCCGCTTCATGATCATTCGGGCAACGCCGTCAAGCGCATTCTTTGCCGCGGTCAACTGGTTGATGATGTCTATACAGTATTTTTCCTGGTCCACCATTTTGGCAACACCGCGCACCTGACCCTCTATTTTTTTCAAGCGCTTCATGGATTCCGCTTTAACCTTCGCATTAATCATTGTCTTGCTCCTCTGAGCGGGTTATGTACCATACCCCTGTAGGGTATAAAGAAAATACGACGCGCGCGCACATTTGTCAAGCGGAAACGGCGCCGGGGGAAATGCCAATTCTGCGCTATGCCCCGCCCGTTGCCGACGAGGAAACGCAACCCGGCTACAGCAGGACATCTGTCGTGAAACCGTTATACAGACGGATGTGCTTAATGGTTATAGTAGAATTGAGGCGTTGAGGAGGAAAAGTGGCGCCGTTCCATGCGGCATCGGTTGAGCTGTGCGGGTTTTTATTTGATCGGGGGAAAACAGGGGGGGGTATCGATGGATTGTTGCAAGCGATCGCCACAAGCTGCTTTTTTCTAGCAGGCCGGTATGATTGCGGGGCAGGGGCAGATCCCGATCCGAGATTTCCCGGCAGTAGCTGCAGCGGCCTTCCCCGCCATCGCCCCGATGCTGCAACAGTTTTTCTTGCAGATCGCGCGTAGCCGGACAGTTGCATTTGCATACACTTCCTTTGCAGCAGGAACATGCGGCTTGCGCCGGAAGGGGAAACCTAACCATTAAAAACGCGGTTAACAGAAGCTGCGTCATTGTGGTCTTGCGGTGAAACAGATTCATGGCAATTCTCTCAACTGACTGTTTTGCTTGGCGATTCAAGAGCAGACCGGATCAATAGCGCACATTCTCATGTGTTCATGGGTAAACGCCTTCCCTCGACGAGGGTTTTAGTCCGGTATTTTTGGAGCTGATTTCACATCGGTCGCCTTCTTTTCTCAGCCCCCGCTTAATCGGTCAAATTGATCGGCATGATTATGATTTTTTTCGTGTGGCCGCGCTCAATTTTTCTAGCCGATTTCGTGTCTTCAGCCGGACAATACGTTTCAGCAGGTAACCCATGGGGCAGATGATCCGGCAATACGAGCGGCCGCCCAATAAAGGAATTGCGATGACAAAATAGAAAAATTCCGCCGTAATAAAATAGAGAAGCTTCTGTACGGATCGAAGGGGATCAATCAATGTCGGCATAACCATGATGCCGGCAAGGGCAATTGTCATGAAGGCAAAATAAAAAGGTGGAACAAACCGTTCAACCCATTTAAGCGTATCGGGGCGTGATGGAAAAATCCGTCCGTAAGTTTCGGAGAAAAAAGCGCCATGCGGGCAGATATATCCGCAAAAGCCCTTCATCCCCCATTTGTAGGAGAGAAAAGGCGCCAGCATAAACCCCACTACCAGGCTGAGGGCAAATGCCGGTTTCGGAGTCGCCGGATCAAAGGCCTGCAGGGAGTGAGGCCAGGGATAAAGCACGCACGTCCAACTCCAGTCATTGAAGACGGTGGGCAACAGAAGAATAACGGAGAAATGGCAGCAGGCAAGTATAATCAACCTTATTCGGCGGGCAGGATATTTCACCAGGTAATAGATGACCATCCCGGCCATCACCATTTCCATGAGAAACAGGCTTGACCAGAAAAAGGCATTTGCCCAGCCGAGCTTTTGATGTCCGGTGGCCGGGCCAAGCTCGAAAAGGATTTTTACCAGTTCAAAAGTGAAGGTAATGAAGAACAGCAACCAGAGAAGAAATTTTAAATAGCCTCTTGCCGATATCATCATGACCACAGCGCCATAACCGGCTCACACATGATTTTTCGCAAGTATTGCCTGAAAAAAACAGGGCGCCAAGGTGCAAACATGGTCTGAAACCAACAGGTCATGACCGGCTTGACTAGCAGCATCAAACGTTGTATAAGAAGTGCATATCACGCGCCTGTAGCTCAGCTGGATAGAGCAACGGACTTCTAATCCGTAGGTCGCCCGTTCGAATCGGGCCAGGCGTACCAGGTAAAACAGGCACTTACACGGTTGTGTGGGTGCTTTTTTCATTTCTGCTGCTTCATGTTGTCCATTCGTTGACTACTCTCATCAAAATTGTCGTCCAAAAGGCATATGGCAGCCTTCTTGTGTGCCTGGGAAAGGTGTGCGTATCTCATGGTCATGCTGATATTCTTATGGCCAAGAAATTCTTGCACATCTTTAAGACTTGCACCTCTCATAACAAGCTGGCTGGCAAAGGTATGTCGCAGATCGTGAAACCGAAAATCTTCAATATTGGCCTTCCTTAAAGTGGTATTGAAAGACCTCTTGATGTCCTTATATGGTTTACCCTCACTATCGCAAAATACATACTCGCTCTTGATATGCCTGGGGATGGAGTTAAAAAGGCTGCGCAATGTGTTATTGATAGGAATCTGGCGGGCTTCATTAGTCTTCGTCTTATGCAGATAGATAAACCCATTTCTTACCTGTGGCCATGTGAGAGAAAGAATTTCTCCTCTACGCATTCCAGTATTCAGCGCAGTTATCACAATAGGCCTGATATGATCCTTGCAATAGAATAGAAGCCTTTCTTCCTCATATTCAGTTAAGAACCGGAGCCTATTGTTATTTTCCTTGTAGAAAAGTCTTTTAACCTTTGAAAATGGAGATTTTTCTACCATCTCCCACTCAACAGCCTTAGAAAACATATGCCGCAACGTGCTTAGAATTCTGTTTACATCCGCATTGCTTCTTTGTTTCGGTAACTTCACAGTATTATCTCGTATATTTCGGCCTGCGGGTATCTTCTCAACAGCATTTTTAACTGGGGTCTTCTTCCTCTCATTTTTGAACTTCTCAAGATCGTATGGGCCGATTTCAGACAATAACCTGCCATCGAAGGCAGACTTTAGGGCTGGGATATAATACTTCTTGTCACGGAAATACTTCTGTTCCCTGCATGTCTCAATATACTTCTCAAGCAACTCTTCAAAGGTGTAGTTATACTCCTTCTTAACATCAAACAGTTTGTTCTCTCTTTTTGCAGCCTCCATCTTGCCCAGGTAAGCTTTAGCATCAGTCTTCTTTGGACCAACCATCTTGCGAACACGTTTCCCATTGCCTTCATAATAATCAACATACCAGTTATTGTTTTTTAGGAAGATAGCCATTGTAAATAACCCCCATTACCTTATCGCAGGATCACTCCCATAAAGGGAGAGGGGGGATAACCCCCCCAGTGCAATCCTGAATTATTCCTTGTTAGTGTTCCTGTTTTGAATGTAATCGGCTGCCTTTTGCGCCGCGCCTGCCGCCAGCACAACCATCCTTCTGTCATTGCGCAGTACTCGCAGCCAGCCTCGGATATATGCAGTGCTGTTATCAATCGTCTTGTTTTCGATCCCCGTGATCCCGCACAGGAAAGCGGCTCCTATTTCCGCAACCAGTTCCTCCTTGCTGTAATTGCTTGAGCCAAATGGGCAGAGGTCGGTAACTGTCCTGCGGTTCAAACGGTTCTCATGCCCTGTGCTGTGTACCATCTCATGAAACAACGTGGAGTAATAGAATTCGCTACTCTCGAACTGCTCAAGACTCGGCATCTGAATACAGTCAAACGAAGGCGAATAGCAGGCCTTCCGGCTGCAGACTATTTTCGGCTTGTCAATGTAGCCGTTCACGATGTTTTCGCAATTATCAATCTTGCTGTTGCCATTTAATGCTTCCTCAGGCATCTTGAAATCGATCCCTGTGGTTTGTTCCAGGTTAAAAACGTAATAATAGCGGAGCATGGGGATCCTAGTAACATCCTCAGGGTTCTCCTTGTCCTCATGTTCCAGCCACTTGTAGAAAACGATCAGCGTTCCCTTTTCTCCTGCTTTTACGCGCCCTCCCTTCTCTTTCACCTGCTTGAAGGAAATCCAGTAGGGGCAGCTGTACCCCGACATGCTCAAGAGGATTATATTGATCCCTCTGTAGTCCTTCATGGTGACAAAGTTCTTGGGTGATCCTGCGCTCGAATGCCAGGGCATGTGCCAGGGGACTTCCCCCTGTTCCAGTTTCTCAGCAATCTTTTCCGTTACGATCTCATAAACTCTGTTTGACATGACATCCTCCCTTGTTAGTGGTTTGCGGTTGAAAGCGCTCTCACTAATAGGGAAATGTCAAATTTTGCTGCCGGTCGGTTCGGGATATGTAGTATCAGGTTTTAAGAAGAACAGATTTTAAAGACAGTATCAGCCGGGGTTGGGTTACTTTGCTTATAGTGACTTTATGGAA
>Ga0255341_1006582_pt1 | contig 10812 bp, 10 predicted proteins | sample wastewater_treat_8_FD_192418 | JGI IMG/M metagenome (GOLD analysis project Ga0255341, IMG submission 192418) | Wastewater microbial communities from Lulu Island WWTP, Vancouver, Canada - plant12 | ecosystem: Engineered > WWTP > Wastewater > Unclassified | place: Canada: Vancouver, British... | reverse complement strand
GGGACATCGAGGGCTGATGGCTGGGAGCGCGGCGGACGTCGAGGTCACCGCAGCGGGCGGGGTGCTCTGGCGCCGAGGCCGGAACGGGGTCGTCGAGGTCCTGGTGGTCCACCGGCCCCGCTACGACGACTGGAGCTTCGCCAAGGGCAAGTGCGACCCGGGCGAGTCCTTCGCCGAGACCGCCGAGCGCGAGGTGCTCGAGGAGACCGGCTTCGAGGTCGCCTTCGGACCCGAGCTCGACGAGGTCCGCTACCGCGACCACAAGGGCCGCTCGAAGCTGGTGCGGTACTGGGCGATGACCGTGGTGGCCGGGGAGTTCACCCCCAACGACGAGGTCGACGAGGCGGACTGGATCTCCGTCGACGAGGCGCGACAGCGGGTCTCCTACGCGCACGATGCCGCGTTGCTGGATCAGCTGCTCCGCGCCATCTGACGGCCACTTCGGCGCCTCGCCGGGCCCCCGTTCCGAGATGGGAGCGGGTGATCCAAGACGAGTGTTGAGGGGTCGTTCACCTCTCATTCACCTTGGCCCCCCTGGCGGGACACCTGCGCTCTCTACCGTTCGCCTCGTCAAACGACAGACGTACGCCCACAGGAGGGCATCCCCTTGAAGAACCGCAAAGGCACCGCCTGGCTGATCGCCATGGTCTCCGTCCTCGCCCTGTTCGCCGCCGCCTGCGGCAGCAGCGACTCCAGCAGCGACGGCAGCACGGACAAGCCCACCACCACGAAGGCCGGGGCTTCGACCACCGATGACTCGGCCCTGGCCAGCCTCGACGGCAAGATCGACGGCGGTGGCTCCAGCTTCCAGGACACCTACCAGCAGAAGGTGTCGACCGGCTTCGACGATGCCGTGAAGGAAGCGGGCGGCAACACCACCGTCACCTACACCAAGAGCGGCTCGTCGGACGGCAAGAAGGCCCTCGCCGACGGCACCCTCAACTTCGCCGGCTCCGACTCCGCCATCAAGGACGAAGAGAAGCCGGCCTTCGGTGACCGCGACATCCTCTACTTCCCGATCGTCGGTGGCCCCATCGCCGTTCCCTACAACGTCAAGGGCGTCGATGAGCTGAACCTCAGCGCTGACACCCTCGCCGGCATCTTCCAGGCCGAGATCACCACGTGGGACGACGAGGCCATCAAGGCCGACAACCCCGACGCCGACCTGCCGTCCACCAAGATCACGGTCGTGCACCGCTCGGACGGCTCCGGCACCACGAAGAACTTCACGACGTTCCTCACCGACGCCGCCCCGGACACCTGGAAGCTCGAGCCCGGTGAAGAGGTCACCTGGCCCTCCACCACCCAGGGTGCCGAGAAGAGCACCGGCGTGATCTCCGTCGTCGAGAGCACCGACGGTGCCATCGGCTACGCCGACCTCGCCGACGCCGCCAAGGCCGGCCTGAGCGTCGCCAGCATCGGCAACGCCAGCGGCGACTTCATCGCCCCCACCCCCGACAGCGCCTCGGCGGCCCTCGGTGCGGCCGAGGTCGCAGACGATCTGACCTACAGCCCGCTGAACATCGACGCCGAGGGTGCCTACCCGATCACGTCGCCGACGTGGATGCTGGTCGACAAGGTCCAGAGCGACCAGGGCACCGCCGACATCATCAAGGCGTACCTCAACTACATCCTCACCACGGGACAAGACGACGCCAAGGGCCTCCTCTACGCTCCGCTGCCTGAGGATCTGGCCAAGAAGGCCATCGCCCAGATCGACGACATCACCGTCGGCTGATCTGATCGGCACCACGGGCCGGGCCTTCGGGCCCGGCCCTCGTGCACCGTTCGTTCGTCCATCGCTCCGAATCCCCTGACACCCCCTCCCTCCGCCAGAGGAACGCCGTGACCGCCGTCAACATCAACGAGCTCGACGCTGCCGCCTCCGGCGTCGAGGGCCTCGACTCCACGAAGGGATCAGGCCCCGACACCATCTTCCGGTACGCCGCCTTCGCCGCCGGCCTGCTGGTGCTGGTGATCCTCGCCCTCATCACCTTCACGACGGCCCAGGCCGCGTGGCCGGCCTTCAGCGTCGAGTACTTCACGCAGGCCAACTGGATCCCCAGCGAGCAGCAGTTCGGCATGCTCGGCTTCCTCTGGGCGACGTTGCTGATCTCGTTCATCGGCGTGCTGCTCGCCGTGCCCGTCAGCCTCGGCATCGCCCTGTTCGCCACGGAGGTGGCGCCCCGGCGCTTGCGCCGCACCATCACCACCGTGATGGACCTGCTGGCCTCCATCCCATCGGTCGTGTTCGGCCTGGTGGGCTTCTACGTCCTCAAGGCGCCGGCCCAGGACCTGTTCCGGGCCATCGGCGACGCCTGCGCCGGCATCCCCGTCCTGAACCGGATCTTCGGCGAGGGCTCGGCCGGCACCAGCATCTTGATGGCGGGGATCGTGTTGTCGATCATGATCCTGCCGATCATCACGACGATCTCCCGGGAGGTGTTCGACACCGTCCCCCGCAACGACAAGGAGGGCGCCCTCGCCCTCGGCGCGACCCGCTCGGAGATGATCAGCGGCGTCGTGATCCCGCACTCGCTCGGTGGGCTGACCGGTGCGGTCATGCTCGGTCTGGGCCGGGCCATGGGCGAGACCATCGCCGTGACGTTGCTCATCGGCGGCGTGTCCAACCCGCCCATCACCATCGACGTCCTCAGCGCCAGCGACGCCATGCCCTCGGCCATCGCCCGCTACCTGTCCGAGAGCGCCGGCACCTACCGGGCGGCGCTCATCGGACTCGGTGTGACCCTGTTCGTGATCACCATGATCATCAACGTCTTGTCCCGCAAGGTCGTCAACGTGTTCGACGCCCGCATCAAGGGGGCCGCGTGAGCGCCACCGACCCATCCACCTCGGTCCAGGAGCGGCTCACCGTTCCCAGCGACGTGCGCATCAGCACGATCAAGGGGGCCCGGTTCCGCCGCAACCGCATCGCCACGATCGGGATGATCGCCGCGTTCGTGCTGGCAGCCATCCCGCTGCTGTTCGTCATCGGCAACGTGGTGGTCAAGGGCCTCCCGGTGGTCACCGCCAAGTTCCTGGTGAGCGACATCCCCAACTCGGCGGCCGCCGACGAGCTCAGCAGCGACTGCGAGACGCTGAGGAAGTACGACCCGACCGCGGAGTGCGATGACGAGGCCGTGGTCGAGAAGGCCCAGCCCGGCATGGGTCCGGCCGTGGTCGGCACGCTCATCACCACGGGCCTGGCGTCGCTGTTTGCCATCCCCCTCGGGATCCTGGCCGCGATCTACCTCAACGAGTACGGGAAGCAGACGAAGCTGGCGCGCTTCATCCGGTTCATGACCGACGTGATGACCGGGGTGCCGTCCATCGTGATGGGCATCTTCATCTACCAGTTGTGGATCGTGAAGTTCGGCAACAACCGATCGGCGCTCGCCGCGGCGCTCGCGCTGGCGTGCCTGATGTTGCCCATCGTGGTGCGCTCGAGCGAGGAGATGCTCCGGCTGGTGCCCAACACGCTGCGCGAGGCCAGCGCCGGTCTCGGCTCCCGCACGTGGAAGACCACCCTGCGGGTCGTGCTCCCCGCGGCCCTGCCCGGACTGGTTTCGGGCTCGATGCTCGCGGTGGCCCGTGCCGCCGGCGAGACCGCCCCGGTCCTGTTCACCATCGGGGCGATCAACTCGGTGGCGGCCGCCAAGACCATCACCGGGCAGAGCACGACGCTTTCGGTGCAGATCTACAGCATGATCACGAACGGCGGGAAGCTGTCCCCCCAGATGGCGTGGGGCGCAGCGTTCACCCTCATCGCCATCGTGTTGATCCTGACCAGCATCGCCCGGGGTGTCAGTTCCCGGTTCGTGATGCGATGAGACTGACCCCCATGACCGACGAGGAGACCCCCGTGCCGATCCCGGCGACTGAAGACCTTTCGGATCTCGTCCACGCCCCGGACGACGCCGGACCCGACGACCCCACGCACCCGACGGTGTTCAACGTCCAGGACCTCTCGGTCCTCTACAGCGGGTTCCGGGCGGTGAAGGACGTCGACATCGACATCGTCAAGAACGAGATCACGGCGTTCATCGGCCCGTCGGGCTGCGGCAAGACCACGGTGCTGCGCTGCTTCAACCGGATGAACGACCTGATCGACGGGGCCGTGGTGGAAGGCACCCTGAACTACCACGGGGTCGATCTGTACGGTCCCGACGTGAACCCGGTCGAGGTCCGGCGCCGCATCGGGATGGTGTTCCAGAAGCCCAACCCGTTCCCCAAGTCGATCTTCGAGAACGTCGTGTACGGGCCGAAGCTCGCCGGCATCCGGAAGAAGTCCGAGCTCGAGGAGATCGCCGAGAAGGCGCTGCGCGGGGCCGCCATCTGGGACGAGGTCAAGGACCGGCTGCACAAGTCCGGCCTGGGTCTCTCCGGCGGCCAGCAGCAGCGGCTCTGCATCGCCCGGGCCCTGGCGGTGAACCCCGAGGTCATCCTCATGGATGAGCCCTGCTCGGCCCTGGACCCGATCGCCACCGGGCGGATCGAGGACCTCATGGAGGAGATCAAGCAGAACTACACGATCATCATCGTGACCCACAACATGCAGCAGGCGGCCCGTGTCAGCGACCGCTGCGCCTTCTTCACCACCGAGGTCAACGCCGAGAGCGACCTGCGGACGGGTGTCCTGGTGGAGTTCGACGCCACCGAGAAGATGTTCTCCAACCCCGCCGACGAGCGGACCGAGAACTACGTCACCGGCCGGTTCGGCTGAGCTCGGACATGGTCCGCACGGGGTTCAGCGCCGAGCTCGATCAGCTCCGCCTCCAGGTCGAGGTGATGGCCGTGCGCGTCGACCAGAACCTCGAGCGCATGAAGGACTTCCTGGCCACGGGCGACGTCGAGGTGGCGGCCACCGCGGTCGCAGCCGACGACGACATCGACGCCATGAACCTGTCGCTCACCGAGCGGTGCTACGACCTGCTCGCCCGCGAGTCCCCGGTGGCCTCGGACCTCCGCTTCGTGATGTCGGTGCTGCGCGTGCTCGGCGAGCTGGAGCGGGTGGGTGACCTGGCCCTTCGAGTGGTCAAGGTCGGCGACGACTGGTCGCTCGTGCGCAGCTCGGCGTCGACCTACGACATCCTCGTCTCGATGGCGGAGACCTCGGTCGAGCAGTTCCGCGAGGCCTTGCGGGCCTGGTCGAGCCAGGACCTCGATCTGGCGGACCACCTGGCCCGCTCGGGACCGGTCCTCGACATGGCCAATGCGCAGCTGGTGAAGGAGCTCCTCCTGCTGGAGGGTCCCGCTGCCGTCGCCACCGCGCTCCATAGCCTGGTGATCGGCAAGGCCCTCGATCGCATCGCCGATCACTCGGCCATCATCGGCAGCCGCCTTCGGTACCTGCTGACCGGTGACCCGGGCCACCTCGCCGCCGAGATCCGCTGAAACGGGACTGACCATGGAAAACGTGCGCAAGAGCTTCCAACAGACGCTGGAGGAGATCCGCCAGGAGATGGTCCAGATGGCGGCCCTCGTCACCGAGGGCATCCCGCGCGCCACCGAGGCGCTGCTCGCCGGGGACCTGACCGAGGCCCAGCAGATCATCGAGGGCGACGATCCGCTGGATGCGCTGGCCGTGGAGCTCGAGGAGGTCTGCTACCAGCAGCTCGCCCTCCAGCAGCCGATGGCCGGGGACCTGCGCGGCATCGTCACGGCCATCCGGATGATCTCCGAGATCGAGCGTTCGGGTGACCTCGTGGTCAACATCGCCAAGGGCTCGCGGCGCATCTTCGGGACCGAGCTCTCGGCCCGGCTGCGCGGCCTCATCAGCCAGATGGGGGAGGAGGCCACTCGGCTGTTCCGCCTCGCCATCGACGCCTACATCGACGAGGACGCGGCCATGGCGGCTGCGCTCGACGACCTCGATGACCGCCTCGACGCCATCCACCGCGACTACATCCAGGAGATCTTCCTGGTGCACAACTCGGGGTCGCTCCCCGTGCAGGCCGCCGTGCAGCTGGCGCTCATCGGCCGGTACTACGAGCGCATCGGCGATCACGCCGTCAACATCGGCGAACGGGTCCGCTACATGGTCACCGGCTGGCTCCCGGAGCACACGGGCGCCGCCCGCGCCGCCGCGGCGCAGACCAAGCCCCCGCCCGAGGAGGGCTGACACCGTGATCTGGCGATCCGGAGCGTTGCGCGACCGGCTCGACGCCCTGCGCGCCCGGTTCGAGCGCTCGCCCGGTGCGGCATCGGTGACGGTCGATGAAGCGACCGAGCGGCTCGGATCGGCCGTGGACCGACACTTCGCCAAGCAGGCCGCCACCCGGGTCACGGCCGATCGCCTCGTCGGCGCCCTCGACGTCATCCCCCAGGGCATCGTCCTGGCCGATGCCGCCGGCCAGATCGTGTTCCGCAACCGGACCGCGGCCTCGTACCTGACCGCTCGCCACGGCGACGCGCTCGTGGGGTCGCTCATCACCGAGCTGATCGCCCTGGCCGTCCGCGGGGAGTCGTCGACCCGGACGATCGACCTCTTCGGGCCTCCGCGGCGGGCCCTCCAGCTGCGGTCGGTCCCGTTGGACGATCCCGAGACCGGTGGTGCGTTCCTGGTGATCGAGGACATCTCGGAGCGCCAGCGCCTCGAAGCAGTGCGCCGGGACTTCGTCGCCAACATCAGCCACGAGCTCAAGACCCCGGTGGGGGCGCTGGGCCTGCTGGCCGAGACGCTCCTGGACGAGGAAGATCCCGCTGTGGCGCACCGGCTCACCGAGCGCATGCAGCGCGAGGCGTTCCGCGTCGCCCGCACCATCGACGACCTCCTCCAGCTGAGCCAGATCGAGGCGAGCGAGCTGCCCGAGCGGGAGCTGCTCGCGGTCGATCGCCTCGTCGAGGAGGCCGTCGACCGCACCCGGGCAGCAGCCGACATCGGGTCGGTCGACCTGGTCGTCTCCGGGTTCCCCGCCTCGCTCGTCGTGGTCGGGGACCGGCCCCAGCTCGTGTCCGCCATCGCCAACCTCTGCGACAACGCCGTCAAGTACTCCGATCCGCACTCGAAGGTCGAGGTCCGGGCGCGGGCGACCGGACCGTGGGTCGAGATCGACGTCATCGACCAGGGCATCGGCATCCCCACCCGGGACCAGGAGCGGGTGTTCGAGCGCTTCTACCGGGTCGACCGGGCACGCAGCCGAGATACCGGTGGCACCGGGCTCGGCCTCGCCATCGTCCGCCACGTGGTCCAGAACCACGACGGCGAGATCGCCGTGGCGTCCCGCGAAGGCGACGGCTCCACCTTCACCCTCCGCCTCCCGGCCGGTCCGGCCGATCCACCCCACCTTGAGGAACCTGATGCCTGAATCAACCACGGTCCTGGTCGTCGAAGACGAGGACAGCTTCATCGACGCCCTGACCATCGGCCTGGGACGCGAGGGCTTCCGCGTCCAGGTCGCCCGCGACGGTGCCCAGGCGCTCGAGCTGTTCGACGCCGTTCGCCCCGACATCGTCCTGCTCGACGTGATGCTGCTCAAGGTCTCGGGGATTGACGTCTGCCGGGCCATCCGGGCCAAGTCCAAGGTCCCGATCATCATGGTCACGGCGAAGGCCTCGGAGATCGACACCGTGGTGGGCCTCGAGGTCGGTGCCGACGACTACGTGTCGAAGCCCTACCGCCTGCGGGAGCTGGTGGCCCGCATGCGCGCCGTCCTCCGCCGATCCCCCGGCATGGTCGACGTCGACGACGAGGCCAGCGATGACGTGCTCGAGGTCGGTGACGTCACCCTCGACCCGTCTCGCCACGAGGTCGTGATCCGCGGTGACGACGTCTCGTTGCCGCTGAAGGAGTTCGAGCTCTTGCACCTGCTCCTCGAGAACGCCGGGCGGGTCCTCAGCCGGGACCTGCTCATCGATCGGGTGTGGGGCCACGACTACGTCGGCGACACGAAGACGCTCGATGTCCACGTCAAGCGGCTCCGGGCCAAGGTGGAGGCCGACCCGGCGAACCCGTCGCGCATCGTCACCATCCGGGGCCTGGGCTACAAGTACGAGACCCCGAAGCTGTCGCGGGTCTGATCCGGGCACGATCGGGGGAGCGGAGTCGGTGCCCCGATCCCGACGTCTGACCCGTTCCCTACCATGGGACCCGTGACGGACCCCCTGGCGAACCCTGTTGGCTCGCGCCCCGCCACCTCTGCCGGGTCCCGCGCGTTCATCGTTCGGCCGTTCCAGCGCCTGGCCCGCACCCACGTGGCCAACAACATGGCCGACGCCATGCTGGCCGCCGCCCTGGCTGACTCGATCTTCTTCTCGCTGCCGGCGGACAACGCCCGTGGCCCGGTGTTCCGGTACCTCATCATCACGATGGCGCCGTTCATCTTCATCGCCCCGCTCATCGGGCCGCTGATCGACCGGCTCAAGGGCGGCCACCGCTTCGTGCTCATCGGCACGATGGTGGCGCGGTCCGTCATCGCGTGGTTCCTCATCGCGCAGATCTCCGACGACACGCCGGGGCCGCTGTTCTTCCTCCTCGCGCTCTTGGTGCTCGTCGGCCAACGCGCGTACAACGTGGCCAGATCCGCGCTGGTGCCCACGGTCGTGACCAGCGATGACGAGCTGGTCGAGGCCAACTCCAAGCTGACGATCATCGGCGGGTTCGCCGGCTTCGTGGGCATCGTCCCCGCGGCCGTCCTGCTCAAGATCTGGGGACCGGGGTGGGCCCTCGGGCTGGCGGTCGTCACCTACGGCGTCGGCGCCCTGCTCGGCTTGCGGATCCCGAGCTCGCGCGTCGCCGCGGAGAAGCGCGACGCGATCGAGCGCCAGGAGATCCGCGGTGCCGGCATCCAGCTCGCCGGCGCGGCGATGTCGCTGCTGCGCGGCTGCGTGGGCTTCTTGACGATGCTGATCGCCTTCGACTTCCGCGGCGGTGACAAGGCGGCGTGGCAGTTCGGCCTCGTCGCCCTGGTCAGCGTGCTCGCCGGGCTGGTCGGTGCGGCGGTGGCGCCGCGCCTCAAGGGGATCACCACCGAGGAGACCATCCTCACGACCTCCCTCGGGCTGGTCGTCAGCGGCACGTTCGCGGCGCTGTTCATCGGCGAGGTGTCCGGCGCGTGCATCGTGGGCGCGTGCGTCGGCTTCGCGGCCTCGCTCGGCAAGCTGGCGTTCGACTCGATCCTGCAGCGCGACGCCCCCGATGCCAACCGAGGCCGGTCCTTCGCCCGGTTCGAGACGCGCTTCCAGATCTTCTACGTCGCCGGATCGCTGATCCCCGTGGCGTTCCACGTCGGCGCCCGCCTCGGCTTCGGCCTGCTCCTCGCCGCATCGGCGTTTGCCATCGCTTCCTACGCCATCGGCCGCATGGCCTGGGCGCACCGGACCGGAGAACGACAGACGGCCGCCACCGCGGCAGCGGTGGGGATCGAGGAGCGCTTCGCCGAGGTCTCGGGCGAGGTCAAGGGCAGGCTCGCGGCCGCTCCCCGCAACGTGATGCAACGGTTTCGGGGCGACGGCACCGAGGTTCCCGAGGACGACGATCAGACCGTCATCATCGAACCCGCCACGGCGCTGACCGATCCCGGCGAGGCGCTGACGGAGCGGGTCCCCGCCGACGAGATCGACGCCCCTCCGACGTGGGGCGGCGCGGACGATCCGACTTCCGTGCCCGAGGAGCCGACGACCGAGCTGTTCGACCAGGACCTCGCACCGGGCTCCCCGGTGGCCTGGACCCCGCCGGAGGACCGGCCGGTCTGATCAGGACGGGTCGCCGAAGTCCCCGAGCTCGCCGAGGTCATCGGGGATGGCGGTGTCGATCGGGTCGTCGTGACCTGCGATGAGCGGGAGGTCGAGGCGCGCGAGCCACAGGCCGGGGGCGTCGACCTCGTTGGGGGTCGGCAGCGTCTCGGCCGAATCCCACAGGCGATCGAGGCCGGGACGGCCGGCGCGTTCGATGACCCCGGCGATGAACGCCGCACCCCGGTCGAAGTGGGCCTGGGTGAGCTCCAGCCCGAGGAGCCGCTCCACGAAGCGATCCTCCGAGGAGGCCTCGACGCGGCGCCGGCGGAGGGCTTCGGTGATCTGCGGGTACGACCCGACGAGGCCCTGGCCGATCTCGTCCATGATGTGGTCCACGTACCCGGCGATGACGCTGACGAGCGCATCGAGCCACGGCAGGATCTCCTGCTGGCTGCTGGAGCGGACGGCGCCGAGGACGACCTCGGGATCTCCCATCAGCTCCTGGAAGCGCGCCATCGGGTCCGCGCCGGTCGGGTCGACCTCGAGCTCCCCGAGCTTGGTGCCGAGCGCGTCGGGGTCGGACTCGAACGACGAGGCGTAGTCGCCGAGGAGCTCGTCGAGGCGGGCCCGCACGTGCGGGAGGCCCAGCACGGCGTGGTGGGTCAGCTGGTGCAGGCACACCCACAGGCGGAGGTCGTCGCCGTCCATCGACCAGTCCGTGGCGAACGCATCCACGTTGCCGGCGAGGATCAAGACGTCGTCGGACGGCGGACGAGGGATGGGCAGGTCGAACAGGCCGAAGTTGCGGGTGGCGAGGTGGCCGACGAGCGACCCGGTGGTCATGCCGAGCAGCATCGGGCTCAACAGCCCCATGATCTGGCTCAGCCAGGCCTCGGTGGGATCGGAGCCATCGGCGGGGTCGGTGGCCTCGATGGCGCCGAGGAGCCCGGTGGCGGGATCTGCGGTCGGCGGATGGAGCGCGGCCGCCATCTTCTCGATCAGGGGCCGGTAGGCGTCGAGGGTGGCGAGGGTCCACTGCGTGCGCGTGACCGGGGTGACGGTGACGGAACGGCCGGTGGTCGACGTCGACAGTCCGGTGGCTTGGGCCACCTGGAGGTCGGCCACGCGCGCCAGCTG
>Ga0255341_1006580_pt1 | contig 10812 bp, 4 predicted proteins | sample wastewater_treat_8_FD_192418 | JGI IMG/M metagenome (GOLD analysis project Ga0255341, IMG submission 192418) | Wastewater microbial communities from Lulu Island WWTP, Vancouver, Canada - plant12 | ecosystem: Engineered > WWTP > Wastewater > Unclassified | place: Canada: Vancouver, British... | reverse complement strand
AAAACGCCTTGAAGTCCAGTAGTTTCAATAGTTTTGCGAAGTTTTCAAAGATCGATATTACCTGTTTTTAACAGGAGTTATTGCAGTGGAATCAAATATGGAATTTCTTCAATAACACTCTTGCCATCAGCAAGCAAAGAAGCAGCCATTATCGGTAATACCGAATTTTTAGCACCACTGATTCTTACCTCACCCTTAAGAGGCTTTCCACATGATATTATTAATTTGGACACATTAATCTCCCTTTCGTATATTAACTGTATTTATCTTTCGTTATATAGATATATGTTATTATACATATGTTATTATACATATGTTATTATACATATGCCATTGACATAATCAATATTCTGTTGTTATTTTCGGTGTATCAAGCCATAAATATGTCCTTTCTTCAATTGCACTATATCCAGTCGCTAAATTTATGTCTATTTTTACTATTCACCTCCTTAAATTTTTCCACATATTTAATCAAGCCTATGCAGTTCTTTATTTTCATTAAATTGGGCACCTGATGTCATAAACGACTCAAAAAGAACATCTGTTGATCTGTTATCTTTCTGTGATTTTTCAAAGTACCTTATGGTAAGAACAATACTGATCAGAATGACTATGGAAATCAACACATAAGCTGCCTTTTTCATATCCCTCAGTCCTTTTCATTTATTTCGCCAAAAAATAATCCAGGCGTAATTCTATTAAATTATTGCCCCATTGGACGAGGTATATACATATTTTTTAATTGTTTTTTACATTTGTCTATCGCAAATCCTGTAAAATCGTTGGTTATTTACTCTGCCAAATATATACTAAAATGCTTTTTATCAGGATAAGGCTCTACTCAATAAAATGGCACAATTCGCTCTGTTAATAAATGCTTCTTCATCAAAATTTCTATAAATGCTGTCACTCGTCAATAAAATTTTTAGATCGAAAATATTTTTTACATATTGGCTGTACCATTTATCCCTCTTAAGTTTATCATAAATTCCACTATAATTTGTCTTAATTTTAAATGCTTTATATATTAGAGTACAAGCCTCTCCAACCGTAACATTATTATCCGGTCTCATGGTGCCGTCACTATACCCTGATATAAACCCATTCTGTGCTGCAGTATTAATATAATCCCTTGCCCAGTGCTTTGAGATATCCTTATACCTGTTATCTTCGGATTTTATTATTTTTAAATTCAATGCTTTAGTAATCAAAACCGCAAATTCAGCCCTTGAAATGAGATCTTTAGGTTTATAGTAATCTCTCTCCTTGCCGTTTATAATACCCATGTCGTGTAGATGCCTTATATATTCTTCAGCCTCGGTATTTTTTATATCTTTAAACGGCAGGTCTGCTCCAGGTGAAATATCAGTCAGCACAACCCTTATGGGAGTGATGGCTCCTGCAAGGCTGTAATCCAATGATGCTGTATTTTTAGCTCCATCCTTTATCTCATAACCGATATTTAAGGTTTTACCGTTTTTTAAATGGTAAAATGCAATGGATATTCCCTTATTAGAAGGTTCACTCCATTTTAATGTTATTCTTATTTTGTTGTTACCAAGCAATACAGTATCATATATAACCCCATGTGCATGAGCAATGCCGGAGGGGAATATATTAACCAGTATTATTATGATTATTAAGCCGGCAACAGATTTATATAATGTACTCATATATGCCTCCGGGAAAAATTCGATTACATTCATTCCTTAACAAACCAATATGATATATTACAGCTCGCCTGTAAGAATAAGAAGCTTCTCCATCATGGCTGCTACCTCTCCTCGAGTAGCAGCTCCTAATGGATTTAAGTAATCGCTGCCCCTCTTCGTCACAATACCGTTATGTATAGCAAAATTAACCTCTTTAGCATATTTTTGCGATACCATGCTCATATCTTTATACCCCGAATTGCCTAAACTTGAAAGCTTACCGGATTTACCCGTTTTTATTTCATACAACCTGCATATCATTGCAATTGCCTTTTCCCTTGTGCAGTTATCCCCTTGCTTAGAAATCTCATCTTCAGTAATAATCTGAGACCTTGATGCCTTTACCATATAATCATTGCCATAATTAACATTCATTACATCCAACATAAGCTTCACAGCCTCTCCAAGGCTTATATTCTTATTTGGCTTGAACGAACTGCCTTCTATACTTTTCAAGTTGAATTTGGCTGCTATATTATTGATTGAGCTTTCTGCCCAATTGCCTGATATATCATCATAGTAGCTGTTTCCATATTCTGCAACGGCAATATTGCCCGGCTTTTCAGCCCTTACCTTAACAAATCCTTTGCCTGTATTATCATCAAATACGGCACTTGTTTTAAGTTTATTCCACTTCATACTGTAAACATCAAATCCAAATCCGCTTGTTTTGCCTTCCTTGTACCAGTCATAATCGGTATATGGAAAAAGAATTTTCATTGGCTGATCAAATTTCGTAACAGCAGACTGACTGCTTTTGCTGTTAGCTGTTAATCCAACAACTACATCACTTGTTTTAAACTTTAGGTTAGTGCTTCCTTCCTTCTCATTGCTTCCGGGAAACCCTAAACTTAATTCATAATTAAACTCTCCAACTTTCCTTGATAGAGACATTCTTGTGTTTTCTGCAAGCATATCATTTCCAAATATAAACTGCATCCTACCATTAGTATTGCTTTCTACTAAAATAATAATATTTTCTTTGAGAACAGCCATGGCATCCACAACCTTACTGCCTATTGTTACCCTGATATTGCTCGCCTTCCCTGGAGGATTTGTTAAATCTATTATATAATCTATCACTTTATCCTTCTGCATATTCTCAATAAATCTATCGGCATTTGACCCGGTAATACTAACATTCCAAATGTTGTTAACCAACCTGGTATCAATAACCACAAATTCCCCGGTCAATACATTTTCAATATCCTGATCTGAATCGTAGTCATCATCGCTTCTTCCGGTCCTTACAGTTATGCTTTGTGTCGGTGCCGAATAAACCTGTTTGTTGGGATCATATGCATACAATCTGGCATAATACCTGAAATTGGATTTAAGCCCCTCAACTTTAAACTCCGACACATTTTTTAATTTATACTCAGTCATGTTTTTATAATTAACGTCAGATGCTACCTCAAGCTTATACTCCATTCCTTCAGCCATAATCCATTCGAAGGTTATGCTGTTTTTTGTAACAGCATCATCCCCGTTCTTTACACCAAAGCCTGCAGGAGTTTCAGGAGGACTTAACGGCAGAGTCTTCAGAATGTATGAATCACTCCATTCCGATTTAGACTCGCCTGAAAGAGTTTCGGCCTGAACCCAGAAAAAATATACAGTCTCCTGCAAAAGGTCTTTTATCCTATAAAAGCTGGCATTGGCAACATCTTCAGGATTAACTTCAACTGTTTTTGAAGCTTTATTTATATCCTCCACAGTACTATATTTTAAATAATATTTATAATTATTGTTAAAATTCCATCCCAGATCCACAAAAGTGTCCCCCGCTAGGCCGTAGTTAAAAATAGGCACTGTGGGTTTAGCTATAGGTGGTACAACATCAGGTTCCGTTGTAATGACTATAGGGTCGGATGGACCTGATATAAGATCTACGCTCTTTCGTGCAGCTCTTACCCATATGATGTAAGTAGTGTTTGGGATAAGGTCTGTCAATGTGATGTTCACATTATGCTTCTTCCCATCAGGGTTTAAGCTGGCATCCTCTGCTTCATCATTAGCAGTAACAGGAAATCCTGTTATCTTGTTGGCAGTAATATTTGCTATGTCATCATATGACATTCCTTCAATGTATTCAACACATCCTACATCTATTGTAACACCTGAATCATACTCTACAACACGGTATTTTTTGCCATCCAATGTATCATCTGAAGGTGAATATGGCGGAATATCATCTTGATCCAACTTTTCAGTCCTTACGTATTCCCATTTTCCATTTTCATCATTAAATATTTCATACCATTTATTTTTTAAACTTATCGTAACGGTTGAAGAAGTAATATCCGGCTGTCCTTCCGGTGTTATTTTAATACTAAACGGAGGTCTTCCTGGAATTAGAGGCTGATCTATAGGGCCTTCTGAAGGAGTAATAATTACTTTTAGTGCCGGATCGGATATCCTTACTACACTTTGTAGCTTTTCGTCCACATAATCCACCTGTTTTTTCTTTGCAATTATTTTGAAATAATATGTTGAGTTTGGGGTCAGGTTTGAAACAGTGTACTTATACCCTCTCAATTCAATCCCATCAATAATATAATTTGCCGCTGTAGGCTTAAAATCCCGTACAAGCCTGTTACCTTCAGGCGGATTGTCCAACAAATTTGGATTATCAATAAGCCAAATATCATATGTGATATCTGTATCAACACTTCCATCGCCTTTTCTGGGTACTTTCCAAAGAACAGTAGCACTGTTGGGCTTAAGCTCATCATTATAGCTGATTATAGTATCACCTGCGACCCTTTCAAAAAGATCTGTAATTTGGGGCACTTCAGGTGTCATTATAATATCTTGCTCATTTAGCAAAATTTTATCAGAGGCAATTTTTATTCCGGGATATACATCCTTACCGTTTCTGGTTATGCTTGCAAGTATTGTATAGTAATACTTGTTTTCTCCAAGAGGCACAGTAACAAAAAAGTTTGTATCATTAACTGACGCCATATACTGGGGAACATCGTTATTATCAATGTTACCTCTGAATATCTGATATGTAATTGTTATATCCGAATTACCTAAGCCGGTAACAACATGGCTCCAGTCAATCCTCCAGATGCTTCCCTCTTGTGTTTCCGATACCTTGCTGGTTTTTGCTATAATAAAGCTGCTGACCATTATCATATTTGACTCATTGCTCATTTTCAGGTTAGCCTCTACAATATCAGGTGCAATTTTTATGTAATAAACCCTGCCCGGGTCATTTACTGTAAGTATATATTCCAACCTGCCCGATGTCTGATTAACTTTTATGGGGCCTAATGGTTCTATTTGCTCTTGTCCTATGTACATGGGCTGAACACCACTAAACTCGGAAGTCTCCGACACATAGAGCTTATAGTCAATCCTCCTGCCCACATTCCATACATCATCCCACTCAATCTTTAACTGATTTATCCCATATGACACTCCTGTAAGATTGATTTCCGTCATAAATTTTACTCTGTTGGACTCAACGGATAATGCACTGTTATAGGTTGTACTTCCATTAGTATGGGTGTGGTACGCAGTCAATGATACATAATACATTGTCCCCGATTTAAGGTTCTTTAGTCTTATTTGAGTTGTGTCTCCCGGAATATCTTTTTCTTTCAGTTCCACTGTTGCAGCAGGCTTATATGCTTTGTTTACCTCCTGCAGTTGAACATTTATATATCCTGAAACGGAATCATCAGGAAATACTACCTTGTCCCATTTCAAATCGACATAGTACCCGTCAAACTCATTATATCCTATTGGAGGCTCACTAGAGTTTATTGCTTCAACCCTCAGCTTTTGCGGTGCTTGCTGGGGAGATGTGTCTGCATTTGCAGCAAAAGTGAACATGCAATAATATGGGTTTATTGTCACAATAATACTAATAATAACCATCAAACTTAAAATTCTTTTAAACACCTTCAAAAACCTCACCTCACCTTTTTATATCACCGGTCAACTCCAAAACCCTGACTATTGCTGATATAGCCTGGGCCCGTGTAACAAGACTGTCCGGCTTGAAGCTGCCTTTTTCATCAAGAGAAAGTGCCTTAATATCAATGCAAAGCGTCACATACTTTTTAAGTTCAGGCGATATGTCTTCTTCATCAGTAACATGGGGCATTATTGAAGCTTCGAATCTTCCAATATCTATGCCCATTTTTAATATGTAAAGTTTGGCAACAATTCCTGCAAGCTCCTGATTTTCAAGGCTTTTCATAGTACTGACATTTCCTAAAACATCCACAAGACCCAGCACTGCAATCTTCTGTTTTACATCAAGACCTGCAGGGCCTTTGTTACCAGTTACAAGCTCATATAAACCCACAGCATCTTTTACCGCTAATGTGCTTTCGGGATATATGGAACCATTGGTACCGAACACTTTGCTTAAATCATATTTTGCTGCAAGCTTTCTTATATCTTCAGCTGCCACACTACTTTCCGGTATATCGTTTACGACAATTGAATCTGTTATTACAGTATATTTTCCGGTATTGACAGATGTAAATGAAATCTGGTCAGCTTCTGCCGTATAAGCTTTGTCATTGAGCTTCTTCCATGAAGTTTCTCCATCCCTGAGGACATAAGGGTATACTCTTCCCCTTAAACTCTTATAAGAAAGCTTAATTGGAATTTCATCATTGAACTGTATGATTCGTGCTTCACTTTTTATTATTCCCGGAGTAGTTCCGTGTCCTTCTACGACTTTTCCAATATAGTCGGCTAATGCCTTAACCAATTCATTCGTTTCATACGTCAGGTACTTCTCCATTTCACCAGGTGTCATTTTTATAGAATCTGAAGTCAGGATAAGATTTATCCTCTCCTGTACAAGTCCCGTGTCTTTGTTATAAAGCCTATCGTGTATCAGTTTTTCAATCTCCGAAGCATTTTTTTCTGCATCGATAGCTTTAAAACCTATTGATATAATTTTTGAGGCAAGGCTGGAATTTCCAGGCAAGACAACACCACTTGTACTTCTTGTAATAATCATTTTAAAGAATTCGCTTTCAAAGTTAAAATTGTTTGCCTTGCCTATGGTTTTTAAATCAATGGTCTTCGGTCTTATTGTAAACTCGGTTCCTAGAGTTTTAATCACAAGGCTTCTGTCTTGAGCATTCATAAGTTCTATAATTCCAGCCGGTATATATACAATATCTGTATCAATATTGCTGCCGGATGGTGAAATGTCAAGGATATAAGGATACCTTCCATTGTTTTGAAGTGCATTTTTCATTCGCTCTTCCTTAACAAAAAGCTTGTTTGTATCACTGTTAACAGCCATATTCCAAAACATACTTTCCTCTATTTTACTGATTTTATCAAGGAATGTTGCTGTTTTCTTTATCTCCTCATCGATCTTGTCATAATCATCCTGGTTGAACTCTGTCCTTATGCTTGAAGGACCTATATATTTTGAGAAGGATACCGCAGATATGTCAAGAGAGTCAACCTTATATGCCCTTACTTTAATGTAGTATTTCATGTTTGACTTGAGAGGAACACGTTTAACGGTACCGTCAGCCTGCATTGTTGCAACAGTCTTTATTCTGGCATAAAAGTTATAATATTCAGTACCTGCATGCTCAGGCGATTTTTCTATATAATACGGAAGCACTCCCGAATTTAAGTTTGAATACTGCTCAAGATCCAAATCGCTCAATACTGTATAATCCACATCATCCGATGATTTTATTGCCAGCTCATATTTATATCCTATTCTTCCCTTCCACTTTACTTCCACTTGATGTTCTTTATCCATGGTAGCTATACCTTTTTTCTCAAGAATTAGTGAAAGCTGGGTATTTCCCTTATAAACCCTGACATCATATAAGGATTTATATTTCAGGTTGAAAATCCTTCCGTAATAAATGGTGTTCTCCTTTGAAACAACATAATTGGACCTTGTAAGGGATTTAAAATCTTTATCATCCGGCCCTTTTATGAAAATTTTGAAGTCCTCCGGAGTTGTGTTTATACTTGTATCCTCCCATGATATACCTATCTCAGAATCAGTTACAGGTAAAAGGTTATCAGGGGACTCAATCATAAGTGTTGTTACCGGTATACAAATCCATGCACTGGTTTTGCCGCTGTTTTTATCTATAGCCCTTATGCTGAAATAATACAACTTATTGGGTAAAACCCACCTATCAATGGAATATTGACACTTTTTTTCCGAAACATTATATGTGAAATTATCTGCAAGGGGTACTTCACTTGGATCAAGAGACAGATTGCCCAATGCAGAAATGAAGCTATTGTAGTACATATCATCAGTATACATGGATGGCGGAGCATCAGTTGCAAGCATGTTTGTTGTACATATAATCTCATATCTCACATCAGGTTCACTATTTGTCCACTGGAACGCTACAGACGAACCCGATACCATAAGGTTACCAGAGCTGTCTTGGGCAATGGAAAAGTCAACAGGTGCAATAGGATTTCTAAAAGACTCGTCGGGCGGAGATATGTTGCCATTTACAGTTGTTACAGGCAGTATGGCTGTAAACATAGACTCCTGAAGCGAATCCCCAAATATCAACCTGGTCCTCAAGGTAAAATAGTATATAGTATTAGGCTTTAACTTTGGTCCAAATATACTGTACGGTGAAGGATCCAAATTATTCGGATCGGTTTCGGAAAAATTATCAAGCGTTACTTTAATAGATGTGTTTTGTTCATGGATCCCTGTAAACTTCACATCTCCAAGTGGATACTCTGTGGATCCTACCTTTATAAATGAATCCTTTGCGGTACTGTTGCTTGCGTACAAATCATAATACACAGCTTTGGCAACGCTCAAGTTTGATGTGTAATCAGCCCAGTTTATATTTATCTTGTCAAATTGAAGCTCAATACTGTTGGAAATTTCTACTGGAGGTCCAGGAACAGTTTCACTGTTGTTTTTTGTAAGCCTCAAATCATAAGGCATGGGGACTTCTTTTCCGCTCATTGTCAGGGTTGTAAAACTTATAGGAATGGATCTGTCAGATATCAGCTCCTTGTCCGTAGTTCCTTTATGTGCACCACTTGCAGTATACATCTGCAAATAATACACCTTGTTGGGTATAAGATATGAAGGATAGCCATCATCGTTTATTATATCATTATCCGCTATACCATCAGCGTCCTCACCCTTAAAGAGTTCAAAACCCTTGAATTTATATATCAACCTGTTTCCATCCTCAATAATATTGGGAGAATTGGCACTGACATACTTGACAAGCCTGTATTTTGCCTGAAATTCACCATAAAACATTTCGTTAAACTCAAGTCTGGGATATGGAAGAGCAAATATATCCGACTGGCTTGTGCTTAAAAGAAAGTGAAAGTATAAGTCTTTGCTTTCATCATATGGAACAGCATTTTTAATTTCACTCCAGTTTGAAGGCTTATTCCATGAAATAGTAATATCAGTTGTTTTAATATTAATTTCAGCATTGGTTTGAGGATTTTTTACATCTCCCGGCACTGCAGTCCTGTCCACAATAGTCAAATTTGTAGGTACTGGAGGCCTGGAATTATCCTCACTAATGGTATAAGGCATTTTGGGAGATTCCAGCCTGTCACTCGAGGAATCGGTTCTGACAACCACCTTGTAATAAATGAGGTTATTTACATTATTAACAGTAAATGCTGTTAAAGCATAGTCTGATCCATTAGGAAAATAACTGTCATTAAGGCTTTTTCTGACTACCCAGTCACCCTCAATCGTAGGATCATCACCTGTCTGAATTTCATATTTTAAGGCAGGCAAATCAAGGCTTCCCTGATTAATCCTGAATACTTTAACAAATACATTATTTGCTTCATCTCTTGACACCTGGAATCTTATTGGCGTATAAATATAAGAAACAACCCCCATCAAACGACTTCCATTCTGTTCGCTTGCAGGCCCTACAGTTATGCAATTGACCGTATCCCCAGATGAATTTTTAACAATCGGCTTAATATTCATATAATAAACCGTACCCGGCAATATATCCTCATCCGGCAGCTGATATGGATTTGCAGCCACAGGCAATTCCGATGTGCTGCTTGCTCTTCCAATTAAGTCAAAATTAACACTTCCTGAAGCATCCATATTCCTTACATCGGCTGTCGTCAAACTATTTCCCGATACACTTGCTTTGTAGGATGCAGGGCTAGTGGAAAGATCCTGGTTCACCAATACGGCCGATTGGGTTGAACCACCGTTCAAGTTGCCATGGTCTGTAGAAATATTTATTCTGAAATTAAACGTGGTATACTCTTTTGAATCATCATAAAACGAGTTAATTTTTTGCTGTATTTGAACCATTACCTCAGGCTTATTTACATATTCGAATGTATTTGTAGCCTCAAACCAGGCCTTTGGAATGGTCCACTTAAGGTTTAAAGTCGGGTTAACTCCAATTTCATAGCCACCACCTGAAACAGCCTTTCTAGTCTGCTCCAGTGACTTTGCAGTGAAGCTTATATTAGGGCAAAAATACAAAAGGCCTCTTCCAATAACCGGGCCTGTACATCCGCTGCTTCCGTATACCTCCAGCCTTATGTCGTATACAATATCATTTAAAAGACCTGGAACATCAATAGTATTTGTAATCTGGTCACTCATGATTTCTTTAAGCTCCGGTAGAGGCTCTGCAGGACTGTGATATGTCACTTTCACAGACTGAGCACCCGCTAAGGCAGGCCATCTAAGGGTTAATTTCCCCGAATCAAGTGCATAGGCCGTAAGATAAAAAGTTGATTCTGCATATACTGTTTTTTGATTTCCTGGAAAACTCCCAATGGCAATTATCATGGCCAAAAAAACTGCCATCAGCTTCCTCACAAATTTCATAAAACCGCCACCTTTTATTATATATATGAATTTCAAAAGATTGATCAAATTATGATGGATTTTAATTATTATTGCCTAATATATATCGGCATTTAAAAATCATAATATTAGTGACATATTTTTTTGGAATGAATTTTGGAAGGGTGTATTTAATTTAAGTGAAGAATAATTTAACGTATATGTATTAATTTTCAGAGACAAAAGACTTGGGAAGAAACACCATTGAAAATAAATATAAAAAAAGTCTAAGATACCCTATAGAAGGGG
>Ga0255341_1006579_pt1 | contig 10813 bp, 13 predicted proteins | sample wastewater_treat_8_FD_192418 | JGI IMG/M metagenome (GOLD analysis project Ga0255341, IMG submission 192418) | Wastewater microbial communities from Lulu Island WWTP, Vancouver, Canada - plant12 | ecosystem: Engineered > WWTP > Wastewater > Unclassified | place: Canada: Vancouver, British... | reverse complement strand
AAGAGGTGTCTGACCGGTTCATCCGATTGTGCAAGAAGAGTAAAGAGGAAATGCGGACCACCAAGGCCTGCATCTATCACCTTTACATTATCTGGCAGGTCGAGTTTTTGCAGTTCCTCGACTACGGCCGGTCCAAACCCATCATCAGCAAAGAGCGGGTTTCCGCACCCGCAGATTACGATCTCCTGGAACAGCATGCGCAGGGCACTCTCACTGGACGAGCTTCTGGGCGACAATCTTCTTGCTCTCGTCGACTACCAGCATATGGGTAGCGCAGGACACACATGGGTCATATGCACGCATGATGACCTCGGCAAGCTGCCATGGTGCTCCTTCGAGAGCCCGACTGCAGGTCGGGAAGTTCCATGTAGTTGGAACAAGAAGGGTGTACTCCTGAACTTTTCCATCCTTGACACGGGCCAGGTGGACATCACAGCCACGTGGAGCCTCGTTTGCATTCCAGCCAAGGCTGCCGTCACCTTGTGGGATCTCATCCGCAAGGACTGAACCATTGCAGTTAAGAGCGTCACAGGCTTCAACCATGGTATACAGACAGTCAGGAAGCTCCATCTGCCTTGCAATCTGCAGACCTATTGCACCCTTGCGGTCATAATTCTTGAAGATTACCTGACGGGCCCGTGGACCTACTTCCACCGGCTGACCATCGTAAAGTGGCACAGAGGTGCATGCCTGCATCTGTGGCCAGGTCTTGGTTCCAACCTTGGTGGTTCCACCTACAGGATAATCTGCATCTTCAAGGCTGACCTCCATTTCGCCCTGGAACCAGTTGTATGGTGAAACATCCGTCCACCGGTCAGGATCCCACCTGGGTTCAAAGTCAAGGCTTGAGCTTTCAAAGACCGGGTCTGCTGCCATGTAACCCTGGTCATGCCATCCGAACTTCTCCGGAATCTCAACTTCGGTCTTACCGACCGTTACAGTCCCACGGTTCTCCCAGTTCTTTAAAACTGCAATCATGAACTCCATCTGGGCGATGGCAAGTGGAAGCGCCTCCTTGGCAAGGTCGAAGATTTTCTGTTTTGCCTGGGGAGTAATATTGTAATGCATACCGCCGACACGTGGGTTGCCTGGGTGAATTGCTTCTCCACCGGCTATCTCACCGACGGTCTGGCCGACTTCACGCAGCTTCTGAATCCGTTTTGCAACGGTCCTTACAGGTTCTTCCGGACTGAACGGGTTGATCTTTGTATCTGTTCCTGGGATGTACATATCCGGCAGAGTCAGAATATTATGAAGTGAGTGGCTGTGAAGCCTGTTAGCACACTGGAGAATAGTTCTGAGAAGATATGCATCCTGCGGGATCTCACAGCCGATTGATGCCTCCATGGCACCTACGCCTGCAAGTGTGTGGGCAATTGGACAGATACCACAAACACGGGATGAGATCTTGGGTGCCTGGTGCATGGTTTTACCTACGCACAGCTTCTCAACACCTCTCACCGGAGTGATACTCAGCCAATCTCCACGCTCAATTATTCCCGCATCGTTGACTTTAAGGACGAGCTTTGAGTGTCCTTCATGTCGTGTGGTTGGGGAAACTTCTACTACTTTGGACAAGAGAATCGCCTTTGATATTTGTTTGTTCGCAATGCTGTACAACTCATATCAAGAGCCCTCAGGAGATCTGAGGGTATGACCGTACCATTGTACGACAATTGGCATTTGGCTATAAGATATATCTAATTTGCCATTTGAACGGAAATCATGTCTCGATTGTAAGCCAAAGCCAGCAAAATAATATTACGATCATGCAGTTATTCACAACCAGTATGAATAAGGACATCTTTGAAGGATAGTTTTTTTCAATAAAGTTGGAGTGAAATAATTCTTATTGTGATATAATGGACTTAAAATTCATTATAACGCGAATTACATTAATTTTTAAATCCGGGCAGTTTCCAATTGTCGTGTTACTCGATGAAACGGATAAATCTCCTGAAGCCATTTGGTATGAATCCGGTTTTTAAAAAAATGGCTAAAATCTGGAGAAATTTTGCGAAACAAAAAAAGGATATTGCTTCGCGCTCACGCATGCCCGTTAGTAAACCTGAAACGATTGATATATCCATGAAAACAGATAATTACAGGATCTTACTGCATGAGTGAAAGGCCCCGTTTTTTTGGATCCCCCACCTGCCAGGACATGCTCCGTGACATAAGGCATTACCTTGAGGATGCCAACAGCATCTTCAGACGGAAAGAGAAGCTTGACCAGGACAGAAGAGATTTTTATGCAAGGACGATGGTTCTTTTCGCACTCATAAACCGTCTGTCAGACCTGGCAAGGGAAGTCAGTCATGTCAGAGGATACATAAGACCTGATGAGCAGATGAAGAACAAGGTCTTTTTTAAAAGGCTGCATGACTATGGCGTTATCTCATGGGAGATGCGCCAGCAGATGATCGAATCGGTAAACTTTCGAAACAGAGTTTCACATCATTTCTACGAGCTCACCAGGGATGAGATTGAAAAAATTTACATGATGCTTCCGGTATACAATGAATTCATCCTTATCATGGAGCAGGAACTGACCAGAAGTGATCAGGAAAAAAAGAACCTGGTAATTATTGCAGGAACGGCACTGGTTCTGCTGGTTATCCTGCTACTCTGGCATTTTAGCTGATGTCGAAGTTTTCACCATTGATCTCGTCTTCAAGTTCGGCTATTGTTGCCTGCCTCTCAGCAAAGGCATCATGCTGGTGGATGCTCTCTTCATTGTCCTGGGCAATAGTGACGACCGAGTCCCCGGGAAGGTGGCCAAACTCAGCATGAACACGGCGTGCCATCTCCCTCACGCAATCCTCGACAAACCTGGGATTTTTGTGAGCTGAAAGAACAACATGACCCTCGTCACCTCGTTTTAATAATTCAAATATTGGCGTGGACATTGACTGCTTAAGGATCGAGATTATCTTCTCAAGTTTTACATGGCTCTCATCATCAGTCTCGATAGAGAGAAGTCCCCTTCCACGCTGGTTATGAGTGGCCATGGGCACTTCCCTGAAGAATAATTCAATCTTATCCTTTGCAATATCCAGGCCTTCCATAACTTCCCGCGCCCTCTCCTGCATAATGTTCTGGGCACAGGGACATGCCGTCATACCAGTAACTTCAGCGCCTATGCTCTTTCTGACAATAGGTTCCTTAAATGTCCGCTGTGCTATGGCACTTGCAAACACCTTTACAACCTCCTGGCAGAGCGTTCCAGTAACTGGCGTCTCTCCGGAGACCATGAACTCAGATCGCATCTGCACCTCAGTTCGATCTGCATATTCATGCTTGTCCAAAAGCCGCCGTGCAACAAGGCTGCATAGCTGTTCGATCTCCTTCACTTCTCCTTCAATAGCAGACTGTAAAACCTCGTCGATAACCTCGAAATTTCTTGAAAGGTTTGCTCCTTTCAGACTGCCAGGGAGATCAACAAAGATGTCAAAGATGGAGATGAAAATTACTGGCCTTTTGCCAGGCCTGGTTACTTCAACCAGTTTTTTCACATTCTTTACACCTACCCTTGTCAGGTTAATCCTGACATCAGGAAGGGTGGACTGCACATCAGGCAGTTCGCGGGAAAAACCCCTTTCAGATGTTTTTAGCTGAGACATTACTCCCTCGGGGAAAAATTATTGATGGTTCCAATTAGTGGGATCCGAATTATACTTAAACTTTGCAATGGAGGTTTTATTTTTCAAACCATCCGTATGAAAAACCTGCGCCACCCGGACATACAGCCGAAGGGAAGGGCGATATTTAATTGCGGTTGTGAAAGAAATTATGAACGCATGGTCGAATCATACGAGACCCTTCTGAATAAGGCATATGAGGAGGTGACAGAACCGTCAGAGGATGGGGAGCGCTGGTCATACCCTGAGCCAAAATCAATAATTGAAGGCAAAACTACCATTCTTGAGAACTTCGCAGAGATTGTGAATGCTCTACGGCGCGATCCTGATCACCTGATGAAGTACCTTCTCGGAGAACTTGGTACTGCAGGAAAAATCGACGGGTCGCGTGCAATTTTCAATGGAAAATTTGAAGATTCACTCTTCTCCCCGATGATCCGAAGTTATGTTGATGATTATGTCATATGTTCCGAATGTGGAAAACCTGACACCAGGCTTTTCAAGGATGACAGGATACTGATGCTCAAATGCGAGGCCTGCGGAAGCCACCGGCCGGTCAGGAAGAGAAAGCCTAAAGCTGAATCCGGGACTTCAGGACTGGAACAGGGTAGCATTATTGAAGTTTCAATAGAATCCACTTCCAGGCGTGGAGATGGTGTTGCAAAGGTCGGAAAATACATCGTTTATGTAGCAGGGGGCCGGCCGGGGCAGAAAGTAAAAGTTAGAATAGCAAAAATATCAGGTTCGATTATCTTTACAGAAAAACCCTGAACCTATTTTTTTATAGATCTCTCAAGTGAGGACAGAAGTTCATCACAGTTGCCAGACAGCCTCCTGCATGCGTCCAGAACCGCCTTTACAGGATCGGCCTTATTATGGGTGGTAACGGTCAGGACCGGATCTGAAAACTGGAACTCAATGACATAATTTGCAACATCCACCGCAGGATCGGTTAGGATCTCGGCTTTTAATGCATTCATGAATGTATGTCCCTGGCCGGCAAGAGAGATCCTGACCAGATCCTCACCGAGTTCGAGAACCGTAATATTCATTCCTAACTTGTTGGAGTTCAGATTAAATAAAGGTAGAGCGCGAAAACTTACTTTAATCTGAATACTTCCCCGTCCCGACCCTGGTAAGGGAGATCAAACGGGATGATATGACTCATGTGAACGATGCGAAAATCCTTCACCATCAGCTCTTTTGCAAGGATTACCGCCTCTTCATAGTTAAGGTGTTTTTCAACTTTCTTGTAGGACTGTGTGAAAAGACCATCGATAAAGAGCAGGTCAGCACCCCTTAAAAGATCCAGCGATTCACGGGGTATATGTTCATTTGTATCAGATGTATAGGCTATTTTTGTCTTCCCATCAGTCACGATAACCCCTGTTGTATAGGTATCCGGATGTTCTACCCTGATTAAGGTAACCTCAAGTCCACAGGTAAAAAACGGCGTGTAAACCCTGACTGGTCGTTTTTCCCTGATAAGGAAATGAAAGACCGGGGCGCATGACTCAAGAACCTCCGGGGCACCGTATACTGGAGGAATACTCTGAACACGGTAAAAGTCTCCAAAACCCATGAAATGATCATAATGTCCATGAGTCCAGATGACTGCATCAATCCTTGGTGACCCTGCCTGCAAAAGCTGACGCCTCATATCAGGGGTTGTGTCAATGATCAGGTTGTGATCCTGATGAGTTATCAGAAGAGATGTCCTAAGGCGTTCTATTCCAGTATTATGCGCATAAGTACAGTTTTTACAGGTGCAGCCGACATGCGGTGTTCCAGCTGCATCCCCTGAACCCAGGATCCTGATCTCCATCAGACCCAGTTCCTTGCCTTGTGCTCGTCGCGTGTTTTTATCAACATCTCCCCTTTGGTAATATCTTCCTGGGTAAGTTCTGTCCGTCCGTCTGTAAGTGCAGAAAGTATTGCCTCACGCACAAGCATCTTAAGGTCAGCTCCAGAGAACCCCTCAGTCTGCCTGGCGATACCAGATATCTCAACCCTGGTCTCAGAGTCCATAAGAAGACGACGAAGAATCATCTCCCTTGTGGAAAGGTCAGGAAGGTCAAATGGGACGACTTCATCAAACCGTCTCCATGCTGCTTCATCCAAAAGTTGTGGATGATTTGTTGCCCCGATAAGCAGAACCTTGTTTTTAATCAGGCTGATGCGATCAATATTTTTAAGCAGCGCATTAACAGCCCTCTTCATGGCACCATGATCATCTCCGACCCGGCTCTTGGCAAGGAAATCAAATTCATCAATGAAGAGAATGCATGGAGACAGCAGGCGTGCCACATCAAATATTCGGTCAATGTTCTTTGATGTCTCACCAAGGTACTGGGACGTCACCATCGAGAGCCTGACTTCAAGGATGGGCATATGCAGCACTCTTGTCAGGGCAAATGCAAGAGAGGTCTTTCCAGTCCCTGGAGGGCCGATAAAGAGGAGCTTTCCTATCTCGTATACTCGCCTGCTTTTTAGAAATTCAAGGTGTTCCAGCGCAACCTTAAGCTTGATTATCCGGCTTAACTGGTCAGCTGAGCAGATTATATCATCAATGGTCTGTTCTACTTCTTCCGGAGCACTGATGATGATGAGATCAAGTCCTGACCGAAGTTTCTCATCTTCTGCAAGCATCCTGGAGAGTCGTCGATCCAGGTAAACCCTGCTATCTTCAAATCTTGGGTTTCTCTCCCTGACTTCCTCATAACAGATACCTGATGAAGGATCCTGTTGCTGTGCATACCAGGCAATGGCCGGGTTCTTCTCTATCCTGGATCGTCCGTTATTTTTGATAAACCATGTAAGACCTGCAGGAAGTGATGTTATTCTGAGCCGGTGCCCAAATTCCTCATATAAAGTTAGAGGGTGTTTATTCAGCCTGATATGGGCATCAGGTATGCCAAGAACGCGTTGCAGGGCACTTTCTGCCACTACTACTGGTGTTCGCTCCCCATCCATGGTGTGGATACCATATACCTCGCGTGCCACTGGGGTCAGGTCATTTACATTCAGGTGGGTATGCTGATTATATATCTCGGCAGTCAGGAGCAGTTCAATCAGGTCCAGGATCTCTTCATCAAGAGTCATTTCGATAATCCCTATAATTAGTTCTCATCACAGAAGAATCACTATCATGCAGTGGTAACAATACAACCATCACCGGTTACAATCATGGTATGTTCAGCCTGTGAAACAAATGAACCGGAAACGTCAGACAAAACCGGATATGCTCTGATTATCCCATCATTAACAAGACGGGCAAGAGCCAGATCGGCTGACTTCACCTTTATGTGTCTTCTTGCAAAAGGCAGACCATTAAGTCCTTCAATATCTTTTAATATCTTTCGTGCGGCAGGAAGCCTGACCGGACGCTTTACAAGCTGACTGAAGATTTCCACCCTGCTGCCATCATGCACAAAGCCAGTCCCGGTACTTGCAAATGGTTCTATAGCGATGACCATTCCCTCTTCAAGGACTGCACCCCCGGTCCCGGGAATGTTTGGAACATTTGGCCCTTTATGGAGGCAGTACTGATCAAGACCATGTCCGGTAAGGTTTGCGACCGGTAAGAATCCCCGGCTTTTAATCTCCTGTGCAACAATGCCTCCAAGGGTTCCAATGGCAACACCTGGCTTTACAGCTTCAATTGCTGCATCCCTCGCCTTTATGGAAGCCTCACATAAGAGCGGCTGGTCCCCAAGATCAACTGTGCAGGCTGTATCGGCAATGTACCCGTCAAGGTGTACCCCGATATCCAGTTTCACAATGTCTCCATTAGCAAAGACCCTTTGATCCCCGGGGGATGGTGTATCGTGGGCTGCTGCTTCATTTAGTGAGATGTTGACCGGAAATGCGATTCCAAAACCCTCTTCAAGAATTGAGTTCTCAACAAAATCCGCAACCTCAAGTAATGAAACATCAGCCTGGATTTTCCGGGCTCCTGCCTCCAGTATCTTCTTAGCCGCCGCCCCTGCCTGCATGTACCGATCAAGTATTTCCTCTTTCATAATACCATATCCATGGAATAGTTCGTAATTCTTGAAAAACCGGAATTTTCAACAACTCCAAGGTTTTCAATCCTGACGCCACCAATATCACGGTAGTAAAGGCCGGGCTCCAGGGTGATTACATTCCCTGCTTTAAGTTCCCCGCCCAGCCCTGACAGGGAGGGGCGTTCATGAATCTCAAGGCCTACGCCATGACCAAGGCTGTGAATAAAACCCTCTGTGTCAGAAAGATATCCCAGATCAGAAAAGAAGTCACAGACCGCCTGGTAACATGCAGCCCCGGTCACCCCTTCCCTGACCATTCCCTCACTCATCAGGAGAGCCTCCTTAACAGTCTCATAAAGCTCGGTGACTTTGCCGGATGGTTCTCCACGGCTTATTGTCCTTGTCATATCTGCATAATACCCGGTCTTATTGTCACTTGGGAAGATGTCGATTACAATTGGCTCATGGGCTCTCAGCTCTCCATCTCCCCTGCAGTGGGGCATCGCAGTCTCCAGCCCGCATGCGACAATCGTATTCTTTCCTGTACAGTCGAATGCAAGCAATACCTTGTTCATCTCAAACCTGACAATATCAGAAGTCAGGGGGGCATCATTGTGCCAGAGTACACCAGACCTTACATCTGCATGCTTTACCAGGCTTATTGCCATATCCATCGCAGCTTCTGCTGCCCGCTGGGCCCTGGTTATCCACCTTATCTCTTCACGGGTTTTAATTGCGCGATGGGCAGACAGAAGGGATTCTGAGTCTACAAAAACTGTATTGTATTCTTCAAGGGCGCGGGTGAGGGCAGTTGGAAAGTCAGGGGGAACAAGGTACGGGCCATCTGAAAGCCGGTGGATCATCTCTGCCTGGATCCTCCATGGATCCTTTTCATGTTCAAAAATTTCCAGGTATCCGGCCTGTTTTCTGGTAAGAGTCCCGGCAGTTGATTCTTTCATCGCCCGCTCAGCTTCCATCTGGGGAAGGATCATGAGTGGCGAATCACCAGGTTTTTTGAGCACTGTGACCGGGTCACTGGTTACAAACCTGGTCATATGCCGCATTGCTGCATTATCTGATGATGCATGCAGGCAGTATACGGCTGCCCCGGCATTTCTTATCAGGTCATCCAGGCTGTCCATCCTATACAGGTTTTGAGTCAGACCACAAGTACTTTTACGCTAAACGAGATGTATTTACAATGGATGATGCTTCCAAAGAGCAGTTCAGGTGGCGGTTCTGGCACCTCACTGTAATTTTAAACGGGGTTATCCTGTTTTTCGCCCTTGTCCCAATTGCGTACTACCTCTTTCCAGTGGCATACAGAGTTCCAGGAGCTGTAATCAGTCTTTTCCTGGCAGTGATGCTAACGGTTGTCTTCAGAAGAAATTACTATAAAACAAAAGCCTGGCTTAGTGATCACGCCTGATGGAGGGTCTGAAACTTAGATGCTTGATAAAATCCAGGAAGATGTTAAACTTGCGTCCCGTCATATCGAGGTATTGCGGACAGTTGCACAGCAGCAGCCAATCGGTATCATCAAGTTGTCTGAATTGCTCAGTGTCCCGCAACACAGAATCAGGTATTCACTCCGGGTTCTTGAGGGGAGTGGCTACATTCGCGCATCAAGTGCAGGAGCCATGGTAACGCCGAAAGCAAAAGAGATGTTCCGGCATCTGAATGATGATATTGATGACATTATCCGGATTGTAACAAAGATGAAACAGCCCTGACAATGTCAGGCCCCTATCCATTAAATTTATTAACAGGCATATCATACGTATTAGAGCACATCTGAGCCGCCATAACTCAGTTGGTAGAGTGACTGGCTGTTAACCAGTTTGTCACAGGTTCGAGTCCTGTTGGCGGCGTCTCATTTTTGGGCCTGTAGCTTAGCGGTGGAGCGCCCGGCTCATAACCGGGCGGTCATGCGTTCGAATCGCATCAGGCCCATGACCTGTCTTTTTATGTACAGATGATCATCTTACTTCAATGAAGTGTTCCTGCTGCGGTGAGGATCACATCATCTGTCCAGGTGATATAATCTCAAGGCCATCAGAGATCTTTGCACCATGTCCTGATTGCAGTCCAAAACCGCGGCATAAAGACAGGCCTGTCCCCCCTGGTGAGAAAATTCCCGGCCCTTGCCAATGTGGCAGGCGGTTTATCGATGATGTGATGGCAGACATCTACCAGGTCATGAGTGATGGAGGGGCCCTGGATGGCAGCGAGCCCCTTTCATCCATCGGCACACCACTTATCTGCCCAGGCCTGTTTCTTCGCCGTCCGCCAATGCTCCCGCCCCGCTCTCTTTTAATCATATCGGATCTCATTCCGGTTGAAGTGGCAAAAATTGCTTACAGGAAGGTTCCGGAGCTCCTGGGAATCGTTTACCACTCTCATGAGATTCCAGGTCCTGGGGATGTGTCCAGTGGGAAGGAACTCTCGGTTAATGAAGGCGTCCTGTTATGCGGATGTGATGTCAGGGCAGACATCTTTCTTAGTGGTAATGGACCTGTACTCGTCATAAAAAAACAGTCTGACATGCATATCGAGTTTCCAAAGGGGATCGATCCCAAGGTTACCAGTGTTGAAAGACAGGTCCGAAGGCTTCATCCCGATGTTTTTATTGATGCATGCGCCGGGCCAGGCACACTTGGCATTACTGCTGCACATTTTGGTGTTCCAAGGATAGTAATGTGTGATGTCTGGCATGCATCGGTCTGGAGCGCGATACAAACCATCAGGGTTAACCAGAGAAGACTTGGAATCAGCAGGATTAATATTGTCGAAGATATTGAACAAAGACCCAGGGTCTGGTCAGGAAAGCCCGTCCTTATCTGTGAAGCAGAGGGAGAAGGGATCTCAATTCAGCTGTATAATGGATCTTACGAATTTCTTGGACCATATCTGCCTGACGGCAAGCGACTGACAGTATTTGACCCTTTTAATAAAGAGGCCTTCAGGAAAAATGATCAGTTCCTGGCAGCATGGAAGGAAAATGTTGGAGGGGAAGTTTTTATCCCGTAGATGCAGCATAATTATGGGGACTAGCCCGGGTGGATCGGCGTCACTTATGACCTGAAACCGTCGGTATGCAGGGGGCGAAGTTTGAGGAAGGTTGGTACATACGGCCTGTATCTGTCGTGTTTCTGACGTAGAAAC
>Ga0255341_1006578_pt1 | contig 10813 bp, 4 predicted proteins | sample wastewater_treat_8_FD_192418 | JGI IMG/M metagenome (GOLD analysis project Ga0255341, IMG submission 192418) | Wastewater microbial communities from Lulu Island WWTP, Vancouver, Canada - plant12 | ecosystem: Engineered > WWTP > Wastewater > Unclassified | place: Canada: Vancouver, British... | reverse complement strand
CGAACGCCCGGGAACAAGAACGCAGCGGCGCTTCGGGTATTTATTATCATGTGTCGTATTGGGGACGTCCGCACGATTACCTATGGCTGGCAAGCACTTCGCCCGGCTTGATTTATTCCGAAATGCTGCGGGCTTATAAGCACGGGGCCGATCGTTTGTGGATATTGAATGTGGGCGACATCAAGCCGGCCGAATACCTGATGGAATATTTCCTGGACCTGGCCTGGGATATCAATGCGGTTGGCAATGATTTTGGGCATTTGCAGCGTTTCATGCATAGGGAATTTGGCGCAGAACAGGCAACAGCGCTGAGTGAAGTCTATGAACGCTATTACCGGTTGGCTACCATTCGTAAGCCCGAGTTTATGGGCTGGAGCCGGGTAGAAGAATCCGGTTACGGCCGGGGAGGAAAAACTCCTGTCCGCGATACGGAATACCATCCGGAGTTTAACAAGGAATTACAACATCGGCTGGAGGCTTATCGCGAACAGGAACAGCGAGTGGCCGAAATTCGTCTCCGTATTCCCGAGCAGCAATTGTCCTGCTTTTTTCAATTGGTAGAATACCCCATTCGTGCGGCTTCACTGATGAATCAGAAGTGGCTGTATGCTCGCCTGGCTCGTTATTACAGCGACAGTCGTCCGGAGCTTGCCCGGCTTTGCGCCGCCCTGAGCCTGCAGGCCTACCAAGGCATTGAGCAGTTAACGGCAACATACAATTCGCTGGAACAGGGTAAATGGGAGAGGATAATGGATTTCAGGCCCCGGGAACTTCCGGTGTTCGACAAGCCGGTGTTTAATAATCCGGAACTCAATGGTACTGAACAGAAAAGCTCAGAGTTTGGAAAATTCATGTTCGAAGGCCCGGAGTTCGAAAAGCTGTTTGACCATACACTCGAAAACAACAGGCGATTGTATGATTCCCTGATTTCACAAACGGTCCAAAGTGCCGATTCGGCCTCCCTTGTCGATAATTCAAGGCCTTTTGTAACCGCCTGCAACGCCGCCCGGGCTCGGAGTGTTCGCGGGAAAGTCGTTAGCATCCGGGGTCTGGGGCATAGTTTTGAAGCTGTTCAAATGGCGCAGGGCAGTAGTGTGAATTACCGCTTTGACTTACCCGAAAGCGGGGAATACCGGATCGTAATAGCTGCCGTTCCCAACCACGACGTGGACGGGCAGGGGATGAAAATCAGGGTCGCTGCCGACGGCAGGGATTTGGGCGAATTCGATTATAAGACGCGTGGTCGCAGCGAAGCCTGGAAACAACAAGTCCTGCGCGGACAGGCATTAATAGAAATCCCTGCCCGGGAAATGGAAAAAGGCCGGGTAAATATCAGCATTACCGCTTTAAGTCCTTACATTCAGTTGGACCAGTTGATGATCTTGCAAGGGGAAATGAACTTCTATGAGTTTCCGGTTAGTAATTCAAAATAGAAACGTTACTAAGCGGAATCAACCCAATCCGAACAAATCAAACCCAATCCGAACAAATCAACCCAATCCGAGCCTTTGAAGCAGACTTCGTTTTAGAATTTCACTTCTTTGCCCAGAACCAGCTTATCGCCGCTTAGGTCGACTTCGAACAAATGTGGTACGCGGTGGTAGCGTCCGTTGATGTTTTGATGACTGTGTACCGACATCAGAGTTTTGCCGTCTAAGGTTTCGAAGAGCATGCCGTGACCGAAGTTCGGCGGAGTGATCAATTCGGGTTCTTGAATCCAGGGTCCGTCGAGATTGCCGCTTTCCGAATAAGCCACGCCCTGAGCATAGACATCGTAAATCCAACTGGTCCAGATCATTCCCAGCCTGCCGCTCCCCGTGCGAAACAAATAAGGTCCGTCGGTTACTTTGTTGGGGCCAACGTTGCCTTGCTCGTCGCGCTCGCGACTCCAGGGGGAATCTTTGGCTCTGAACAAGATAGTTGACTCACCTACGCTTCCGCTCAGGTCGGGTTTAAGTTCAATCTTTTCTATGGTACCGTTCCAGTTTTGCAGCCATTCGTGACAAAACACCATGTAAGGCTTACCGTCGGTATCCACCCAAAAAGTGCCGTCCAGCGTAGGTTTATCCGCCGGCAGGTAAGTGGGATCAGCCATCGGCACGTAAGGCCCTTCGGGTTTGTCGCTCACCAAAACATGCGAAGCCCTGCGTTCGATCACATTACCGGCCACGGTGTCTATTTTGACACTACGATTGGTAAAGGTGGCAAAATAATAGTATTTCCCTTTGTACCGATGGAGCTCGGCAGCCCAGATCATCGGCCGGGGCCCCATCCAGGATTCCGGATCGGTTTGGGCTACCACATAGGGACCTTCCCAGATGTGGAGATCGGAACTCTTCCACAGCAGACCGCCGGTACCGGTCATGTAATACAATCCGCTGGCTTTGTCGGCCAGAATACAGGGATCACTCAATCGTATCGAATCGATCGGAATCCGCCTCACCTGCCGGGCCTGTTGCTGCCGCTCTTGTCCATAGCCGTTTTGTATCAGCAAAACTCCCAAGAGCAGCCCGGTAAGTCTTAAAATCCAAGATGTTGAAAATAAATGGTGCTTCATGATAAAAAGGAATAGAAATTTCTACTCAGGAGATGTGAAAAGTCTGAGAAAGCAGAAATCTAGACTCGGATCTTATTTTTTAATAAAAAAGCCAGAGTATTTTTTGCTTCCTTCCAAAATGATGAAATAATAGCTACCAGGGATCAAATCCGAAACATTAACACTGTGGCAATAGAGTTCTTTGCGCAATATGATAGAACCTGTTGTGTTGTAGATTAATATTGTTAGTGGCAACTCATGAATAGTGTTTTGAGAAAGTTTTAAATCAAGATTCAAGAAATCGGTTACAGGATTAGGAAATATTTGAATCTTAGATTTATTATCTCCTATTCTTTTTAATCCTGTTACTTTTTTTGTTCCCTTGCAAACACAATGAAATGAATCAACAGGTCCTCCCGTATTGTAAATTATTTCAATAGAGTCACCGAAGATCTTGCCATATCCGGTTATGAACAGAACTGTGCTGTCGTAATTAATATAATCTTGCATTGGAATCTCAAAAGTACTGTCATTTAACACTTTTGCCCTAATTGTATCTTGTGAAGATGTTTCTAATACAAACTGAAGATCAAAAGTATCAACACTTGAATAGTTTATTTCAATCTCATAGTCAATTGTGTCCGAATGATTTGGCATCGTTTTAGATGAATTGATTTCTTCAATTACATAGTACCCAATAAAATTGTCAGTAAGTGTTTCAATTGGAATGTAATATTTTACAACCAATTCAGGACGTTTCTCTATATTTTCATGATCACTTGATGCAAATAACAAGGATCTGTATGGCTGTTCCGTTGCTAACATACACATCAGTCCATAACTTGTGCCCGGGTAGTTTCTAATATCCATTATTAGTGGGGTAACATCTATATCGATGTAATCCTGTGTTGAAATGGTATCTTGAGGAATATAAACTTGATTATGAGTGGAGTATGTGGGTTGATTGTTCCATGTAATTGTATGTTCGCACCAGGGAGAGGTCACCCTTCTTATATAACATTCGTTCGGACCTGATAAATGACTATGCCCTTCAGATGCAGCATTTTCATGAGATTCAAAAAGAGAAAGTTTAGCAGATACAATTATTGCCTTCTCGGGAATGGAAGACAAATCAAAGTCAATGAAAAATCTGAGTTTAGCATCGAAACCAGAAATTGTCCAGTTAAGTGCTTGCAATAAATTGCTTTTCCCATAGTTTTCATCGGGATGGAATGAATGAACAAAAGCATCTTTACCCGATAAGGAATCAGGCTGAAGAATTAAGGTATCTAGCGGAATCAAATTTATCGTATCAGCTGGAAGGTCGTATTTTACAACCAATTTAGGACGTTTATCTATGTTTTCATGATCACTTGATGCAAATAACAAGGATCTGTATGGCTGTTCTGTTACTAACATACACATTAGTCCATAACTTGTGCCCGGGTAGTTTCTAATATCCATTATTAGTGGAGTAACATCTATATCGATGTAATCCTGTGTTGAAATGGTATCTTGAGGAATAAGCACTTGATTGTGAATGGAGTATATGGGTTGATTATTCCATGTAATTGTATGTTCGCACCAGGGAGAGGTCACTCTGCTTATATAACATTCGTTAGGACCTGATAAATGACTATGCCCTTCAGATGCAGCATTTTCATGAGATTCAAAAAGAGAAAGTTTAGCAGATACAATTATTGCCTTCTCGGGAATGGAAGACAAATCAAAGTCAATGAAAAATCTGAGTTTAGCATCCAAACCAGAAATTGTCCAGTTAAGTGCTTGTAATAAATGGTGTTTCCCGTAGTTTTCATCGGGATGGAATGAATGAACAAAAGCATCCTTACCCGATACAGAATCAGGTTGAAGAATTAATATTTTTGTGGCACTCAAATTGATACAAGAAACGAGAAAAAAAGAAAAGACAAATAAAATCCGCTTCATGGCTATCAGGTTTATACTAAGGTCAATACGCTATTTAAATTCGCTCAATTAATTGATCGAGTTCAGTGTAGAAATGTTTTATCCTTTTTGATTGACAAATGTCACAAAAATTCTTGAATAAACAACAAAACACCTAAAATAATATAGTCTTTCTTTAAAAAACAACTCGGATACACCCTGTATTGATGAAAAAGAATGGCATGTTTTTGCTTGTTTAATACTTTCATTTTTCATTCCGATCAAGGCAAATAAATCAACTTAGTGCTCAACACCTCACCGGGCAATTCGGCGCGGAGGATGTAAAGACCGCGGCTGAGGTTCTCGGTACCAAAATCAATTGCGGCGATGCCTTCGTACTGTCTGTCGAAGATTAGGTTGGCTTTGCTATCGTATATTCGCAGGCGATAGCTTTCGTTTTGTCCGGTATTAACGAAGAAGGTGCCTTTGCTGGGGTTGGGATAGACATCGAGGCGGGCGGCGAGGAATGTGCCGGGGCTTTTGATGGCAGAGGCAGATGCGGGGTCGTCGGCGAATGGCGATCCGCCCACGTGACTGGAGGTTATCCAGTAGGAATAATCGCCGGGATCTCCTTCGGGCATTGCCTGTGCGGCTGCCAGGCTATATCCCAATCCGTCGGGCTCCGTGGGCCAGGGGCTTTTGTCGTAGTAATCGAAACTGATCAGGGGTTGATTAGCGGGATCCAGCAAAACGATTTTTTCGCCCGAATTGGAAAGGTTTCTCGAAAAACTGCCGGAGGGATAGCGCCCATAGCGCAAGTAGAAGTTGTTGGGCTTGGAGGCGGCTACATAAAATTCGCCCGGATACAACAATTGTTGTTCGGGAAAGCGGTGATAAATGCCCGAGTCAATTTTCAGTCCGGACAGATCTATGGCTTTGTCGCCGGTGTTTTTGAACTCGATAAACTCAAAATCTTGTCCCTTGGTCAATACCGAATTTACAAAAGTGTCTTTGGGGTGGTAATGTATTTCGGTAATCTTTAAGGCCTGGTAATCTTCGTCTGCATTACTGAAAAAGACTTGTTTCAGGGGGCCCCAGTTGGTTCCCGAGTAAATTCTGCACGACAGCATAGTGCTTTGGTTTATGCTGAACGAAACACTGCCTCTGACATTGATGGCCTTGGACGAAATTCCGCCTCCGAAAGTTCTGGGGTCGCTGCCGTCGAGCGTGTAGTAAAGACTGCTGCTTGGACCGGAAAGATTACTGATGCTAACCGGCACTTCGCCCCGAAAACTGTAATCCGAACCGTAAAAGCGATAATTGTTGATGCTGATGCCCGGAGCCGCTATGGTGGTATACAAGCCTTCTGCTTTGAGCTGCTGTATCAGGATGTTGGTGCGTTTTGGGAAAAATTCGTTATACATAGACTGAAGCAAGGTTTCCCAGTCTTTTTTACCCAGGGTTGTATGACTCACGGCGTCTCCCCAGCGGGCCGACTCGGCAATAACAGCCAGGTCTATTTGGGCGGCTCTTGAGCGATAGAGGGCTGCGGCAGAATCGGGCCTTAACAGACCGCCAACGGATAAATACTTATACGCACGGTCCATAAAACGAAAGCGGTATTCTTCGTTGGAGCAGAGTTTGTAGTGTAACCACTGAGGATTAAACTCGAGCATACGGTTTATTTGCATACTGCCGTTTGTTCCTATGTTCACACGGTTGCAATTCAATCCACCTACGAAGACATTATCAACAAACATACTGTGTTCCGAATCGTGCGCAAAAAAACGGAATCCCCTCGAGTGGTCGTTGCGGTTATATACGGCGTAATAATTGTTGGGCATGTCGTCGTTGTAAAAGGCCGAAACCGGGGCATCGAAATTGCCGGTGTAGAAAATAACCAGCATATAGTCGATCAGATTATCGATATCCACCCAAACCCTGCCCTCCGGATCCATGCTTCCGTCGGGTTTTTTGCCCAACAAGGCCAGATAGGCTTCGTTGGAGGCAAAGCCTTCGGTACATTTATTCCACAGAGCTGTCCAGGCTTCCAGGTTGCCGTCGGTGGCTTCGTTCGTATAGGGCCAGAATTCGGAATAGACTTTGATGACGTCGTAGTCGTCTTTATGTCCGCCGAAATAATGCTCGGCATTGTTGGCTTCGGCCCGTTCGTCGGTCTGGTAGAGCCCCCAGTACATGCCGTTGAGGTAGAGATGGTAATAGCGTCCTCTTTTGTAGGGTTGTTTCATGCGGCCTTGCAGGTCGCGACTGAAAATATCGGCTATCATGGAATTGTATTTACTGCCGTCTTTGCTCCAGGAGTAATTTTGTTCGCAGCGCAAGTCCATGCGGTCGAATTCTTCTACTCCCTCGTTATCGAAAAGGGGGTATTTCAGCTTGGAGGCTCCGTATTCTTTTCTGAAGAAGAAACGAAAAGCCCTTTTGACGCTCTCTTTTTGTTTAGCACTGGCGGCTCCCCTGATGCGAATACCCGCGTTTATTTGAAAGCCTTTGGTTTCGCAGGTGTCGATCAATTCTATGGAACAGGGACGTTCCCAGGCCCGGCCGCTTTTTTCGGCGTTCACATAGATACCGCTGCCGGCATCGAACAGATGCTTCATGTCGGTTACTATGCTGATGCTGGGGATTTGCCTAAGGGCTGCGTCAATGTAGGGCGAATAATTTTTGTGGTTTACCACGGCCGTATCCATTTCGTAGTCGAGCCTTTGTCCGTTGTGCCGACTGACAGGCCATTCCCAGCCGGGGTGAGTCTGGGTTTTTACCTGATCGGTAAAAATATAGGTTCTGGTAATGGAAACCGAAGGCTTATAACCCTCTTTCACGAGGCAGGCGCGCAAAACATAAGCCGGCGTCTGCCCTCTCAAAATGGGTTGTGTGGGGTCGATGAGCCATTCTCTCCACGTGCCGGCATTGATGGCGGTAGAAGAAGTGGCGGGTTCGCTGCCGTCGAAGCTGAACAATATGTTGCAGTCGGGATAGGGCGATTCGAGGGTCAGAGTGAAGGCTTCGTCGTAAAATCCGGCCTTATGACTGATTTGTACGTTGCCGCTGTAAGGGAAAGCGGGCAATGCGGGTTCTGCCGTCATTCCCAAATCGAAATGTATGTCGGAACTATGGGAAGACACATTCAACACCATAACGGCCAGGCTGTTGTCGCCTTCGACCAGAGGGATATCCATCGCGTTGAGTACGAAGCTCTCGTTAGTACCCGGATCGTGATTTTGCAGTGCGAGAGAGTTGTTCGATACTGTCTCGGGGACGTTTTGTTTCAATACAATCTGCCCGTTGATGGCAATAACAAAACCGTCGTCGTAGTTGATGCTAAGATGGAGTTGTTCCAGTTTGTCTACATTCTCGGCCCGGAAAGTGCAGCGCAGGTAAAAACAGGTATAATTGTTTTGCATGTCGCTCAGTACAGTGCCACCGCTGCCTTTACCGTAGCGGAAAGGAGCAGGGCCGGTGCTCCATTGGCTGTCGTCGTAGTCCCGGCTGAATAGGGTTTCGGGGCTCTGGTGATTGGCATTGCCTTTGAGGTAGCGAAAACTGCTGCCTTGTTCAAAGCGAATTTGTCCCCGAATATCGGGGAGGGCTGTAAACAGCAGCGCAAACAGCAATAGCAAGACTTTGGAAAAGTTCTTGCGGCCTGAGACAAAGAAGTTTGGACCAGGGCTGAGACTTTTGCTTGCACGGGTGTTGCTGCCGGGAGCAAGGTTTTTTATGACTAAGATTGTTGACATACAGTCGTAAAAATACATATTTCTTAGGATTTTGTTGCCGGATCTTGCTGTATTACACAATTCTTGATGCATTTGAGACGATTTTGTCAGCCGCAAGCTCCTTGCTTAAACCCTTTTACTCACCATCGGATTATGCGATCGGGATTTGAACATTATCTAGTAGGTATGGTGCTTAAAATAATACTATTATCCCGTTCAGTGCAATTATTTTACTTATTCCCTCCTGTGTGTTCAAGGGCCAAATAAAAAGGTTTATCTTTGACTATCCTTCCAGCTTTTATCCTTCAATCTAAATGAATATGAAAACGAGAACAATCATTTTGACATTGGCGGCAGCCTTGCTGTTGACTGCTTGTGTACAAACCAATCCGGATGCGCAAGCCGATCCGGGTGTACAAATAGGACTGAGTTCCCAGTCGCCCGATGCGGGTAATCCTTTGCTGCCCGGTTATTTTGCCGATCCCACCATCGTGGAGTTTGACGGTATTTATTACATTTATGCCACCACCGACAACGAGATGTTGGCATCGGGGGCGCCAACGCTGTGGTATAGTCGCGATCTGTTGAATTGGTACAATTATACTTTGGATATACCCTCGCTGGAATCCATCAATTTGCGGAATTTTTGGGCTCCCGATATTGTGAAAGGCGACGACGGGCGCTATTACCTGTATTTTGGTAATTGTCAGGCAGGATGTAATATTTACGGCTATGTTTCTTCCACGCCGGTGGGACCCTGGACTAAATTGCATCAGGACGACACTCCGGTAATCGGCAGCGGCTTTCCTCGCAGGGGCTTTCCTTCGCTGGATGCTCAGTTTTTCAGGGACGACGATGGAAAAATCTACGCCTACTGGGGCACCTGGGTGCACTACAACGGCGGCTACGCCGTGGGAGAACTCGATAGTAAGAGCATGTCCCGCATGATCAACGGAAAAAATATTCCCCTGGAGCAGACACCGGAACCTTTTGAGGCAGCTTACGTGCTCAAGCATAAGGACAAATATATCCTGATGTATTCCAGCGCTTCCTGCCACGACGCCAGCTACAACGTGCGCTATTCTTATGCCGACAATCCCTATGGGCCCTTTACTCCCGGTGACAACAATCCCATTCTCAGCACCAATGCCGACCAGTCGGTACACGGCCCCGGACACCATTCGGTGTTGAAGCAGGGCGAAGATTATTATATCGTATATCATCGCCACGATTATCCCATGACACGGGGCGGTATGGCGCGGCAGGTTTGCATCGACAGCATGATTTTTGAGAACGATTCCACCATTCGTAAAGTGATTCCTTCGCATCGGGGCATAGCCGATATTTTTCCTTCGGAGTTGCCGGCCGATCTGGCCTTCGGAGCTAAAACCAAGGCCTCTTCGTATTACCGCATGAACAGTCCGGGTTATGACTATACGTACAAGCCTTCGTTTGCAACCGACAACAACAACGCTACCATGTGGAAGGCGGCCGATAATTCTTTTCCCCAGACCCTGGAGATTGATTTGGGGAGTGTGCAGAAAATCAGCAGAGTAATGACTCAGTTTGAGTTTGCCTCGTATTATTATCAGTATCTGTTGGAATATTCTACCAACGGCAAAAAATGGGCTGTTTACGCCGATCGTTCCGACAACCGGGTTTCGGGCAGCCCCATGATCGACGACAAGGAAGTGGAAGCTCGCTTTTTGAGACTAAAAGTATTGGGGGCCGAAAAAACCGGTATCTATGCTGCTGTTTGGAACATTAAGGCCTACGGCTCCTCCTTCGACATTCCCCTGGGTCTGGTCAACAAGGCATCCGAAGCAGGCCCGGGAGCCGCAAGCAAGCGGGAAATGTTGCTCGGCTTTGAAATCGGCAAAAAGAGTAAGGCAGAGAATCTAAGCAGCCTGCCCAACCTGGGTACGCTGGGCGGAAACTTTACACTCAGGGGCGAAGTGTCGCTTGGCACGGACGACTTGGGCGTGCAAGCTCTTGAATTTACCCGTGGATCTTTAGTCTTGGATGTGCCTGTGCCTCAGAGGCTTGCGTGGAACGGCTCGTTTACGGTGGCTACCTGGGTAAGGAATCCCGAGGTTGGGCGCGAAGGCGACTGCCTGTTCTCCTGGTGCGATCGCCACGCCCTGCGCCTGGCTAATTCCTACAATGCTTTGTTTTACAATCGCGGCCCATACGGGGCTATGGCCCATCTGGACGGCCATTTCGATATGCGTTACCGCAATTTGCCGGCCGAAAACGAATGGCATCATATTGTGGTTACTTTCGACGGTGTGTTGGAAAAAGTATATGTAGACGGAGTCCTCGACAACGTTCAGAGCATGATCTTGGCTTCGGCAGTGGATAGAGCCCGCTTTATAGTGGGAGCTTCAGATGTGGGAGAACATTTCAGCGGTTATATGGCTTCGCTGCGTATGTACGATTACGCGCTCAGCCCGAAGGAACTCAGCAAATTGATGAAGAAGACCAGGCCTGAGAATTTGAAGAAATAATGTGGTTTATTCCCCTATAATTTTTACCAGCACGCGTTTGCGTCTTTTCCCATCGAATTCTCCGTAAAAGATTTGCTCCCAAGTCCCGAAATCCAGTTTGCCCCCGGTGACGGCCACGACCACTTCGC
>Ga0255341_1006571_pt1 | contig 10833 bp, 2 predicted proteins | sample wastewater_treat_8_FD_192418 | JGI IMG/M metagenome (GOLD analysis project Ga0255341, IMG submission 192418) | Wastewater microbial communities from Lulu Island WWTP, Vancouver, Canada - plant12 | ecosystem: Engineered > WWTP > Wastewater > Unclassified | place: Canada: Vancouver, British... | reverse complement strand
TCACATAGCGGTAAAAACGTTCCATCAGCGGGTCCGGGATCGACATCACCTTGCCGAACATTTCGCGGGGCGTGTCCTTGAGGGCGATGTGATTGCCGAGACTTTTCGACATTTTCTGGACACCGTTTGTTCCCTCAATCAACGGAAGGGTCATCGCAACTTGCGGTTCCTGCCCGTCAAGCTTCTGAAGCTCCCGTCCCACGAGCAGGTTGAATTTCTGATCCGTCCCGCCGAGTTCGACATCGGACCGGATCACGACGGAGTCATGCCCCTGCATCAGCGGATACAGAAATTCGACGATCGCGATGGGTTCGTTCGCTTTGTAGCGTTTTGAAAAATCATCCCGTTCGAGGATCCGGGCCACGGTGTACTGCGCGGTGAGTTTCAAAAACGCCTGCGGTGTAAGCTTGTCGAGCCATTCGGAGTTATAGCGGACTTCGGTTTTCGAACGGTCCAGAATCTGGAAGACCTGCTCCTGATAGGTCAGGGCGTTCTTTTTCACCTGTTCTTCGGAAAGCATGGGCCGCGTCCCGGATTTTCCGGAGGGGTCCCCTATGCGCGCCGTAAAATCGCCGATGATAAAGACAACGAGGTGTCCCAAGTCCTGAAGCTGGCGGAGTTTACGAAGCGGCACGGTGTGGCCGAGGTGAAGGTCCGGCGCCGAAGGATCGGCCCCGTATTTGATGCGAAGCGGGCGGTTCTTTTTCAGGGAATCCGTGAGTTTGGCCTCAAGCTCCTTTTCAGAGATGAGTTCAACGAGGTTTTCCCTGAAGATCGCCAGCTGTTCCGGAACGGGTTTAAACACTGCTATCCACCTCTTTTGCAACAGGTTACGAACGAGGCGATATTTTAACAATGAGGAGAACGAATGGAAAGGAATTAGTAAGGGCAGGGACACTCATTCTTCAACAAGAATGAGTGTCCCCGAAGTTATAACGATAAACAGCAAGCGGTCGGGCATACCACCTGCCGTATCCTGTCCGTGTTTTTTTACGCGGATCTCGCAATAAGCGCCCGTTCGACAAACCGTTCGGCGATCGAGGCGATCGTGAGAGCGCCGATCGTGAATCCCGACGTCCCCTTCTTGCCGTAATTCGGAACAATATCCTCAAGGACTTTCAGGAGCGTGTCCCCGCTCAGCTCAGCAACCGAGGAAAGCTCGACAATGAGCCGGCCGATCAGCTTGAGATCACCGCGCCCGACGTTGGCTGTAACAGCGAAGTTATTGCCGCCTTCAAGCAATTCGAGAACAGCCTCGTCATCAAAGAGCGTGGCGATCTTCCCGTCAAGACTGGCGGTCAGCGTTTTAACAACGCCGACTTCGGTCTGCCCCGCCGCGAGAACATGGATGCCGAGAATCTCTCCGGACTTCAGGGCGGCAACGATCTCATCGCGCTCCCTGAAATCCTTCGGGGCCACCGCATTCTTGCGGTAAAGCGCCTTTATCATCTCCTCGAACATTCCGGCATCCCCCGAAGTCTTGAGCAGGGTCTTCACGCCGGCAGCCCTTGCCTTATCGCGGTAGATCTTCAGAATATCGAACAGCGTCCCGGCGTCCTCGCGGATGAACCGGTTCATAAAGCTCCCGCTCACATAGAACGTGCCGTTGGATTCCAGGTCTTCCGGCGACATGACAAGTTCCGTTCTCTGGCCCGCGGTAAAATACTTGTCCAGTAGCGCCGTTTCGGGAGCGCGGGTCGCGGCGCTTGCCTTCGAGATACCGACCTTTGCCATCAGCATCCCCAGGACTTCCGTGCCGTGGCGGAACCGTTCCATGACCGCCTGACGGACCGTTTCGGGGAAGATCCCGAAGCGCAGGTGCCGCACGAAAGCGAGAAACGAAGGCATCGTGATCCGGCGAAGATCAGGCTCGAGGTCTTTAACACCGAACCCGTCTTGCGTGTTTGCGGGAACCGCATTCACCGCGACCGACGTCGTCGGGAGCGGCCGGGAGATCCGGGCTTCAGCACGAAGGGCCCCTGCGGTTCCGTCATACCCCTGAAGTCCGTTTTTCCGGAGTTCCTGAATATCGACACGCCGTCCTTCCATCACCCGCTTGATAATGATCGGATACAATTTAAGATTAGCCACCCAGCTTTCCACAGGTCCTTCCCACTGCTTGGTAGCCAGAAACCGGAACACAACCCGGTCCATAAAAGCAGCCTTGTCATAATCCGAAAGCGCGTTAAAACGATCCATATCGAATTCCCGAAGGCTGGCTGTGCCGACCGCCCTCACTCGCACATTGTCAGAAACCTCACCCGTAACTTCATGCATGTTTCCCTCCGCCTTGCCAAGGCCGATGACGCTCAGGTCTTTCGAGGGTTTCGGGTCGAAAAGCAGCGGCAATTTCGCACGTCCACGCTCCGCGAGTTTCTCCAAAGTCCCTTTGGATCTGGCATCGCGCATCTCGTTGACGAAATCATCAAAAGACTGCGTCGCATCCCTCCGGTAAATGTCCGCAATGTATTTTGGCGTATAAATAGCAACTGCGTTATTCATCCCCACAACATCCGCGGAATTCACTTTCCGGATGAGCCGGTAGTCCCCTTCGGCATTCCTGAACACGGCGATCCGCGACTCTTCTTTTTCTTTATCAGCATTCGCCAACTGCCGAAGCCCCTTGACGGTCATGATCGTCTCTGTTTCATAGGAGAGGTCCGTCGGCTCGATTTCGATGCTCTGGCCGGCCATAATCTTCGCCTCCAGATCGGACAAAACCCCTGCAGGAAGTTTTTCGGGTGTTTTTCCCTTGCCGGTAGCGGGATCGATTTGCAACTGTCTCCGCCAACCATCTTTCTCATAATCCGCGACAATCCGTTTCCAGGTCGCTTCAATGGAAGGGTCTTCCGCGATCCGGTGATTGCCTCTTTGCCCAATCATCCAAGCCCCGCCTTTCATCCCGGGCCCGCGACGCGACACCTCAAAGATCGCGTCATAACCCTTGCGATCCATCCACCCCAGTAATGTTAAAAAATTAGCGTCATAGGTTGCCGCGGCGTTGTCTATATTCCGGAACGGAATATATTTGATCCCCGCATCGATCAAGTCGAGAAGGATTCCCTTAGAGACCATTTGGTGGAAGAATTCGGCATGTCCCGCCGGATCCCGCTCCGTGGGATGGATCACCGCTTCAGGGTGACCGTTCGCGATCGCCGCTTCAACTTCTCTAGCCTTCTGAATGCTCGCGTCACGCCTTGCGTTGTGTTCTTCAATAGGGACTTCCGGAGAAGCTTTCACGGCGGTCGCATAAGCCTTGGGAATATCCCGTTCACTCAAATAGAATTTGGGCGCGAGATCCTGCTGAAAACCGATTCTGCCCTGATTGCGAACAAACTGTTCCCCAGGAATCCCATAAAAACCGTTCCGCTTCAGCTCTTCGTTGAGTTCCTCCTGATAATTAGCGTTGGTCATGATGAGAACCCGGTTCTTCGACGTGGACGCACCCGACACAGCCGAGGAAACCTCTCTGAGAAGCATGCCGATATCCGTGAGCATCAGCCCCATGTAGGAATAAACCCGGTCACCGTACTCCCCAATAGGCGTCGCTCCCTTACTCATGAGCTTGTGCCCCTTCCCATGAAGTTTGTCGATCATGGAGAGAGCTCCCGCGGGCACCTTATCGGTCGACTGACGCGACGATGCACCCGCAGCAGCCGTGGCAAACGCGACCACGCCGCGCGCCACCAATCCAGCGCCTCGCGAGGCGTCTTCTTTCCGTCCCGTTTCTGGCCATTGGGACATCTGGATTTCACGGAAATCGGCATCCTGACTTGGACGAACGGTTCCGCGGATTCCCGTCGGCCTCAGAGTCCCGGCAAACAATCCTACCCCGCGCGCAATCTCCGCTGCGGTCGCACCGACGCGCATTTCTGCCCGAATTCCCGCCGCTCCTGCGCGGATCGCGCGGGCATCGACAAAATCAAAGACGGTCTGCGCAATATCGTCCGCGGTGGATTGAACGGAAATCCGGTTCCACAAATAGCCGTCCGGCAGCTTGTAGACCTCTTCCAGTTTCAGTTCGAGATCGCTCACATAAACAGAGTCCAGAACCGTCCCGACCTGATCACCGTCCTGATAAGGGACCACCGATTCTTCGGAGATCAGCCTGATCACTTCAGCCTTGATCTCGTCCCGCGTCAACGCCACAGTTGTCTCCCCATGACGGATACCCTCTCCCGCCCTCAGTTCCTGACGTGACACAAGGCTTCTCTGGCCGGGCATTTCGACACGAGGCTTCGCGCCCACGGGACGAACTCTGAGTTTTCCCTTCACGATCCGAATCTCAGCCTTGGTCGCGCGGTCTTTGATCATCCGGGTCATCCTGCTCACTAGGGCAAGCTGCACACCCCGTTCGCTGTAATGACGGAACTCCCCGGTCCTGACCTCGATCGGGAGATCCGACTGTTTGAACCTCACGATCATTTCAATCGCATTCACAAGGCTGTTGACCGGAACCTGCCAGGTGTCAACCCCGACCGTCCGGATATAAGATGGCAGCGCCGGCGTCTCGACAGCTTTGACCGCTCCCGCCCGAAGTTCCGCGCGTTGAGATTCCGGAGCGGGCTTCGGGGTGACTAATTGACGACGAACTTCCCGGGTCAAAAAACCCGTCAGGTAAGCGCAGAGGATTTCTTTACTAACATCAGATCCCTTACCTTTAAGCTGATCCAGGAAAAGACGCATGGCCTCAGGACCTTCCGTCGCGAACCTCAGGGCCAGCGCGCGAAAAAGGGCATCTTCCGAAACTCCCTCCATCAATTTCCCGATCCTGTTTTCCATCATCCAATTGCCTCCGGCCATCAGCATCATGTGGAAATCATTCAAAATATCGCTAAGGGCCTCGAGAATGTCTGTGTGATGTTTCCCGCGCGAGGCATCTTCCCAAAGCGACTGAAGCCGCCGAAGGAACGGGACGTCGGGACGCCCCTGGGCGTCCTTGAACGCCACGCGACCAAGCCGGGCTCCTTCGAGTTGCGCATTCCCGCGGATCGCCGAATGCCGCGCGAGCATCCGCTTCCCCTCCTTCGAGATCCAAAAATCTTCAGGTACCGCCCTCCATTCGACAGTGACGGGCAGTCCTTTGACCTGACCCACGCTAAAGCGGACCGTTTTGAATTGCTGAAGAATGCTCGCAACGCTTTCCTCCGCGGCAAAAAGCACAAAATGTTTGGAGCCTGCGCGGCTCAAACCAAGAACTGAAATATCCCTGTTGTATGGAATACCGCGAGCGTCCTTGCCTCCCGCGGTAAAGCTGAGGTACATACCCAAACCGGACGCGGGTTCCTGCTTCACGGAAAACGTATCGTCCTTATTCTTCAGAATGAAATGGTACGGGGAAATGGGCCCCCAATCGGTGTAATAATGGCTGCGCATCATGCGCAAAAAAACAAGCTCCTGTCCCCCATCAAGCTTCAGAACAGCCTGCTCGGGACGATATGTTTCATGATTATCAAAACCACCGAGATACCGAAAATTGGGATCTTGTTTCAGTTCCTCCATAAACCGATCCGGCGCCTTCATGAAGCGCAGTTCGTCGTCGGTCGCCCGCGGCAGATCACCCCGCATTTCGGAACGCCGCGGCATCGCGTTGATTCTCGCAAGAAGCTTGCGCGAAAAATCCCTTACCCAAGGGTCTTGGTGATTCAGCAATTCCGGGAGGTTTGAAGCGAGGAAGTTCCGGAGAATCGGCTCATTCGCTACGCGTTCGAACCAGGCTTCCCTCTCACGTTGTCTTCCATGGTTCCCGTTTTTGAGATCCCAAAGAAGCATTTCGTCATAAATGGGGCTGGGCGATTCTTCACCAGTGCGCCATTCCGAGCGCGCGGGCACAGTTTCCCGTTCCTGCACATCCGCCTCGAGTTGTTTGATCAGGGCCTTCCGGGCGGCGATCTGATTATCGAGAGACGCCAGTTGTTTGAATTCCCTATACCTGGGATGATAGGCTTTCGGGTTCGCGGCCAGAAGTTTCCTGTTGTTTTCCATGACGGAAAGGTTCCCCTTCTCCCGGCGAAGAAGATTACGCGCGGCCTCGAGATCCTTGTCATAAACGGGATCGGACATACGCGCCTCAGCCCGTTTACGGGGGGAAGTCTCTTCAGGAACATTATCCTGCTTTTTATGCCCACCGTAACGATAGAGTGAGTAAAACGCGAACACAAAGAGCCCGGCACCGGCAGCGATCGCGGCATAAGACAAAAATCCCAAAGCGTTAACGATCATATTGGAATTAATAAAAACCAATGGGAGGAACCCACCGAATTCGGTCGAACGCCTGGGGCGCAGCTCCGTTCCCGACCCGCTCCGTTCCTCGGAGATCACTTTGTCGAGATGAACGGTTCCGTTCGTGGACCTGACGATAAAATGAAGCCCGTCCGGTCTTTTCCGGAAATTCCAGATGGTTTGCTTCGGATCGAGCAGAACAGATGCCATAGCCGTGTCCTCGAACGGAATCTCCCCGACCACCGTCAGGACCTTGTTCCCTTTTTTGGAGACAACCGTGGAAGATTTGCCGGTCCGGGTGACGATCGGAAGCCGGCGGGGCGCGTCGGAGAGGATATAGACCCCGAATTTGCCATCGATGAAAGTCACGGCAATATCGCCAAAGAGCTTCGCGCGCATGGGCAGATTCCACAAGCGGTTGTTTAAATATTCATACCGCATGTCGCCGATGTCCTTCACCCATTTCACTCCAGCCCCGGCCAGCTGCATCTTGTAGATCTTCCCGTCGGTCGTCTCATGGAAGAAGAAAACCTTGAGGATCGTCTGGACATCCCGAAGAAACGCCTGAAAATCACCGCTACGCTTGAACGCTTTCAGAAGAGCCGCCAGAAGATCGTTCGCCCTCGTTTGGGGTTTTGCGGTACTTCTCTCCCTCGCCTCGGCGCGGGCAAGAGCGGAAATGATCGCGCGGTGATGATTCTCAAAAAAGACCTCAGCCTCCTCATTATTAAAACCTTCGCCGCCGAGCGTCTCATAGATTTCCTGCGACACATCGGGGAATTCCTCACCGACCTGGGCCAGGGTTGTTTTGTTCCCCAGCGCCGTCAAAATCAGGTATCTGTCACTGGAAACGGCCTTAAGCAGATTATCCACGATGAGGTTTATCAGGGCGTCGGTCCCGGCAACCTCCCGCACCGGATCTTCCCGAGTTTCCGCGCGGAGTTGCAACGCAAGTGCCCGCGCGGCCCCGGGATTCCCGGCAAGGACGGGCAGCGCGGCGCGATATTCGGCACGGGCAAGAGCTTCGGCATCAACACCCATTGCCCTCAATTCGGCAGGCGAAGCGGACACAAACGGGGATTCGCGGGTGGAGCGGGTCACCGGGGACTGGCCGCTGGTCACTGGTTTAATACCGGCAACAGGAGACGGGCGACCAGCGACTGTCTGCAACGTGTGATTAATGTAGGCCTCATATCCGGCTTTATCCGCATCGGTGATCCTGGGCGACACAAGCGCATAGGTGTAGCCCCTGGAAGAGAAATAGTCACGGAAGGGTTCGGAGTGAAAACCGCCGGTCACGACAGCCACTTTGTCGGCCCCTGTTTCAAGGAGACGTTTTTCGATCATGCCGATCATCGCGAGGTCGCGGGCCTTGACACCCTCATAGAATTTCAGGGCGCTCGCGTAAAGGGCGTCCAGTTCGCCGGTATGCCTAAAACGGACATCCTTCACCCGCTTTGACGAGCCGGCCACAGCCTTCTCAAAACGCTTTGCGATCACAGAGGGCGTCAGTTCCGTGGTCCGCTTTAAAAGAGCTTCATAGTCCGCGGGCGTCAGCTCAAGCGCGAACAGCTTCTGAAGAAGCCGGTAGTCCTTGAGAAGCGAGATCACGGTTTTTTCGGTCGCCGTGCGGGCGAGCTTGTCCGTGACGGCATCCGTCAATTTCCCGGTCTCGTTCATGAGCGCGGCTGCCTTGAGCTCGCTCGTAAGGATCAGCGTGCCGATGAAGGCGCGGACATTCGGGAAAAGGGCGTAATTGAAATCCTGGGGAAGCTGGCGGGTCATTTCTTCAAAAAGAAGGCTGGTCTCGGGATCAGGCAACGGCTGGCTCACCGGATCATTTTTCAGAATCTTTTCGACGGCGGCGCAGACGCCCGCCCCGGGAATGAAACGCCTGATCGCCTTCAGGAACGAGTCCCGTTCCTTCGGGAGCTTCTTCGCGTCGAGTTCCCGCTGAAGCTTCCTGATCATGAAAAGCCGCGTTATCATGGGCCATTCAAGCTGTTCGGCGGGATCCCCGAGCTCAAGCTTGAGCGTCCGGGACGATTCTTCCTTCAGATAGGTAAACCACGCGTCCGGGGGCATGATCTTCTTTTCAAAGGACTCTTGCGTCCGGACGAATTTGCGGAGGTTGTCGTTGAGGTACGGCGCGGAAAGACGCTCGATCCCCTCATTCATCTGCGCGAGGAAACCGGAGGTCTTTTCTTTTTGGGTCAACACTTCGACAAAGGCCTCGCCGTTCGCGCGGTATGCGGAGGCCTCTTCGATGCCATATCCTTCGGCCGACCCGGGATGCCGGACTTTATCGAGAAGGTAAAGTTCGGGACCTTTCACGATCGCGCTCTTCGTGAGCCGGTCCGCCACCTTCGCCGTAAGCTTGGGGTCCCTGGGGAAGAAGTTCAAGAGTTCGGGACGGAGCCTGAAAGCGCTTCCCTCGACAAGGAGCGTCCGGATGCCGTAATGCTTGTCGAGATGATGCAAGATCTGGCGGATCTTCTGCTGGGCGTCGTAGTGACCGTGAGCGGTCTGGATATGCACGACGCCCGGTCCCCGCCCCAGTTTCAGGTCCTCGATCTTCCCTATGTCCCGCGGCAGCGCGAACCGCAGGTTCGTATCGAGAACAGCCTGATACGGGAGATTCACTTCCGACATTGTTGCCGCGGCAAAAGACACTCCGGGTGTCCAAAGGGTCGTCGCGATGAACGTAACAAGCGTGACAAAAGCAATGGCGGGTTTGAATCTGCCGAAAGAAGAACTTGAGGCACTTGTGCTGTTTTTGCTGTCCATCGTTTAAGGTTTAACCCTTTCTTGCCGGTGTCAGGCGGATTTTGAAGCGTGTTTTTTAAGAAATGAAACCCATTTTATCGATTTATTTTGAACCTTTAGAAAGGTTTCAGAAATATAACCGACAGTTATTCTATTTACAAGGGGCAGGGCCTGATTTTTTTAATATTTTCTCCTGGAGGTCGGCTGGCAAACATGCAAAAAACATCGCAAGGTTTTAGCAGCCTTCTATCATTGCCAGGATATAGCATAACCTAGCATTCACACACTTTTCTCGATAGAACGTTCCGGATCGATCTACACGACGGGGGCGAAGGCTGGGCTGGCGCGAGGTAAAGCGGGTAATAAAATGCCGGAGAAGAAAAGAGGATCAGCAAACGCCGAAAAATCAGAGGACTTCCGCGGTTTCCGAGTCATCGGCGGATTCCGCTTGAGAAGATCCGCGATGTTTGCGGTGGGAGATCGTATCCGAACCGGACATGGAACCATCGATGATCCCCCGCCTGGATGCTTCGATGAATGCCACGAAGTGCGCCACTTCGGGACTCCGGAACCGTTTTTTGATCTCCTCGAGGGCCTGGGTGGTATTAAGACCCGACCGGTACAAAAGGCGGTAGGCTTCCTTGATCTCGGTTCTCGTCACGGCCCCGATCCCCGCCCGGCGCATGCCAACCACGTTGATCCCCTGGGCAACGCCCGGACGTCCTCCGCAGATGACAAACGGCGGGATATCCTTGTTGAAAGCCGAAAGGGCGCTCACCATCGCGAGCGTCCCGATGCGCGAAAACTGGTGGAATCCCGTCATGCCGGAAAGAAACGCGCGGTCCTCGACGACGCAGTGCCCTGTCAACGAAGCCTGGTTGACCATGATGATGTTATTCCCGAGGTGGCAATTGTGCGCGATATGGCAGTACGCCATGATGAAATTTCCGTCTCCGATCACAGTCGACGTCCCCGCCTTGGTCCCCCGGTGGATCGTCACGAACTCCCGAATGACGTTCCCGGAGCCGATCTTCGTGAACGTCTCCTCGCCCTTGTACGCGAGGTCCTGCGGCACGTGTCCGACCACGGCGTTCATGTGAATCTCATTCTGATCGCCGACCTCCGTCCCCTTCCCGAGGAAGGCCCCCTGGAGGATCCGGTTCCCGGAACCGATGCGGACGCCATCCTCGATCACGACATTCGGTCCTATCGTGTTGTCCGCGCCGAGCACAACATCCCTGCCGATCACGGACGCTGGATGGATGGCGTTGGTCATTGTTCCGGTTCCCGGGGCCAGCCCCTTTCAAGAAAGTTTATCGCCAAAACAGATGCGTTCATCACAATCAGACTTTTCTGAGAATCAGGATCGAATTCTTCCCCCCGAAACCGAAGGAATTCTTCATCGCGGTCCGGATCTTCGCGGGACGCGCTTCGTTGGGGACATAATCCAGGTCGCACTCTGTGTCTTTCAGATGATAGTTGATCGTCGGAGGGATCACCTGATTCTCCATCGCGAGCAACGTCGCGATCATTTCCACACTTCCCGCAGCACCGATCAGGTGGCCGATCATGGATTTTGTCGAGCTGACGGGAATCTTGTAGGCGTGGTCCCCAAAAACCTTTTTAATGACGAGCGTTTCGGTCTTGTCATTCAGCGGCGTCGACGTTCCGTGGGCATTGATGTAATCGACATCCTCGGGCTGTATTCCGGCATTGCGAAGAGCCAAACGCATCGCGCGGCTCGCCTCCTTCCCTTCCGGGTCGGGAGCGGTCATGTGATACGCATCGCAGGTCATTCCATGGCTCAGAATCTCGGCATAGATATGAGCGCCGCGCTTCCGGGCA